>Ga0206895_1008_pt1 | contig 55196 bp, 54 predicted proteins | sample Alteio_BWOrgHeat_51_FD_152967 | JGI IMG/M metagenome (GOLD analysis project Ga0206895, IMG submission 152967) | Enriched cells from forest soil in Barre Woods Harvard Forest LTER site, Petersham, Massachusetts, United States -... | ecosystem: Environmental > Terrestrial > Soil > Temperate forest >...
ATGAGCATGATGATGCATGATCTGCGGTCGCCCATTAAAAATATAACGGTGTTGACAGATATGATGCGCCGGGATAATGTACAAAGTGAATGGCTCGGCATGATCGATGAGTGTGGGGTCCAGGCTTCGGAGATCTTTGAAGATTTTCTCGATTTTATAAAAGAAACACCGGCTAAAAAATCACCGGTAAGTGTCGCGCGCATCGTGGAGGAAGGGATTAAGCTGGCAAAGGCCAGAAACGATTCGGCGGCAGTAGTCATCCACAAAAATATCCCGGCTGACCTGCAACTATCCGGGGATGAAAGCAAACTGAAACGGTCCGTTATGAACCTGGTGAACAACGCTATGGATGCACTAATGGACCAAAAGATTGCAAATCCAAGGATCGATATCCTGGCCGCAACAGATACGAACGGGAAGAAGGTGATCATTACGATCAGGGATAATGGCCAGGGCATTCCTCCGGAAATCAGCAAGACCCTTTTCGACCCTTTTATTACAAAACAAAAAAGTAACGGGACCGGCCTGGGGCTGGCTATAGTGAAGCAATACATCACGGCGCATGGCGGGAGTATTGGAGTGGAGAATGACAACGGCGCCATCTTTACGATCATTTTGCCTGGACAATCTTAAACTTCTAAAAATGAGAAAGACAATGGTAGTCGTTTGTTTGTCGCTTTTGTTTGGAGGGATTTTTACCTTGTTCTGGTATAACGAATGGGTTTATGGGTTACCAACGGCAATTCCGGAAAAATACCGGCCCGTTGACACCGGCTCGGTCATCCCTCTTGCGGGAAAATTTCAAATGGGTAATAAACCGCTCTTCCTCCATTTTTTCAACCCGGACTGCCCGTGCTCCAAATTCAATATCACTGAATTCAAATCTCTCGTCAGGCAATATGGAAAAGAGGTTGATTTTGGCATTGTTGTATTGACTTCCAGGAATTACACGGCCGGCCAGATACAGGATAAATTTGGCATCCGTATCCCGGTGTCGTTTGATTCCTCCATTGCGGCTGCTTGCGGGGTGTATTCCACGCCGCAGGCGGTGATCATTTCTACCGCCCACAAATTGTATTATCGGGGGAATTATAACAAGAGCCGGTATTGCACCAATAAGAGCACCAATTATGCGCAGATGGCCCTGAGTGGCCTTCTCCGCAGGGACAGCGCTATCGTCTTTGACCGGTATGCCCTGACGGCCTATGGTTGCCGGCTACCCGAATGTAAAAAATAAGGCTTGAAAACAACTTATGAAAGCTTCCTCTCCTACTCAAGTACAAAAAAGGTCCGACAGGATCATCAATTACTTTCTTCCCGCTTACTTTCTGGGTGGCCTGATCTTTGCCGGCTTCTACGGCACCTGGCTGATAGCAATAGGGGTTGGGGGCTTGTCAGTCGCCGCATACTATCTTGCCAAAGTGTTTTTGCCCGATTCTGATCTTTACCAGTATATTCTTAGTGCGGTCTTGGGGATATTTATGGCCCAGTATATTTACCAGATGCATGGTTTGTTTGAAATGCATTTTTTTGCGTTTATCGGCAGTGCGATCCTCATTACTTATCAAAATTGGAAGCTCCAGATCCCGATTCTACTTGTCGTGACTATTCATCATGCCGTGTTTGGCTACCTGCAGGACCTGGGATTTACCAAGGTCTATTTCACCCAACTGGACTATTTTGCGTTGCAGACATTCATAATCCACGTGTTACTGGCCGCTTTCATCATCTTCATTTGCGGGCTTTGGGCGTATCAATTGAAAAAATATAGTGAACTGGAGGCAATTCAGGCCAGAGAAATGGATAGGCTGCAGAGCGAAGCGCTGATAGCCGTCCGGGCTCAGAAAGAACAACTGGAACGTCATGTCGCGGTTTTGGATAAGGCGGTGGCGCAGGGAAAGTTCGAAATCGCTTCTGACGTAACCCACGACATCGGTAACGCGGTGATCGGGTTCGGCACCTATCTTAACCGCGTGAAACGGCTCCAGGAAGAGCAAAATCCGGAAATTCTGCAGAACCTGGCACAGCTCTTCACGGCGAAAAAAGCCGCAATTGCAAACGTGTTCGGTGAAGACAAGGCTGCTGCTATCATTAAGGTCCTAGGTGGCATTTCGGAATCGCAGTGTAACCACCGGGACGAAGTCACCGAGGTCATTTCCAAGCAGCTGAGTATCATCGCCAATATCCAGGAGATCCTTCATATCCAACGTCAATATATCGAGGGCTACACAACCCAGGAGCGAAAGCCCGTAAATCTCCAAAACATTATCAACGACGCTCTGGCCCTTCTATTTGTGCCCATCGATCAGGAGTCCATTACGATCCATTTAGACATTCCCGGCAATCCCCCGCTCATTCGCGGTGATCGGACAAAACTGATTCAAGTGCTCGTGAATGTGTTAAAGATCAGCATCGGGTCGATCGGTCTTCAGGCGAAAGAAAAGGTTATTTCTCTCCGGGTTTGTGGGAAAGAGGGCGGTGTGCTGCTTGAAATCAATGACACGGGCAAAGGGTTCGATAAGGATCGGGACTCGCGGCTTTTTCAATCTGATTCCGTAGCCAAACCGGACGGGGTGGGCTTAACTTTACATGATTGCGAGTCCATTATCGATAGTCACGGTGGGACCATGGCTATGACCAGCAAGGGTTTAGGAAGAGGAACAACAACCTCGATTCAATTCAAGATTTGACATTCAGCGCCGGGGCTCCAGGGACTCAATATATCTTGTTATCTCTGTATTCATTGTAGTCAAATACTAAGTTGCACAATGCGTTTATCCCGGTCTTGAAGCCACTTTCATCGATAAAAAACTCCGCCGTATGGTGGGGCGCGGCTGTCTTTTTATCCTTTCCCTTTGGCAAGCCGCCGATATAGAAATACAAGCTCGGTACTTTTTGCGCGAATTCTGCAAAATCTTCTGCACCCGTCTCTGCAGGAACCTGGATCACATTTTCGACCCCTGCCGTCCTTTGCAGCGAGGGCAACATGGCCGCCGTAAGCTTTTCATCGTTGACCATTACCGGGTGGTGTGCGGTGTAAGGCAACTCGACCGTAGCTACTGCGCCGGCGCCCTCAGCGGTCTTTTCCGCCAGCAATTTGACCCGGTCATACACCATCGCTTCGTCTGCGTTACTTAATGTTCTGACCGTCCCGATCATTTCCACCTGTTCGGGGATAATATTAAAACGATTGCCGCCATGTATGGAACCGATGCTTACCACGGCAGGGTTTTCCGTCACATTTACATTTCGGCTTACAATGGTTTGCAGGTTGTTGATAATTTCGGCAGATACAACGATAGGGTCAACGCCTGCCCAGGGCTCGGCGCCGTGTGTCCCTTTCCCCTTTACGGTAATTCTAAAATCCACTGCCGCCGCAAAAAACCCGCCGGGGCGATAGGTGATCTTGCCCGCCTCGACCAGCGCATTCATGTGCAAGGCAAACATTACGTCTACTTTCGGGTTGTCCAAAACCCCCTCTTCGATCATCAGCGCGGCGCCGCCCTTTTCGCCTTTTGGGGGACTTTCTTCCGCTGGCTGGAAAATGAACTTCACGGTTCCTTTCAGGTCTTTTTTCATACCGGCCAGGATCTCCGCCACGCCCATCAGGATGGCGGTATGCGCGTCATGCCCACAGGCATGCATCACCCCCGTCTCATCGCCATTATAGGTGGTTCGCACTTTTGAGGCAAAAGGGACAGCGGTAAGCTCGGTAATCGGAAGCGCATCCATATCGGCCCTTATACCGATAACCGGACCCGGCTTATCCCCTCTCAGAATTCCCACCACGCCCGTTACGGCGACGTTTGTCCGTACCTCCATTCCCAATGATCGCAGGTGCTGAGCGACCAGCGCCGCGGTACGGACCTCTCTATTGCCCAACTCGGGGTTTTGATGAATATCCTCGCGCCACGCTATGACTTTTTTCTCTATTTCATCCGCCTTCAACCGGATGATTTTTCTGTAATCCCCGGTTTGTCCGAAAACGAAATGGCCCGAAAGAACCAGCAAGGCGAACACTATCTTTTTCATTTTAAAAATATTTTGTAATAACTTATTTACTCAGGTCGATTGGAAATGCCAACGAAAAGAAAAAGCCGTTTTCCAAGGCGTAAGAAGGCTTGTTCTTCGAGAGATAATTATTATAAGTCAACGTCGCCAGAGCGAACAATTTATCGGCCAATTTTATCCGGGGAAGATTTACAGCGATAGCACCGGAGGTGCTAAGGTCCTTCGTCTCAAATACGACCCTTTCATGCAAATAAAAATCGACGCTGAATTTATCCAGTGTATATAAAAGCTCCAGCCTGTTGACCAGGTTCATCTGAGTTGTCAGATTGCCAAATAACATCGTGTTTTCCAGCCGTAATGTTTTGCTGATGGCCCAATTTTGCGTTAAGGCTCCGAAATAATCGGACTCCTCTTTATCGCTAAAGCCGTACATCTGCGAAAAAAGATACCCGAAATACACGCCAAAGCTCAGCGAAGCGCCTACCGGAAATTTTTCAAACACACAGGGCTGAAAATAATTTATGGGCGAATTTTTGTTCTGCAAATCAAATGATTGAAATAAAACAAATCCGCGGCCAGCCTTTTCAAAGACGACGGTAAAATCGAAATTGGCGTTATGGTTGAGGACCGCCCCGGTAAAGGGAAAATATCCAGCGGAATTGATCCGGGGTGATATGATCAGTGCATAGGGCCTGGCAGAATCGGTCTTTAACTGCGCGCTCGATTGCATCCCAATGGCAAGGAGTAAATGCAACGTGAACAATGATCGTGTCATTGTGCGTCGTTTTTAGTGTCGTGTTCCTGGTTAGCGCTAAAGGAATCCCTGAACATTTTCCAGCCTTCCGGTGTCTTTTTCCAAAGGACAAGGAATTTACCCTTGTCGAATATTACTCCCTTTGCATTGATGGAAAGCCACAGGCCTTCTTCCGTGACGTATCCGGCCCCGTCACCATATACTGCTGTCGTAATGAATTTACCGCCCCGCAACCCGTACGTGTCATACGCGGCCCGGAAGAATTTCGCAGCCCCCCCTCGGCCGCAGGCCTCCGGAACATTGGGGGCCATGATACAGGCATCTTCCGCGTAACTGTTTATGAAAATCGAGGAATCATTTTTCTCGAATGATTCAAAATATAAGGCATTACTTGCCGCAATCGCTTTTTTTGCTTCGGCGGTAGTTGAATCTGTATCCAGTTTGTTGCTTTTGCAATCAGTAAGAGTGAAAGACAAGGATAGTAAAAGTACTGTCGAACAATAATTGTATTGCTTCATGAGAAATCTGTTTGGAATGGAATCAATTGAACAGAATGGAGAAATTATCGCTTTCAATGATTGCGCTGGCTGCCTCTGCAGCTTTTTTAGCGGTATAAGAATGTAAAAAAGGGCCGATGCTGATGCGCTTTATACCCAATCCTTTCAATTCCCCGAAACTCGGAAGTGAAGGCATGCACATGACATTTACCGGAAGATCTGTGGCATTTACCACCGCTTTTATATCATTGATTTCGGTGATACAGGGCACAAAAATTCCATGGGCGCCGGCCTCTTCGAAGCTTCTTATTCTTCCGAGCGTTTCTGTTAAGGCGGTCGGCATTCCCAATAAAAATCCGTCAGTCCGGATATTCAAAAACAACTTCAGGTTTTTACGGCAAAGGTGATCTGCTACCGTACTGAGGATTTTCTGAAATGCAGCTACGGGTTGTAATGTGCGGGAACTGCCGGCGACCGTATCTTCCAGGTTGATACCAACTACACCTGCATCATGCAATTTTTCAATATGCTCTATTATTCCGTCAGCCGATCGGCTGTAGCCGCCTTCGAGGTCGACGGTGAAGGGGATGTCTACCGATTTCACTACCTGCCTAACCAGCTGCAGCAATGTATCGAACGGCAATTTCTCTCCGTCTTCGTACCCTTGTGAAGCTGCCACGGCCTGGCTGGAGGTTCCGATAGCTTTATAGCCTGCTTGTTCGAAAATGTTTGCGCTGTTCGCATCCCATATATTCCCCAGCAGAAGAGGCGTTGGCCCCTGGTGAAGACGTAAAAAGGTCTCAAACGATCTCATACATTTTAGTTTAAGATTTTTGCCTGGTGATAATTTCCTCCAAAACTATTGCACCAATAGCTCTTAAAATTGTATGAATCGGAACGGCGATGATTATTGTAAAAAAATCTGGTTGACAGGAAATTTATTGTCCAGATAAGCGGACGGCGTAACTCCGGTGAATGACCTAAAGTCCCGGATGAAGTGGGATTGATCAAAATAACCGCAGTCGTAAGCAATCGAGGTCAACGACATTTCATTTTTGGCAATCAGCCTAAGGCTGAGCTGAAAGCGACTTATTTTATTCAGTGATTTGGGAGAAAGGCCGGTATGTTCATAAACTAACTTGTGGAGGTACCGGGTTGTAATGCCATGTTGTGAAGCGATGACGCCAATACTATTTTCGGGGTAATTTTTATTAATGCTGTAAAGAAGGTCCCCGACCTCTTTTATTCGCAAATTTAATTTCCTGTCCTGACTTAACCTTCGCAACAGATAAATTTCGACCAACTCTATTCTTTTTATCAAGTCGGCAGTCTCCAAAAGCTGCGAATGCAGAGTCTTTACGGATGGACCCAAAATATCCGAGAGATCGGACACTGTGTTGTTGAATTGACCTACTTTTTCTCTCAGAAAATAACCCGCCGAGTGCGGGAAAAATCTCACTCCGAGCATCAATTGTTTCCCTTTCGACTTTATTTGCATAGGATTGGTCACCTGGCCCCAAAATTCTATTTTTGGTGTTATCTCGGGTTTATTGTCCACAGGCGCCGCCCAGGCCCCCTGACCAAGGTTAAATATCATTTCCGTGAAACCACTCGGAAATACAACGTCTTCAAATTCCGCATCGGAATCTGACTGAAACAAGTAAAAGCATTTGATAAATGGTTTCAATTTGTCTTCCGGGGTGATTTCGCGATAATTCATTACTGTAAAGCTAGTGTTTATTGGACTTTTTTACCAGCAGGATTTGTTTTTAATTTACTGATTCGGACTGAAGAAATCCCTGAATCTTTTCCAGTTATTGGCGGTCTTTTTCCAAAGCACGATATATTTTCCATCTTCAACCGTCATATTCTTTGCATCGAATAAATGATAGAAGCCTATTTCCGTAACGAAATCTTGTCCGTCACCAAAGACGTCGATGCTGATGAATTTACCTTTCCTTACGCCGAGCTGATTGTAGGCCGCTCTGAAAAAATCAAGGGCCGCCTCCGGTCCGCATAGCGTGGGCTGATTTGGAGGCATTATCCAGCAGTCATTTGTATATTGTCCGATAAGTAACGATGAATCTCCTTTTGTGAAGGCGTTGAAATAATCGGCGTTGCTTTTTTCAATCGCATCTTTTACCTGCTGCAAATCAAATTTTCCCTTTAGCTGCTGGGCATCACAGGTGAAAAACGAAATGGTTGACACAAGTGCCTGCAGGACTGCCAAAATGGTAAATTTGTTCATAAAACCTGGTTGGGTTCAGCGCCAAAAGCGTGGTCTACAATAATTTTCCAGGTACCATCAACTTGTTGTTTCATTACTTCTATGCCTTTGGCGCTCACTTTGATGTCATCACCATCTTTGATATTCCATTCCGATCTGCCGACTGCGATGTCGCCTGTTTGCAGGCAATATATCGTCTTGATTTCCATTTTCCCTTTAATGGATAAAATGGCTTCTATCGCCTGTCTGAATTCTGCCTTTCCCGAAACAGGTTTTCCAGGTTCGGGGACAATAATGCCGGTAACATCGTACATGTTCATGACGGTGTTTACATCACCTGTATTGAATGCGGCGGCAAGGGTTGCATGAGCGTCCTGTGCTCTTTTGGGAAGGTTCATTTTTCGTGCTTTTTTGGTGTGATGAATTAAAGGGCAAATTTATACCGGCCGGCTTCCTTAAAATTGTACAAATCGGAACAAAGCTCAGAAGGTCAATACAGTTGATTTTATTAACTTTGCTTGATGAATAAGTTTAGGCGCACACCTACTTCTGACTTCGATACCGAAGTAAAGCTGAAAGGGTTTAAAGCCTATGAGATAGACAGCAACACCGGCAAAGGCCACAGTTATAGCCGTAAAGATTTCTATAAGATTAGCCTCAACACGGGCAAATACCTCTTTCATTATGCCGACAGAAGTTTCGAGACGGATGACACTATATTATTTTTTGGCAATCCCCATATCCCTTATTCGTGCGAGCTTCTTTCGACCACAAACGAGGGTTATGCCAGCCTCTTTACCGAAGATTTTCTTAAACTAAGCGAGCGCTCCGAGGGCCTTTTGCAGTCACCATTATTTCAAATCGGCGGCACTCCCATTCTGGCGATAAGTAAGGAGCAAAAAAAGAACCTTACGGGAATCTTCCAAAAAATGATTGCCGAGCAAGATACCGACTACCTCTACAAGGACGAGATCATTAGAAATTACATTAATCTCCTCATACATGAGGCCCTCAAAATGCAACCTTCGGAAAGCTACGCACAACTGAAAAATGCCGCAGCGAGAATAACTTCAGTATTTCTTGAATTGCTGGAAAGGCAATTTCCCATTGAAAGCACCGATCGGTCGTTGGAATTAAGAGCGGCCCAGGATTATGCCAGACATCTATCGGTACACGTCAACTATCTAAACAGCTCAGTAAAGGAAATTACCGGAAAAACCACCACCGAGCATATTGCCGAGCGCATTGTCAGCGAAGCAAAAGCCCTCCTGCAACACACCGATTGGAATATTTCGGAAATTGCCTATGCCCTTGGTTTTGAATATCCTACCTACTTCAACAATTTCTTTAAAAAGAAAACCGGGCATATACCCAAGTCCATAAGAGCGGCCCACCTTTGAAAATCATACTTTTCGCTTTGATTTCTTTTATTTCCGCATCGTGCCCATGGTGACCTTTGTATTCAAAATACAACGACCATGGGCAACAACATCAAAAAAGACAAGGTTTGGATTATCACCGGCGCAGGGCGCGGCATGGGTGTCGATATAGCTAAGGCGGCATTAGGCGCTGGTTACAACGTTGTCGCAACGGGTCGCAATACCGATAAAGTGGCTAAAGCTCTTGGTAAGGCCAAAAACCTTTTGGTAGTAAAACTCGACGTTACCAAACCGACGGATGCCGAGACAGTGGTTAAGGCCACCATCGACCGCTTTGGTCGTATCGACGCGTTGGTCAACAATGCGGCGAACTTTTATGCGGGATACTTTGAAGAGCTGACGCCGGAGCAGATGGATCAGCAGCTACAGACCACCCTCATCGGCCCGATGAACGTAACCCGGGCCGTCCTGCCGGTTATGCGCAAACAACGCTCAGGTCAGATCATCACGATCTCGTCAACCGCCGGTCTCGTCGGATTTGAGTTCGGCACCGCGTACGCGGCGTCAAAGTTTGGGATCGAGGGCTGGATGCAGTCGCTCCAGGCCGAGGTGGAACCATTTGGCATCGAAACCATGGTCGTCAACCCAGGGTTCTTCCGTACCGAACTTCTTACGGAGGAATCAACAAATTTTGCAAGCCATCCCATCGACGACTATAATGAGCGCAGAGCGCAACAAATGCAATTCTGGAAAGGCTACAACGGTCAGCAGTCCGGCGACCCGGCCAAACTCGCCCAGGCATTGATCACGATTTCCAGCCAAGAAAAGTCACCCCGCCGCTTTCTGGCCGGCGCAGATGCCGTTAAGACCGCCGAGCAAGTGGCCGCGACTCTTTTACAGCAAACTAACGCCTTCCGTGAGCTATCCAGTTCCCTGGCATATGACAATGCTTAGCGCCATTCTCAGGGCATACTAAGATTTGCAACTGACTTGGGCTGCTCGGACTTATTGCCGCCGGCGCCGCCTATTTACTCGCTAAAGCTGTCAGCTGACATTGAAATAGGACGATCCCCCGTTTCCGAATAGGAATAGTCTGATTCCCGGAACTCGGGGCTGTCTTTCAAGCGATCAGAAGTTATGTCCACAAGCATCTTGGACATACTCCATCGTACTTCCTTCACGTCTTTGAGGGGAAGAATCACTTGTTTCCCCTCCAAGCAGTTTTGCATTTCAATGACCAGGTACTTAATATGCCAGGTCTCTTCGTCGATGATGAGATCCCGCAAATGCCCTGGTTCTCCATCAGGCGTTTCAATAAGGTAACCGGTGATCGCATGAGTGCTACGCAGATGTGGCTCGCCGCCAGACCCCGCGTTTTCCTTACTGGCTTTGGGTGTGTCGGCCCGCGGGGGTTTGTCCGAATGGATATCCGGGCCGTTTACTATTTGTTCCCTGGTAAGTATTACGGAAAATGTTCCGTACCGGTCCGCTCCTTTGATCAACTTCACTGGAGAAATGAGGACTTTACGCCCTGAAAGCCAATTACCTGTTTTGACGATGAGATAGACGATCACCCAGACCCGGTCATCAAAATAAAAATCATTTACTTTTCCAACCTTTCCATCTATGGCTGCCATCTCGGACCCGATCAAGCTGTTAATAGCGCGATGCATATTTTCTTCCTTTTTGATCTACACAATTTCCGGCTATTTGGGCCGGGAAATGTTACACATACCAGTGAATGATTTATATAATTCACATGATCAATCTGCCATTTCGAGCTCAAACTCAAACTTCAACTAATTAGCCACCGAAGAGACACCGGGCGCTTTCCAGGCTATCCGCTCCGCTTCGTTTTTCTGATACCAGGAATCCACTATACCGGTTAGTGTTACCTTGTTATCCGACACTTTCACTTCGATGTCGCATTCACTCAAGGACCAGTTGCGCTCAAGCGCATCTTCGATCGCCGCTTTTTCGACCTCGTCGAGCTTATTAACCATGATCTTAATATGGTTGATCACGCCCGTCACTCCCAACAGATTAGCCACTGCGCTTTCGGCAATCTCCTTTTGATAATTCCATTGCACCTCACCTTGTAAACTGACCCATCCTTTTTCTACTGTTATCTTTATCTGATCACCAGGGACCTCAGCGTGCCATTTAAAGACATTCAGCACTTCTGCGGCAATTTCGTTGTCATTTTTCGAAAACGAGCTGTTGTCGAACCTGATCTCGATCTCTTCCACTACTGCCTGTACGCCAGCGACGCTCCTGGCGGCTGCCTCGGCCTCTGCTTTCTTCCTGTAACTGTCTACTGTTCCGGTCAGGGTAACGACGCCCGCTTTGGCAACCGCCCCGATTTCCTCATCCTTCAATAATGGTTCCCATTTAATAGCAAGCTGAACGTCTCTTTGTAATTCTTCGTTTGTTTTCATGTTTTTGTTTTATGAACATTCGTCCGTATCAAAAAGCAATTGAGGCCTCCAGCATTGTCCCGTAGAATTTGCCGCCGTTTAAAATATTTGTATTGGGGTAATTCAGATAGTCCTGGTGCACATACTCCGCCTTGAGCATAATATTCCTGGTCAGGAACCAACCGGCGGAAGCCACCTCCCGATTGATCGTAATATCCTGGTTATATCCCTGCACCGCTGACTTTACCGTATTGTACCGGATTCCGATCCAAAAATTCTCCGTGTGAGCGGGAAAGCGGTAGATCAAATCCACCGCATATTGGATAGCTTGCCGCTGCGTAAATTCAGAAATCGACCGGCCCTTTGCATTTTCATAGGTACCGAAAAATTCGAGCCCCTTGTACTTCACAAACGGGTTGATCATGAACGTATTGACTTCCTCGCCGAAACCGGGGTTGAAACGGCCCGAAAAGGGGCTGTAATCGTTCTCATCGGAAAGCACGGTCCCTTTCGCCACATTTGGATTTTCCATGACATCGAAATAATGGGAACCGGTCCGGTCTCCCCCGAACAGGGTGTTGCTATTCGCGCTGTGGTCACTATATACCGATCCGGTCAGCCGGAACCGGAAATCCGGACTGATCTGCTTGTCAAAACCCAGTTTGGCCTGGAAAGCCGGATCATAATGATTGGGTTTCCCGGTCGCCGAGTCGATTTTGGTGCCGGCAACGACGGTCGGATCCAATTCTCCATTGGTGGCCCCAAGCATGAGGAATAGGCCCGATGAATGATGGTAATAAATTTCTGCCCCAAGTTCGGTGGCAAATTCATCCATGATATAGTTCTCAATGAAGGGATTGTAAATGGTATTGCCGCCATCTGATCTGCGATAATGCTGATCCCCGTAATCCACATCAAACTGCCCGATCTTGATCGTAAAGCTCTTCATCAGGGTATCGATCAGACTGCTGTGCAGGAATAGCAACTTGTCGAACTGGATATAACCCCCTTTCACCCAAGCGTCTTCATGGTGCCGGGAAGCTAAATAGACCGTCAGGCTCACCCGGATGCCATCTGTTAGTTGGGCGTCAATATTCAAATTAGCCATGGCCAGGTCGAACCCGTTGGTCAGTGGGGTCAGGTTGTTCACATTGCCGATGAATTCTGTTTCTGTCACTGGGATTGCCGTATTCTTATCCCTTAACATCTGGAAGCTCTGTTCCAAATTCCCTCCGACTTTTACCTTCAGATGATGGAAGGAGGTGCTATCGTTCTTGCCAGTCTCAAACATATTGATACCCCGTAGATCATTCGGCCGAAAATATTGCATCCCCTGATGTTGCGCCGAAGCGGAAAATCCAACGATCATCAATGCGACCAATAAAATGCTAATGACTTTAATTACACTGCTCATTTTGATAGAATTGTAAAGACTGTTTTAAAATAAATGGTGATATCGGATCCGGCTCGCAGCGTTCCAAACAGCGCCGATGGGGGTTTCACCCCGAAATCGGTCATTTTGATCATTTGCCTGCCTTCGAATCGCATACTTTCCGACGTGACTTCAAAATAGTCGACCATAAGGGTGACAGGCCTGGTCACTCCGGCCAGCGTTAAATGGCCCAGCAGGGCTATGGGTTTCTCTCCTCTCCTGAACGGCAATATGATCACAGGAGCGTCGAGCAGGAAGGTGATCTGCGGATCGGCATCCGCCTTGAGTGCTTTATAGGTCCTGTTATCCATAACTGTTCCCATGTCGCTCCGGATAGACCGAACGCCCATGACGATACGAATCGACGTCACATCCGCACCGCCGCCGGCACGCCGGCCGGCTACCATATCCCCGGTCACCTCACCGATCGTTTCCACCCAGTTGTGACTACTCATCGTACCATGAATAGTAACCGCATATCCCCCGGAGAGATTAAATTCGCTTTGTCCGGGCAGATCGGCGACGACAAGCTGCCATGTTACCATCAGAAACAGGATGCAATTTTTCATGTGGATAAGCATTGCTGCCTTCAGGCATTCATTTTCTCTAAAAGGAGGCCCGCTGCTACTCCCTGGATCAGCCCGAATATCAGCCAACTCAGCACCAGCAGCAGTGACACATTAATGGCGCTGTAGATCAGCCACATCATGGGAAAAACGGCCACCAGCCAGTAGAGCACTCCGAATTCGATGCCGCGGCCGAGGAAGGACCCCTTCAGCATTCCCTTACAGCGATCCCAAAACCAGGCGAGCGCCAAGCCTGCTATAAAAGGATGGATAAAATAGAGTATGGCCCTTTCCGACTGAGCATCGAATGTGGGGCCGAAGTACTGGACGGCCAGGGAAGGGAATATCCAGATGGTTCCATACAAACCAAAAATGCTCAACACTAATAAAACCAATCCTGCCACCAGCCCCGGAACCACGATCTTTTTACGCACGATCCCCTATTTACGCACGACCATGGTAAAATCGATGGTTAGCGAATTGCCCGTTCGCAAAGATCCCAGCATATACGTCGGAGGTTTTATCTGGTAATCCGTCATCAGTAGTTTATCCGTTCCGGTACAAGTGATCGATCCATCGTCGTTTACTACACAGGCCGCCGTCAGCACCACTGACTTGCTCACTCCGGCGATCGCCAGGCTACCGTCGCTCTTTACGGTGAAGTGGCCGGCACTTCCAGGCGTTACCGTCGAAGAAGACGCCGCGAAAGTGATATTGCCGCCGTTCTTCGCCTTCATGGCATCGTATGCTTTGGAATCCATTCCAGAATTTCCACTCTTCAAATTTTGGACGGGAAACGTAAAAGTGAAAGCTGACAATGATATGGGCAATGTCTTGCTCGTTCCATACATGAATTGAACGGAACAGGTGACATCCTTATCCTCCATGGACCAATTGTGCAGGTTGGACGTGCCCAGCACTTTGACGTCCGCATTCCCTACCCTTGCAGCCGGCCTGGTAACCGTTCCGATCGGCATTACTGCAAACGCGCACAGAAAAATGGCGACCCCTAAAAGCGCACACCTCACAAACTTATTTCCCTGCTCTAAGGGTTGATTGTACTTCATGATTTTTCTAGTATTTTCCCTGAAAAGAAATATCCAAGGCAATGCAAAGGTGACGGTTCCTAAACTCTAAAGCACTATATACTTTCGCAAATAAGTTACACAATTCACATGCCTTGAATAAGATCTCTCATTGTGTAAATACATGATCAGGTTGTTCGCTAAAAGTCGAGTCCCAGGCTGAACCGGACCCCCATTGTTGAGATGCCCGGATGGCTGAGGTAGGTAAACCGCCGAACGACATCGAGACGAAGAACCCGTAAAATATTGGCAATACCGACACCGGCTTCGATGTAAGGTTGACTTCCCAGCCCGTATGTGGAATACACTCCGGTACGTCCGCTGCCTGTTTCCCCTTCAAGCGGAAACTTCATCTGGTTGGGATTCAACGCAGGGTTGTTTTCCGGCCGTAAGCCCCCATATAAGATCTTTCCTTCCACCACCTCCCTCAACCGCAGCTTTTTCAGCAAGGGTACTTTATTGAGGAAAAAGCCGTTGAAATAGTGATCGATGTTGAGCCCGCCAAAATGGTCACTCACGAATTCAGCCACATTCATCAGATTGTAGCTGCCGAAGCTATAATGCAGCGCGGTGTTGGCGGGGGCAATGATGAGTAAGGGAAAGGGCAGGTTGCCGGTAACATAGCCTGCGCTAAACCGGATATCGGTATAGCCAAGGGGCGCGACATACCAGCGTTTGGCAACCGAGAATTGGAAGGCGTTATACGTATAGCCGCCGCCTAAAAGCCCTTTAATCCCGATGGCATACTGCAATGAAAAGGTCGGGTACCTGTTAGTGATAGTCCGGCGGGTAGCCCTCCCCTGGTAAAACAATTCATGCGGCGCCCAGGACAGTGTCAAAGACAACTGGGTCGTTTTCAGTTGCGATAGCGTATCGGCAGGACCCGACGGCGGCTCATATATGTAATACAGCGACTGCGCAGGCTGTTGAAGCCAGTAGCGCATGCCCAGGTTATAGGAAAAATGATCCCCGAATTCCCGGACATATGAGAGGCTGCCGATATTGGTATATAGCCATTTGCCGCCGATACCCCGGCTGAACGAGCTAAGGAACCGGTTGTCCTGGGAAAATTCAGTCTCCGCGCCGGGATTGCGCACATCCCGGACGAAGCTGCCCCGGATATAGTGGAAGGGATAAGTATAGACCGAATGGTGATTGATGGAGTACGTACCACTAACGGAATACTTCCATCGATGGTCATTGGTGCTGTAGGCTACATAATCGTCGGTAAAATACCGGGTACTCAGCTTGGCATTTGACCTGCCTTCGAACTGGTACCGGCTACCCTCCAGAGAATTGTAGGAATAAAAATTACCCACCGGCCCGATATCGAACTTGCCGGCCGACTTATAGCCCGCAGTAAGCAAGGTAACGATATCCATCATACGCCGGTAGGAGCGCATTTTCACCAGGCTATCGGTATTGACATATGTCCGCGCTTCGGAAGGTGTTAACGGCGCGGGGCGTTCTGCGGCCCAGAAGCTATCCGGCTGCGGTATGCTGAGCAACATAGTGTCCACCGGCAGCCCCCGGAATACGGCGTCGGGCAATACCGAGTCCGCGACACGGTACACCGTCAGGGATCGCTCCCCATAAAAGCCAAGGTTATTCCGCATCAGGCTGAAATACGTCAACATATCCGAGAGGGAGCGGTAATACCGGTTTCCCGGTCCTTTTTCGAATGTCTGGGTGATCCGGAAGCTCCGAACCCAATTCAGGTTGCTACGGGGGCTCGCCTCCATTTCCGCTCGCCTGATGGCGTAGCTACCGTCCAGTGTAATGAATAAACTGCCTTTGAAAAGTAAATCTTCGGGATTGCGCGGGGTAAAATCAAGCCGGATAAGGCGGATACCCTGTTCTTCGGTCGTGTCGCGGATAAAATATTCATACAGATCGGGTCCCAGTTTCGCGGCAGGGCTCATGAATTGCAACGTAAAGACCTGCATGGTATTATCATAAACGCTGAAGTCTTCGTACAGCCGGGTAATGATCGCACTAATACCCCCCATATCGATGTATTCCCCCAGGTCAGCGCGCTTGTGGCCCAGGATCACCTGTTTGCTCCGGTCCGGATTGGTACGGGAATAATTGCGGGTGATCGTTTCCTCCATATAGGCCGGCGTCAGCGACTTTCCTGGCACAAGGGAGGTATCGGGAGATGCAAAAAGGAAATGGTAGCGGCGGAACAACCGGCCATCCGCTATTGCCCGCGGCGGCCGGTCAGCCAATACGCGGACCTTGTCGTATTGGTCATATGTCTGGAACGGATAAAAAACCGGTGCATTTATTTCTTTGTGTGCAATGACCTGCCGTATCAGCTCAACCGCAGGATTATTCTTGTTCCGGTATTTCAGCTTACTCCGGATCACCACATCCTTGAGGGCGGTATAGGAAACGGACATCGTTATTACCAGCGGGTGAATCGGGGTATCCGGGATCAACAAGGACGCGGGGGAATACCCCGTTGCAGTAAACAAAATCTTATGCGTGCCCTTGCCGACCGCGATGCGGAATTTACCCATGGCATCGGTCAGTCGGCCCTTACCCGTATTGGACAAGATGACGCTAACACCAGCCAAAGGCGCGTGCGTGAGGGAGTCCACCACTGTACCCGTGATTAGCCTCATCTGGGCATATCCGGAAATCGCCAGCAAAAGAACGATCGAACATATAGTGATTACCCTGTAGATAGGTAATAATTTCCTTAAAGATACTTCGATTTAAGCGCCATAAACGGCATGTCCCGGTATTACAGACGATGTATCGAATCGTTTAATTCGTTTGGCCGTGGATCATCCCGGATACAATGCCACGATGTTTGCCCAGATCGGCCCGGATCACTCCAACCAGGTGGACGAGGATAAAGCTGTAGATAAGATATTGTATGAAACTATGTAGTTGAACAAATGTTTCATGCCCGCTCTTTAACCATGGAACGTCTTCAAAGGCCAGACCGAGGCCTGTCAGCGCCATAAGCAGAATCAGCAGGTAAAACAACAAGTATCCCCATTTAACCTGGACATAGTGGTTCCTCGCCAATCTTTCTGACTGAATTTTGCTCGAAAAACCCGCGGCTCTTTTTATCTTATTTTTGAGTTTTTCTTCTCCTGGCTGGGTGATTTCAATAATGAGGCGGCTTAGCAATAAGGCACATATAATAAAGCCAATCCATTTGTGAAGATTCCATAATTTATCACTAAACTCATGGGCTACGGCCCTGGCCTGCTCCGCGTTCAATACGGCGCCTTTTTTTTGCAAGGGTGTCTGTACGGTCACTATATTATCTTGGGTCCGGAAAACCGTAGAACCAAACAATACCGTCACAAGCGAAGCGGACAAAACAAGGAAAAAGGACCAATGCCATATTCGGATAGGTAAAGAATGAGGTTCATTGAACGTCGTTGTTGTTGTTACGGTTGAACGTACTTCACTATGCATAGGGCTGTATTAAGAGAATTATGAAAGCTTTTTCATTTTTTTATTGGCGACGAAAGAGCGAGGAGTCCCGGTTCATCAACGATTTCCCAACAGCCTAGTTGACCCAGGTATTCGTAAATGCTCTCAAACGCCCGCACGCTTCCATGAATGTCATGTTGCTCACTGTATTCAAGGCTCTTCGCCCCCATCCGCCGGCAAAGTGTATCATTGCCCATGATCTCCATCATGCAATGCGCCATTTTGGCGGTATCTCCCACATTGAATAACAACCCGTTTTCCCGGTCATGCACCAATTCTTCCAATGCGCCAGCCCGCGCAGCGATTACCGGCAAGCCCGATGCCATGGCCTGCAAAGTGGCTAAACTAAGCAGCTCGGCGATGCTGGCGATGATAAAGCACCGGCTCAATTGATAGATCATCGGCAGGTCTTCTTCCGGGACGAATCCGGTAAAAATTACGTTCCCGGAGATGCGCAGCCGGGCAGACTGCTTCTCCAAAGCCGATTGCTGAATTCCTTTACCAACAACTACCAGACAAAATTCGGTTTGCTCGAGCGCTATGGCGGCAGCATCCAGCACCTCATCCAGTTTTTTCTCCGGGTCCAACCTTCCGACGAACAGAAGAACGGGTTTGTCAGGGATTCCATATTGGGCACGAATTCGGCTACTTTCCTGGCTCGGCTTGAATTTTGTCAGGTCGATCCCACTGGAAACTGCCACCACTTCGGGCTTAAGCAAAGGGCGGATTAGCCTGGCGGCGGTCTCCGTTGGTGTAGTGACGAGCATCAACTGGCCATAAACGCTTGAAAACCGTGACCACAAAAGCGTCTTCAGGCCTTTTTTCCACTTCTTTGTTCGAATTAGGGCCGTCAAATTCTCCGGCATAAAATGATTGGTCCCCATGATGGGTATGCCCTTTCTTTTGTTGGCCTTCACGGCTGTTCTGGCCAATAGGAAGTGATCCTGAATATGAACGACGTCTGGAGCAAATTTGTCCAGCAACGCTCTAATCCGGGATCGAAGCAGGAATGGGATGGCGACCCGGACCTTGGGATAAAGGACCACGGGGAGGGACGGGACCCCGAAGACCTCTATATCGTCGATCATCTTCCGCGTGAAACGCGCAGTTTCCGAGGGCGCAAGCACGGCCACCGTATGCCCGCTCTTTTGCAGGAGCGGCGCAATTCGGCATACGAAGAAGTATACGCCATTCAAATGTGGATAATACGTGTCCGACACAAAAAGTATTTTCATCCTTTGTTCAAAGATTTTAGAATGTAAACAGATATGAATGCGAACGATACGATAATGGCGGCAGTGGCGATATAATTAAGATAATGACTGATTTCTTTGTAGGCTCGCCCAAACAATAAGCCAATCCCCAGATATACTATATACTGGACCGCCGACGTCCCAAGGCAAACGGCGATAAATTTCCGGTACGGCAGCCGCGAATTACCGGCAAGAAAGATTCCCGCCACACCTACGCCCAGTATAATTTTAGATAGAGAAACTGTCTTTACCGGATTATTGCCGAAATACGTCCGTGCCTTCTCGATCTTCGCGCCGCTTAACCCCATTAGCCGGCGCCACCGACCGGTTGAGCAGGATTTGCCCCACCGCCCGAGCGAATATACCAGTGAATCACCCGTGATATCACCCAGAACGATGATCGGATAGGCGATAAAGGGATTTAAGATACCTTCCATGCATAAAAATCCGACAATGATGGCTAAAATGGGCCCTTCCACCACGGCCAGCGGGAAGAGGAACAGGTATTTAAAATCGTACAGCAATTGAATGATGTGTTCCATGACTTGCCAATTATCTTTAAAAAACTTCTCCCAGATTGCCAAAAAAGCCCCGTGACCCTTTTGTCCCTACACCGTAATCCAGACAGGCGTTGGTGTGCGAAAACTTATTGAACTTTATCCGCAAACCGGCTCCGAATGCGGGGTAAACCACTTCGAACTGGCTATTGCTCAATTCAGAAACCGATTCCGCGTTACAAAAAACCACGCCGCCCAATAATCCATTTCGGGTGATCGGAAAGCGAAATTCGCTCTCCAGGTCTATGTACCTCTTCCCGATGAATCTTCCTTGTTCGTACCCTCTGCCCGTGTTATTATACGTATCCGAGCCGGTACCAGGCAAGTCTAAGTAGGGCGGGTTCCCGCTAATCGTCAGGACACCGTAAAACCAAAATGCCAGGACGGATTGGTGAGCCACTTTGAAATACTTTCGGAGATCGATCAGTATTGAATTCCAGTTGCTGCTACTACCTAAAAGCCTGCTATTTTGGACGAATTCTACATTGGCATAGGCACTACCGCCTTCCGGGTTGATGGAGTTTGCTCTCGAATCATATATTATATCTATTGCCATACCAGACGAAATACTATGATTGCCGAATCCGTACAAATCAAAATCTGTAACTCTTCCGGAAGGAACGCCCAACTCTTCGATATTCCAGTGATAGTCTAATTGATACCCTGGGCCCAAATAAAAGTTGCTTCCGATTTGCTTCAATGCAAATTCATAGAACCTCACATATTTATAATTGACTGTATACCGATCGGCCACCGTCGTGAATCCTCCTATCCCGTACGTGTCTTGCGGAAAATTCAGATATTGCCAATTACCGAGGAAGTTGTAGCGGTTCGCAGGGCTCCACACAGACGACTGGATAGGAACCAGAAGCTGATGTTTCTGGGTGTATTTGATTGCCCCGACGAAAGAAGACACGTTTGTCGTCCTGGTTATGTCCGTGGTAAATGCCCCGCCCGCAGCAATGCCCGTCGTCAGCTCTGTAGACAAGGTATACTCCAGAATAGGGGAGGCCGAAAGATGCAATTTCTTATTGATACCATTGGTGCTGTCTAGCCGCGTACCAGGATCTTTATGGATCACCATCATGGCGAGGTCAATCAAATCCCGTTGATTTTTATATTGCTGTTCGCTTTTCTTTGTCCGGCCGAGTGTATCTTTCAATACTCCCGGGTACCGCTGCGTCAATCCTTTCGTGCATAAAAAACAGAAAAAAGAGGTCATAAAAGCAAATATGATGTGGTGACCTAACTCAGCTTTTCTCATGTTTAACACAATAACCTTACTCGCATAGCAAGATCCATTTCAAGTGCAATAAAAAAATTGGGGTAGAAAAATATTATCTTTGGTGAATCGATTTAAGACTATCGCTTTTTAAAAATAAAAGATATTTATTAGAAGAGGCGCCATGGATAACTATTTCAAAACTATATTTTCTCTACCCAACCATTTCCGGCGTTAGTGCATCTATGTTCTTAAAGAGAAAAACTATACCGGATAACGACCTTCAAATACTCATCAAAGGTTGCCTGACGGGCGAAAGGTCTTGTCAGAAGGAATTGTATAACGTTTATAGCCCGAAAATGCTTCCCCTATGTCTACGCTATGCGGAGAACCACGAAGAAGCTGAAGAAATTCTGCAGGACGGCTTCTTGCAAATGTTCAGGTGTATTAATCAATATAAACAAATAGGAACATTTGAAGCATGGCTTCGAAAGATTATGATCAATTGTGCCTTGATGCGCTATCGGTCAAAAAACAAGACGAGTCGGGTCATTTCTTTAACCAATGACTATGATCATATGGCGACTGCGGGCGATTTCCTTGACCATATCAGCGAAAAGGAATTGATACGCCTGATCCAGGGCTTACCTCCGGCGTACCGGATGGTATTCAATCTATATGTTTTTGAAGGACTGAAACACCGGGAGATTGCCATTCTGCTGAATATTACCGAAGGCACTTCTAAATCCAATCTCTTCGACGCCCGGGCGATTTTAAGAAAAGCCCTGTCGCCTGAATTGAAGGCCGCAAAATAATTAGATATGGAAGAAAATCGACCCGATCATTTGGATAAATTGTTCACGGATTCCTTACGATCCTTCGAAGATCGTCCCGCCAAAGAGGTCTGGGAAAAGATCGAGCAGAAATTGGACGGAGACAAGCGGCGTGTTTTCTTTCCGATTTTTCGGCCTTTTAGTTTAGTGGCTGCCTCCCTTATTGCTCTTTGTATCGCCCTTGGAATATTGGACCACGCTGGTCACAAAACAAACGCGCCTCATAAAAGTGAGGTTTCTAACTTTAAATCCAATGGCATTGGCAGATCAACGATTGCACCGACCAATCCACCGTCTCTACAGCAGGGAAGACCAAATGAAACCGCCGGGCAAACCAGTAAGCCTTCCAACCGCCAGCTGCTCTATCCTTCAACCATGGAGAAGTATGTCGCCACATCTGTGCTTTCAGCGCCGGAAATTCGGGACTGGCGACCTCTGCATTATGACCTTTCAACCGCAATGCAGCCATTGCAGCGCGCGACGTCCCATACCATTGGTGACATCCCCCAACTCCTAACCAGCCATATCGATAATTATAAAAAGGAGAATCCAATCCATTTGGTCAGCCGGCTACCCCGCTGGTCGATCAGTGGGTATTTTGCTCATGAACTGGCGGGCTATAATCTTGCCGATCATGATTCCACGCGCACCGGGCATAAGGAAATCGACAAAAAATATAATTCTCTGGTTTCTGCCTCCGCCGGCATACTAGTGGGCTATCAATTGACAAAAAAATGGCTCCTGCAAACCGGTCTCCTTTACTCCTGGTCCAGCAGCCTGGGGGATCCAACGACAGCCTACGCGGTAACGGATAATAACGGCAATACCAAATACCTCCTGAATACCGTCGCCGGATATGGGTATTTGCCATCTTCGTCACCCGCGGGGGACAGCGTAAAAACGGATCAATCTTCAAGCCGGCTGCACTATCTCACCATCCCGGTCATCGCCTCCTATGCCTTTTATAAGAAGCGGCTTTCCTTTCTTGCAGGAGCGGGGCTTATCGGCAATTTCCTGACCGGTGCAACGGTTACATCGAGAATTGAGGGAGGGCCTACTTTGCAGCCCGAATCAATTGTAACGATGTATGGCCTTAGAAAGATAAACTACGGCTTGCTGTTTAAGGCGGAAGCGCAATATGCCATCCGTGCCGGTTGGTCCTTTGATCTGATGATCACCTCCAAAAATGCCCTGACTGCCATCAATACAAATGCAAATTATTCCACCTATCCGTATTATATCGGGGTGGGACTTGGAATAACGCACACCTTTTAATTCATTATCAGGGCTCCATCTCAAAAGAAATATTTTACAGACCCAACCAATTCAGGGTTTTTTGCATCTACAGTCTAGGTAGTGATACTGGCGGCGGTTGCGGGTGTAATTGGTATGTTTAAAAGACCCAAGTCGACTCATGAAAAGAATTTGTCTTACAGTGACGGGGATGTGTTTGATGCTGCTGCATGCGTTTTCGCAGGTTGTGCCTAGGGATACGAGCACCTACAAGCCCAGGGCTCTGAAGCTAGACGAGGTAGAGATCGTCTCAAGCTATTATAATCAGACCGCCGATAAATCGGCTGTATCCGGAGGGCAAAAGGGCCCAATGGGGAATGCGGCTGTGACCGACCTCGCCAACGGTATCGAAATTCGCTTTGTCGGCTGGGACAAGCGGCAAGGCAAGAACACGCTTACGGCAGGCATCGGTTACGATTATCATACGGCTGCCTCTCAGGCATGGGTATCTAAGTCGGGCGCTTCCAGAGCGAGTGGCAATCGGATTTACCCGTCCCTCAATTGGGCTCACGAGAACGCCTTGAAAGGGTCGGGCTATGAAGTGGGAGCATATTATTCGACCGAATACAATTACCGGTCCATCGGTCTGGATGCCGGATTCTCAAAGAAAACCCGCGACAAAAACGGGGAATTCACCGCTAAACTTAACGGTTATTTTGACGAAGTAAAACTGATCTATCCGTCTGAATTCGTCAAGGGGTTGATCACGAACAACACCGATTCGACCATCTATATTACTGGCTTCAACGGCCGCACCGAGGCGATACCACCTGGCGGAACCAGTCGGCGCGACAAACATAATGTTCCGTCAAGCGCAAGGGACAGCTATTCAGCGGCCTTTTCCTATTCCCAAGTCTTCAATCCCCGAATGCAGGGCAGTGTCGAAGTTGACCTGGTGGAACAGACCGGCTATTTGGGGCTGCCTTTTCATCGCGTCTATTTTATGGATGGCCAGGATACCATCGAGAAACTGCCATCCCAACGACTTAAGTTACCCATCGGATTCCGCCTCAATTATTTTCTCGGCGACAACATCATCCTGAAAGCCTATTACCGCTTCTATATTGATAACTGGGGCCTCCGCTCCCACACCGCCAGCTTAGAGGTGCCGATAAAGATAACACCCTTCTTCTCCGTCTCACCTTTCTACCGCTATTATATTCAGACCGCCGTTAACTATTTTGCTCCCTACGAGAAGCACCTTCCCACCGATGCCTATTATACCAGCAATTACGCATTGTCTGCCTTTTCGGCCAATCTCTTCGGGGCTGGCTTACGGCTCGCGCCGCCAAAAGGAATTTTGGACAAGCACCTCAACTCGTTGGAACTGCGATATGGGCATTATACGGAAACGACCGACCTCATTTCGAATGTGATTTCACTGGATTTGAAGTTTAAGTGATCATCTCAAATCACTCCGCCCTTAGATTTTTTACCGGATTGGCGATCGCCGCCTTTATGGCCTGAAAACTGACAGTGGCGAATGCAATAAAAATGGCAGCCAACCCGGCAACCAAAAATACCCACCAGGAAATATCGACCCTGTAAGCAAAATTTTGTAACCATCGGTGCATGCCCCACCAAGCCAGGGGGAAAGCGATCAATGAAGCGACCACGACCAGGGCTAGAAAATCACGGGATAAGATCAGGATAATGTCACCCGATGCCGCGCCCAATACCTTCCGGATGCTGATCTCTTTTCTTCGCTGGATCGTGGAATAGGCTACCAGCCCGAATAGCCCTACACATGCGATCAGAATGGCCAGGACAGAGAAGATCGTAAAAATCTTTTGCTCTGTTTCCTCCAGCTTATATTGAGCTGCCACGCTCTGCTCCAGGAAACCCAATCGAAACTCGTCCTTGGGATCGAATCGTTTCCAGGCGTCGCCGATTGCCGCCACTACCGACTTAAAATGATCTCCTTTTATTCGAATTCCAGCCGAACCCCATCCCGTTTTATTGGAGTTGGTGAAGATCAGTGGCGCGATCTTTTTGCGCAGGGATTGAAAATGGTAGTTTTTTACCACTCCGATCACCGTATAGATCGTCTGGCTTTTTCCATCAGGCGGATTCATCCAGGGCTCTTTACAGATAAACCTGGCGCCAATGGGCGTTTTCAGGTTGAAGTCTTTTACGGCGCTTTCATTAAGTAGAATGGCAAAGGAGTCCGTCGTGAATTTTTGTGAAAACGACCTACCCTCTTCCAGCTGCAGATCAAGGACATCGACATACTTGTCATCCGTCTGAATATATTTGTCGGTTCTGGAAACATTGTTGTCCACCGCCACCCAGGTGCCGCCTCCCTGACTATCGTCACTGCCCGGCAGATCGCTGCACTCGGTAACACTCTCCACACCGGCAATTTTGATAAAGTTAGTCTCTTATTTTTTGATCGTTAATTTTTTCTGTACTGCCTTTTTATAATAACGGCCAATGGGGATCTTGTCTCTGTTTATTTTTACAAAATCAGCTCCGGATGAGGTTATTTTATCGATGGCGACAATAAAAGACCGATGCACCCGCATAAACAGGCTGGCAGGCAGACGTTCTTCCAGATAGCTGATCCGCTGATAGGTCCTTAGCGAACGGCCGTCCGTTCTGATCTTTACATAGTCTTTAATGCTTTCTATCCACAAAATATCCTTCATGAAAATCTTCACATTTTCCTTATCCACCCTAAAATGTATGGCCGCGTCTTCTTTTTTATCGACGGGCGTATCGGATGCATTTTTGTGGACCTGCAGGACCTTGTAAATCTTGTTTAACCCCTTCATAAATCGTTCAAAGGAAATGGGCTTCAAAAGGAAATCGGCGACATCCTGATCGAATCCATCCATCGCATAGTGCCGGTGTGCGGAGGTAAGTATAACGGCAGGTTTGTTGGCAAGGATTCTCAAGAAATCAATGCCGTTGAGCTGGGGCATCTCAATATCAAGAAAAATAATATCAACCTGATTTTTTTGCAAAAAACTGATGGCGGCAATCGCGTTATTTACACTACCCGCGAGTTCGATTTCGGGAACCTTCGAAATATACCCGGAGAGCAAATTCACCGCCAGCGGCTCGTCATCGATGATCAGGCATTTCAGGTTCATTTGTTTTTTAATTTTAAAATTACAAGGTAGCTTTCGGATTCATTCAGGCATTTCAGCGTGTAACGGTCCTGATATAATATATCAAGCCTTTTCCGTACGTTGTTAATGCCAATTCCTGAATTATCTGCCTGGTTGTTACAATCGGGGGCTTTACTGTTTTCAACCTTTACAGTAAGGTCTTTGTCCTTGACTGAAACATCTATGGTCATCCAGCTTTTCTGGGTTTGCTTGCTTACGCCATGTTTGAAACTGTTTTCCACGAAAGGCATTATCAACAGCGGCGGAATGAATATACCTTCCAGGTCATCAAATAAATTGATGACCACGTCGAGATTATCCGAGTAACGTATCCGCTGAAGGGCGATATAATTATTGATGTAGGCCATTTCCTTTTCCAGCGGTATCACGACTTTTCCCGCATCATACAGCATGTAGTCCAGCAAAGACGCCAGCCTGAAAATCATTTCCGATGTCAGCGGGGAATTTTCCTGGGAAAGGGCGTATATATTGTTCAGTGTATTAAAAATAAAATGTGGCTGGACCTGTGATTTCAGTAGTTCCATTTCCGCTTCCCGCTTATCAATGACCAATTGCTGGCTCACCTTTTCCTGTTTGCGGAATATGCTGATAAAATAAAACATACACCCCACCCCCGCCAGTAAGCTCGTTTCGAGGGCGCCAATGATGATCTTGGGCAAATAAATGATGGGAACCTGGCTAATGTAGTCCGGCGAGAACCTGGCGTAAACCAATTCATAGGTGAGCACCCGGTTCAGAATGCTAAAGCCGATGATCGAACAAGCTAAAGCTGTATAAAATAACTTCAACTTATTAACCAGGTAGATTTTCTCGATCAGGATATAAATGATGAAATAGGTTGCAAGAATATTGATAGCGACATCCACCAGGCTGCTGTAAAACTCACCCGTGTAATCTTTATCCCGGATACTCCCCCATGCCAGCCAATAGCACAAAAAATAGACGGTCCAAAGCAGGAGAGGCCAAAAGTTTTTTTTAATATTCACTTTCATCACAGACAACGTTCATTCAAATATGCGAATTGATGCCTTATAATAAGCCGATTTTAGACCAACTACTTTCTTTTACGACAGAAGACAGCAAAATGCCTTCAAGTGGCAATTATACGCAATTCCCGTCTTTTGCCGTGAAAGACCGGTATATGCCCGAACATAGAAAATAGAAGGCTCCCGTGTGATAATTTTCTGAAAAAATTGAAGTGAACCCTATCGTTTCATTCGCTTGTTTTGCGCTTTTTTTTGTTTTTGGAAACTTTCTTCCGGCCCATGCACAAAAGGTGAATACGGCAATGTATCACTTTTCAACCCATAAAGTTGCCGGGAAAATGAAGATTGACGGAATAGCTGACGAGCCGGATTGGTCAAAAGCAGACTCTGTGACCGGTTTTTGGATACAATTTCCAAGGGATGACGCTTATGGCACCCACCAGACGGTCGTAAAGGTCCTTCATGACCGCGACTTCCTGTATGTCTATGCCAAATGTTTTGATATGACCCGCAAGATTATCCAGCCAAGCCTGAAACGGGACCTGCGCTATGCCGACAGTGACGGTTTTGGCATACTCCTCGATCCAACCCATAAACGGACCAATGGGTACCTCTTTTTCGTTACTCCCTATAATTCCCAATCGGAGTCACAGTTGTCAAGCCTGGCCAGTGACAATGATTACTGGGATGCGAAATGGTTATCGGCGACCCATATCGATCGGGACTTTTGGACAGCCGAAATTGCAATCCCCTTAAATGTTTTACAATTTGAAGCCGGCGATACCACCTGGTTTGTCAATTTTGTAAGGAATGACTTTAAAGAAAATGAGGCCGATGTCTGGGCGCACGTGCCGATTAATTTCGGGCGTAAGGATTTGGGCTACACCGGTTCAATGTACTGGGATGAAGCCCCGGTTCCCAAAAGCAGGAATATTGCTTTAATACCTTATACGTTATTTAGTGTCAATAAACCAGCGCCAGGGCAACAGTTAGCTACGGCACGGGAGGCGGGTGGGGATGCTAAACTCTCTTTGTCGACAATGCTTAACCTTGTTGTGACCGTAAACCCTGATTTCTCACAGGTAGAGGCTGATCAGGAAATCATCAATCTCACACGCTACAACATCGCCTTACCCGAACATCGCATTTTCTTCCTGGAGAACAGCGACTTGTTTTCCTCCTATGGAAATGACGAGATCCGGCCATTTTATTCGAGGACCATCGGTTTGAACAATGGTAATCCGGTTCCCATTATTGGGGGTGTAAACCTCACCGGCAACCCAGCCAGCAATTACAGGATCGGAATGCTCGACGTGCTGACCGCCGGCGGATCGGGCCTCCCTCCTCAGAATTTTTTAAATTTCAACCTGCAACGCAACCTTTTCAAGCGATCGGTCATAAAGGCTTATTTTAATGATAAACAATCTTTTTACGGCGCCGCTCACCAAAAAAGCGATACCGGCATCAATAAATACGGGCGGGATGCGGGGATAGAAACGAATTTCACGTCAGGTTCCGGTGTATGGAGTGAGTGGAACGGATACCATCTTTCCTGGAAGCCAGGGCTAAATAAGAACAGGAGTTATTTGCAAAGCGGCGGGATGTATTCCGGCAGGCACTTAACCCTCTTTACCGACCTGTACTCCGTTGGTACCGACTATTATGCCGACCTGGGATTTACGCCAAGGCTCATCAATTATGACGCGGTTAAGGACACGTCCATCCGGCTCGGTTATGAGCAATGGCATTCCGAAGTCACGTATATTTTCTATTCTCCCAAAAGCAAATGGATCTCCGACATCCAATTGCAAACCGAATCTTTTTTGATCTATAACCCCGATTATACGTTTAATACCTCCAACCAGTTCGCGCGGTTTAAAATTGATCTTAAAAACACGGGGTTTCTTTCCTTTCAAGCAGTGTTTAATTCCCTGAACCTGCTTTTTCCAACCCGCTTTTTCAGCGATACCGATTATGTGCCCCTCCCGTTAACCCACTATCATTATAACCAATATGCTATTAGCGCGAGTACGGATCCAAGGAAAATCCTTGTTTTTACGACAAGCCTGACTGCCGGCGGCTTCTACAACGGAAAATATGATCAGGTCGTCTCTTCCCTGTTATTCCAGTTGCAACCCCATTTTAATATCACCGCTACCGCGGAATATGATCATATAACATTCCCCTCTCCCTATGGCCACGGTGATTTTCTATTGTTGTCACCCCATTTGGAGATCGGACTGACGACTAAACTTTCCTGGACGACCTACTTGCAATACAACACGCAGGTCAACAACATCAATATCAACAGCCGTTTGCAATGGCAGTTTAAGCCACTCAGTAATTTATATATTGTCTATACAAGTAATTATTTGATTGCGCCCGTCACTAGCAATCTCAACCGTTCCCTCGTCGTCAAACTAAATTACTGGTTTAACCTTTGACAGGCCTTGATTTGGGTGAGCCTTCACTGTTTCAGGTAATGGAGCGCAATACTTCCCGATTTGAACGTCCTTGAATCAACAAGTTTTAATTTTAATTTCTCCTGCAGGCTGACACCTTCGAACAACCGTTTTCCTTTTCCCGCGAAAACCGGCTGAACGACAAAATAATATTCATCCACCAGACCGAGTTCTATAAGTTGCGAGGGGATATCTACACCACCGACCAAAATATACTTGCCTTCCTCTCCTTTCAATTTAAGTATTTCGTCTTTCAGGCTCTCGCGGGCAATTCTTGCATTTTTATCTTCAAGACTCTTCAATGTTCTGGAGAAAACCACTTTTTTGGTGGCGACAAACGCTTCGGCAAACTCGATATCTCCTGTATTCTCACCGGCTGGATTTTTTGCGATATCGGGCCAATAGGGAACCATCAGCTGATATGTTATACGTCCATAGACAAACAGGCCGGCATGCCGCACAAGGTCGAAAAAGTATTCACCTATTTCATCATCTACCATCAGGCTGGTGTGGTCGAAGCACCCATCAAGCGAAAGGTTGATCGCATAGATTAGTTTTCTCATTTTTAAGAAATTTGATAATAAAGATAGACGTCTCTTCGCTTCAATAAAAGGGCAGAATACGGCATTGTTGGGGTGTAGTTGCGAACATTTCTCGCGGTGGGGCCATCCCCCAACAGCTTGTCATCGATGTAGCTCATCTTGTTTGCGAAAAGCTTTTGCGGGAATAAGATAATGACTCCGATCGTTGATATTATGGCATCGGGGCCGGTCGCTCGTGAAGGGGCTGGTATACACCGAGTTTCCCTCCGCCGGGTAGCGTTAGATAAGTCAGCTTTCCCCACCGTTCAGTTTTCACCGGGTCGCAGTGGACACCGGCGTCAGCCATTTCCCGGGTAAATTGGTGAATTTCGTCGCAAAGAAGGTATAGCTCATTTGGTCCATTGCTTTCCCCGGGATGAACGGCGATTTCCGAAGGAGGCAGACCAAATATAAGCCAGCCATGCCCCACGTCCACGTGTGTAAGCCGCAGGACATTTAATAGGAAATTCCTGTCCGCTTCCGGATCGGAACTGTATAAGACGGTATGTGCTCCGGTTATCATAAATAGCCCCTATATAAAAATAATAAAATTGCAGTACTTTTATAGTCTCTCCCCCAAATACTATTCATATGAGCAGCAACGGTATAAAAAAAGAGGAAATCCGCCAGGAAGTCTTCGAACTGTATGACGATTATGCGCACAGCCGGATCAGCAGGCGCGATTTTGTGGAAAAGCTCTCCATTTATGCGGTCGGCGGCCTCACCGTCCCGGTCCTGATGAGCGCCCTCATGCCGGACTATGAACACACCCTTCAAGTCAAACCGAATGACCCCCGGCTAAAATCCACCTACATCAACTACGACTCCCCAAAGGGCGGTGGCTCGATGAAGGCGCTATTGTCCGAACCAGCCGACAACAAAAAGAAGCTGGGCGGGATCGTCGTCATTCACGAGAACCGCGGCCTCAACCCTTATATAGAGGACGTTGGAAGGCGCGCGGCCCTGGCCGGTTTTATCTCCATCGCTCCAGATGCCCTGACACCATTAGGCGGCTATCCGGGTAGCGATGACAAAGGACGCGAGATGCAGGCCAAAAGAAATAGCGCCGACATGCTCGAAGATTTTATCGCGGCTTTCGACTATCTCCGGAAGCACCCGGATTGCAATGGAAAGGTTGGTGCCGTCGGCTTTTGCTTTGGTGGCGGGATCGTCAACCAGATGGCTGTCCGCTTGCCCGATCTCGCCGCTGCGGTCCCCTTTTATGGTATGCAACCACCGGTCGACCAGGTTCCGCAGATAAAAGCCCCCCTGCTCCTTCACTATGCCGGTCTGGATACCCGGGTCAATGAAGGCTGGCCCGCATATGAGGAGGCGCTGAAAGCCAACAAGAAAGAATATACCGCATACATATACCCCAACGTCAACCATGGGTTTCATAACGATACGACACCACGCTATGATAAGGATGCCGCGGAGCTCGCTTGGAAGCGAACGATCGATTTTTTTACGCAAAAGCTCACTTGATCGGTCGAATCGGGGATGTGCCTTCCTCACTTGATCCGGTCGAAATAAGGCTGTGCCTCCTCCTTGTTGGACTGCGTGAGCAGGGGCTTTGGCGACAGCGACCAGGGTAGTTCACATCGCAGAAAATAGTTGCCGCCATATTTGACATCGAGGGTGATGGAGGTTTCCTGCTTATTGAGCCGGGCGACAAACGTCGTAGGGCCCTCTTTTAGCAGTCGGACGATATACGAAGACTTGTTGCCCATCTCGCAGATCGGCTTGTCGTCCAGAAAAAGTGTATACGTGACAAGACTCTCGGCAAATTTGCCCGGCCGGTAGACGTAGAGCGTGGCCGACTTGCTCATGGCAGAGTCAAAGGCCGCCTTTTCCAGTGCCATCAGGCTGTCGATCCTTGGATTGGTGACCAGTAGTTTGTTCTTTGCGTCCCGTAGCTGTTTGATCCATAGGGTATCGGTCATGATCACCGGATTGGAAGCCTTATCCAATTGTGATTGAAATATATAATAGTCGCCGGTAACCTTCAGGATCCGGATAAGGAATTTGTGCCTTTTCATCAGCTCCTGCTCTTGCCTCGGTCTATCCTCCGCACCGGAATTGTATTTCAGAAAATAAGAGCAGTCGTTGATCCATTCGACGTCATAGATAATCGATTCATGTTTGCTGGTATTGACTTCTTTCTGTTGGTCGCCACTTCTCGTATAGGTCGATTGCGCGCCGTCCGAGTGGTTAAAAAAGATAAATACCCCATTCTTGACATCGGAACAAGTTGGAGTCTGCGCCAGGCTGAATAGCGGAAGCAGCAAGATGAGTAGAACACCGCCGATAAGGTTTGCCTTGGACATCCGTTTTAAAGCGAAATTAACGGAAATCAAGGATATTGTAATTTTGGCTGCTATGCAACTATTCATAAAAAATATGGTTTGCCCGCGATGCATTGCGGCAGTGGAGACTATCCTGAAAACTCTGGGCATCCAGCCACTCTATGTTAAACTGGGCGAGGCCCGCCTGGAGCGCCCGCTGTCCCCTGAAGAACTTGCACAACTGGACCTAAGGTTGCAGTCGCAAGGGTTCGAGCTGTTGGATGATTTGCGGCACCGACAGATCGACCAGATCAAGACCCTCGTTATCGAACGGACCCATTATGCGACGGACGATGAAAAGCGGAGCCCGCTTTCAGAATATCTTTCCCGCCATTTGCATCGTGAATATTCCCAGCTTAGCAAGCTGTTCTCCGAGACGGAAGGCGTAACCATTGAACAATATGCCATCTTGCAACGGATCGAGAAGGTCAAGGAGCTGCTTACTTACGATGAATTGACGCTTAGCCAGATTGCTGACCGACTGGGGTATAGTAGCGTAGGGCATTTATCCGCGCAGTTTAAGAAAGTGACGGGATTGACACCCAGCCAATTCAAGGCGCAGGGTATCCGCAGACCGCTGGATAACCTGGGGACCTGACCGGTAGGGCGGGACCTCAACGTATAAACATTTCCCACAACCATGTAACAATCATCCGGTGGGATCGCCCGACCTTTGGGGGATGAACGTCAAACGTACCTTTCCGGTGCTCAGGATGTCCTGTGCATCCTGTGCCGTCAGCATCCAGCGTACGCTCGAAACTCAGCCGGGTGTGGCTCAAGCGAGCGTCAATTACGCCGCCGGCAATGCGCTGGTTGAATATGATCCCGCTGTCGAGCCGCCGTCCGCATTGAAAGCAGCGGTGCGGTCGATCGGCTATGACCTTGTCATTGAAGACGAAGAGGGAGTTCGGGAAGACATGGACCGGCTGGAAAAGAAAGCGGAGCGCGATCTGAAATGGCGAACCATCGGCGCTATCGCGCTGGCAACGCCTACGATGATCATCGCAATGCTATTTAGTGATTGGCCATATGCCAATATTGCCATGATGATCCTTTCGACGCCGGTAGTGATATGGATGGGCGGCCCTTTTTTTGTCCACGCCTGGCAGCTGGCTCGCCGGGGTCAGGCCAATATGGATACGCTGGTCGCGCTGAGCACCGGCGTTGCATGGCTCTTTAGCGTTTTCAACTCATTATTCCCTGATTATTGGACGAGCCGGGGGCTGGTGCCGCATGTCTACTTCGAGGCGTCCGCCGTGGTGATCGCATTCATTCTGCTTGGCAGGAGCCTTGAGCAAAGGGCTAAAGGCAATGCCGCCTCTGCCATCCGCAACCTGATGAGCCTGCAACCGGAGACGGTTATGGCAATCGGCATGGACGATCGGCCAATATTGATCGCCCTGGCACGTATCCAGCCAGGGGACATCCTTCTTGTAAGGCCGGGGGAAAAGATCCCCGTCGATGGCGTCGTTACCGCCGGTTCTTCCTTTGTAGACGAAAGCACGATCAGCGGTGAGCCCATCCCGGTAGAGAAGACACCGGGAACGACAGTTTATGCCGGCACAACGAATCAAAAAGGCAGTTTTCGTTTCCGGGCCGTCAAAGTTGGCGCTGGAACGATGCTGGCACGGATCATCCGACGCGTAGAGGAGGCCCAGGGCAGCAAAGCACCGGTGCAACGGCTGGTTGACCGGGTAGCCGGGATATTCGTGCCTGTTGTCCTCGGCATTTCACTGGTCAGCCTTGTCGTCTGGACAGTAGCTGGCGGTTCTGATGGGTTCACCCATGGGCTTCTGTCCATGGTAACCGTATTGGTTATCGCTTGCCCCTGCGCCCTCGGTTTGGCAACGCCGACGGCTATTATGGTGGGCGTGGGAAGAGGCGCCGGTCTTGGGGTGCTGATCAAAGATGCCGAAGGGCTGGAGAAGGCGGCCCGCGTGGATGTACTTGTTTTTGATAAGACGGGAACGCTGACAAAAGGGGACCCCGAGGTCATGAATATCCATTGGATGTCTGATGAAACCCGGTTTTCGCCAACACTGGCTGCCATCGAACAACAATCCGAGCATCCACTTGCGGCAGCTGTAGCGAGCCATCTGATTAACGTCCGGCCGGAGAAGCCGGTGACCGTGCAACACTTCGAGAGCCTTACCGGCCTTGGGACAAAAGCCATCGTCGATGGCCAGTCATACGTTGTCGGCAATGGGCGATTGATGCAGGATCGCGGGATTGATATCGCTGCTGAAGCCCTCAGTCAGGCCAATGAATGGGATCGGACAGGGAAGACCGTTGTGTGGTTCGCGGATTCAACTCGTATATTGGCGTTAATCGCCGTGGCCGATGCCATTCGGCCCACGGCAGCGGAGGCTGTACGGCAGCTGGATAAAATGGGCATCGAAGCACACATGCTGACAGGCGATAGCAGCGGAGCGGGTGCTGCGTTGGCTTCGGAGCTCGGGATTGCCAAATTCCGGACCGGCGTACTTCCGGTTGAGAAAGGGGATTATGTCCGGGAGCTCCAGACTTCCGGAAAGATCGTGGCGATGGCCGGAGATGGTATCAATGATAGTGACGCGCTGGCACACGCCGATGTTGGCATTGCCATGGGGCAGGGTTCGGATATCGCGATGGATATCGCGGCCATTACCCTCCTTTCACCCGACCTGACCCGGATCCCGACAGCCATCCGGCTGGCGAGGGCTACGGTGGTTACTATCCGGCAGAATCTGTTTTGGGCCTTCCTGTATAATGTCATCGGCATCCCCGTCGCCGCGGGGCTACTATATCCCTTCACCGGTTTTTTGCTGAACCCTATGCTCGCGGGGGCCGCAATGGCGTTGAGCAGCGTCAGCGTTGTCGCGAATAGTCTGCTGCTGAAACGGAAAAAGATCAGCTGACTTATGCTGCTCCATTTTGCCTAACTTTGATGACGTCAAAATACCTGAATTTTCCAATCCCGACAAAATGCGCCCCTTCTTCATACTTGCCATGTTGGTGCTCGCCGGCTTTTCGACTTCTGCGCAGACGTACTCACTGGATATCGTCGTATCGGGGATCCACAGCGACAAGGGGACATTATACTTAAGTCTCTACAACAGCGAAAAAGGTTTCCCCAAAGACCCCAAGACTGCATTCCGGCTTACCTATGGGCGTATTGTCAATGGCATCAGCACCTTCCGGTTCGATCATTTGCCAAAAGGAACGTATGCGGTCGCCTGCTATCACGACGAGAATGGCAATGGAAAATTGGACAACAACTTTTTCGGCATCCCGACGGAGGGCACCGGCGCATCCAATAATGCCACCGGCTTCATGGGACCACCCCGGTTCCGCGACGCGAAATTTACCCTTGACCGTGACACTGCAATAACGATCCGAATCCGGTACTGATCACTCGCCGGTCAATCCGGTTGGGATTTTATGGATTCGGGTCCCTTCCAAGGGTCGCCAGCTTGACCCGGTAATTCAATGCTGCCGTAGTCCCGCTTGTGACATCGACGGTTACTCCCGTGATGGAAGCTGCCATATCCGACGCCAGAAAGACAGCAGTATTGGCAATATCCGCCAGTGATGGTAATTTCTTCAGCATCGTGTCCTCTTCCATTCCGTGAAGTACGCCCTTCATGATATCGGGAAATTTCTCGATCGCCTCTTTGAAAACGGCGGAATCCGGCGATCCACCCGACCGGATGTTGACCACCCGCACCCCATAAGACCCCAGCTCCGACGCCAGGTTCCTCGCCAGGCTTTCAATCGCCGCGTTAGCCGCCGCGAAGCCTCCCGTATATGGATAACCGATGCCGCCCGGCGTTGCCGTGACGGACAGAATGACGCCCGATCGTTGCTCTATCATCAGCTTTGCCGCAGCGCTGGCGGTGAGGAACCGGGTCGTCGCGGTTTGGGTAACAGGCCGCACATAATCATCGATTGACATATCCGTCAAGGCGATATTCTGCAGCACGGGGATATCGACGGCATTATACGAGATGTCCACGCTCCCCGCCGCCCGCCGCACCTGCTCGAGATGTTCCGCAACCGCATTCTCATCATATCCGTCCACCAGGGCCACTTCTGCCTTTCCGCCAAAACCGGCGATCTCATCGGCAACTTTTTGTATTGACCCGATCCGACGACCAGTCAGGAAGACCCGCGCGCCGGCTTTGGCAAAGGCCTTGGCTACTGCACCCCCGAGTGAGCCGCCCGCGCCATAAATCACCGCGTTTTTGTGTTGGAGTATCATAAGTATTTTAAAGATACTAAATTCGTTTGCGAATACTCCACACCATGATCCGACGCGCCCAACCTGCCGACACCGAAGCAATCCGGTCCCTTATTGTCCAGCTGGACTACGACCCGCCTGCGGACCTTGAAGAAAAGATCCGACTGCTCTCTGCGCATCCGGACGAAGCCCTTATAGTCTACGAGCTGGACGCAGAGGTTGTCGCCTTCCTTTCGCTTCATTTCATTCCCCAGATCGCGCTGCCCGGCGACTTTGCGCGCATCAGCTATTTTGCGGTCAAGGACAGTGCCCGCAGTCATGGCATTGGCCGCCAGCTCGAGACGTATATTACGGCGCTCGCCCGCGAACGGAATTGTGACCGGATCGAAGTGCATTGCCATTCGCGGCGGACCGATGCCCACCGCTTTTATGAAAAGCAGGGTTATCAGGAATCTCCTAAATACTTTATCAAACGGGTAAATAACATCGGACAGTGATTGTATCGATTCCAGACACCTGCCTCCCCAGCCGGGCAGGCAACTTCTTGTCACTGAATTTCTTATTGGATTGGCACCCTCTTCGCGAGTGAACGGATATGTTATCCAACTACCTTAAGATCGCCTGGCGCACCATCCGTCGTCATACCGGATACTCCCTTATCAACCTGGTCGGTCTCGCCCTCGGGATGACCTGTTGCCTTTTTATCCTGCTGTGGGTACGGGATGAGAAACGCATCGATAATTTTCATGCCGACGGTGATAACCTGTATACCGTCTTCGAAACGGTCACAGCGAATGGCAAAACAGACGGTGATTACAACACTCCAGTCCGGGCCATACAGGGCAGCCGTTATCCGAATTTCCTCCTGGACGGGGCCAAAGAGGCTATCCCTGAGATTTCAGGCTTTTGCTATTATGCCACCGGGTACGATCTTCCATGGGGTTATGCAGAGACCATCCGGTATGGTGACAAATTGGTAAAGTTGGATGGATCCCGGGCGGGTGAAGATTTTTTCCGAATGTTCAGTTATCCCCTCCTGGCGGGTACTCCGGCAACAGCCCTTCAAAATACAAGCGATATCGCCCTCTCCCGGAAGGCGGCGGTCATCTTCTTCGGCAGCCCGGCGGCGGCTATGGGCAAAACTATCCGATTCGAAAACGAGCTGGACTTCACCGTTAGTGCCGTATTCGAAGACCTGCCGCCCCAGAGCTCCCTTAAGTTTGATTTCCTCGTCAATTTCGAGCTGCACAAAAAGGGACTGGTCAACTGGTCCAGCGGCAACTTCCAGACGTTCATCCGGCTATCGCCGGGGGCAAACGTAACCGCCGTGACGGCCAAATTGAATCACCTGCTGCAGACGCGTCTCGGCACCAATGATGGCGTCAAAGTGAGGTTTGGCCTCCAGCGCTACGGCGACCGGTACCTGCACAGCACCTTCGTAAACGGACAACCTACAACAGGCCGCATCGAATACGTGCGCATTTTCAGCGGTGTGGCGGTTTTCATCCTGCTGATCGCGTGCATCAATTTTATGAATCTGGCCACAGCCAGGTCTGTACGTCGCGCCAAAGAAGTTGGACTGCGGAAAGTAGTAGGGTCTACCCGCGGCTTTCTCATCGGCCAGTTCCTGGGTGAATCGCTGCTGTTCGCTCTCTTGGCCATGGTTTTGTCCATAATGCTCCTGCTGGCCTTCCTCCCCGGCTTCAACCAATTTACCGGCAAGACCATCCAGTTTCCTTTCACCGAGCTCTCTGTTTGGGGAGGTATTGCCGGCATCGTGCTGCTCACCGGTCTTGTAGCCGGCAGCTACCCCGCGCTCTATTTGTCCGCCCTGCGGCCCGTGGCTGTCTTAAAGGGCATCTTCCGCTTTACACAGGGCGCCATCTGGCTCAGAAAGGGCCTGACGGTCTTCCAATTCGTGCTGTCCATCTTCCTCGTGATAGCGACCATTGTCATAGTCCGCCAAACGGACTATGTCCAACATGCAAACCTCGGCTACAATCGGGAGAACCTGATCTATATCCGTGTAGATGGCGACCTGTCGAACATGAATAAGTATGAGGTGTTCAAGCAGGAGGCCCTGACCATGCCCGGTATAGCCATGGTGGACCGAAGTTCAGAGACACCCCATGCCATGAATTTCGTGGCTGACCCCGATGCGATCAACTGGGAAGGAAAAAGAAAAGACGAGAGGGTCGGGTTCAAACCTGCTTCCGTCGGCTTCGAATTCGTAAAGCTGATGGGACTGAAGATCGTCGATGGCCGCGACTTTTCCCCGCAGAACCCTACCGACTCCGCCGATGGATTCCTCGTAAACGAAGAAGCGGTGCGACAGATGGGTATGAAGCATCCCCTGGGTAAATGGGTCTCCGCCTGGAGCAAGAAAGGCCATATCATCGGCGTGCTGAAAGACTACCATACCCAATCCTTCCGGGAACCGATCCTGCCACTTATCGTTGACGTAAAAGAATGGCAGGAATTTGGCGTGATCCTGATCCGCACGAAACCCGGTCAGACAAAAGAGGCGATAGCCAGCCTGTCGAAGGTTTATAAAGATGTTAATCCGAATTATGCTTTTTCATGGGAATTTGTAGACGAACAATACAAACAGCTTTACAGCAGCGAAATGCTGATCTCCCGGCTGTCTGTCCTTTTTGCGAGCCTGGCGATCGCCATCTCCTGCCTCGGCTTGTTGGGGCTGGTCATGTTCTCGGCCGAACAACGCACCAAAGAGATCGGCATCCGTAAAGTGCTCGGCGCATCGATCGGGCAGATCATCGGCATCTTCTCGGTGGATTTTTTTTGGACTTATACTCATCGCGTTTCTCATAGCGGGACCACTCGGCTGGTTCTTCATGAATTCCTGGTTGCATGATTTCGTTTACCGCATAGAAATGTCGTGGTGGATATTTGCACTAGCCGGCGCGGTTGCCATTCTGATCGCCGGGCTTACCGTCAGCTATCAGGCCATTCGTGCGGCCACCGCGAACCCTGTCCGCAGCCTGCGAAGCGAATAATCACCGCTTTACCTCCCCGACCAGCATATACCCAGCGATCACCAGCCCCGCTTTTAACAGCGTGGCCTTTGAGGCCACATTCTCCATATTGCATCGGGCGGACGGCACGCGGCCTGCCAGATAGCACTCCCGTTTGACCTGCTGTACGATATAGCTTCCCAGCCCCTTTCGGCGGAACCCCTCCGTCACCTCCATGTAGATGTCGGCAAAGGGTGCATTATAATGAAGCAGAAAGCCCCCGGACGCAACGATCTTTCCTTCCACTTCAAGGACATAATCACCTTCCGGCTCATGGTGATGCTCGAACAGGAGGTCCCCGTCCTGCCTCGGCCGGAAGACAACTCCCGGCAATGAATAGCGCGTCACCGCACCTTCTTTGAAAAGGATGACAGGTGACTGGATGTTGGCAGCAAAAGCGTAAGTCAGCGGGGAGAGGATCGGATCGTTGGTCTGGCATTCGATGAAGCGTACGCCCGACTCCCGAAGAAGCGTGGCAAAAAGCTCATCGGCCCAGGAGCGGAATGGCGGGATCACATAGCATTCGAAGACCGTATCCCTGCCCTTTATTTCCTGCCCTTTCACCGATCCATATCCCACAGGCAATCCGTTCACCGTGAGTGACCACGAATCCGTCCATCCCCGCTCGTGGCAGGAATTGTAACGGATCTGCGCGTTGGTCTCCTGCAGATACAGCAGTCGAAGTGATTGGATCTCCTTTAGCGTCGTTCGTTCGGCTCGTAGCTCCATACGTTAACTTTGCAGAAAGTTAGTTATTATCTTTTCATACGCATACACATTTTCCGTAATTTGCTCTTCCACCTTATTGCTTTTACTATGAGATCCAAATCAATCATGCTTTTACCGGCATTGCTTTTGCCGGTCCTGCTTCACGCACAGGCGCCTTCTTTGCAAAAACTTTGGGAAACCGATACCATCATCGCGATCCCCGAGTCGGTTCTCCCTGATCCGGCAAACCATATTCTCTATGTCTCCCTGATCGATGGCGGTCCCTGGGATGTGGATGGAAAAGGCGGGGTGGGGCGGCTCAGTCCCGATGGTAAGCAATACAATGGCAACTGGGTCACCGGTCTCAACGCACCAAAAGGCATGGGCCGCTTTGGGAACCGCCTCTACGTCGCCGACATCAGCAATGTCGTTGTCATAGATATCGCAAAGGGAACGGTTATCAAAAAGATCCCGGTGCCGGGTGAATCCGGGCTCAACGATATCACCGTCGATAACAATGGCGTGGTATATGTTTCCGACAGTAAATCGGGAAAGGTCTATCGGATCGAGGGCGATGTCCCCACGTTATTTATGGACAAGCTCGACGGCGCCAATGGTCTTAAGGCTTCGGGCAAGAACCTCTATATTCTGGCCCGCAAACAGGTCCTGCTCGCAGACCCGCAGAAGAACCTCAAAGTCATCTGCGACCTGCCCAATGGTGGCGATGGAGTGGAAGAAGTTGGCAACGGCGATCTTATCGTCAGCGAGTGGGTCGGGAATGTCTTTTATGTCTATGCGGATGGCCGCAAGGTCCAGATACTCGACCGCAAGCCGGAGAAGAAGAATACGGCGGATATCTGGTATGAGCAGAAGACAAAGACCCTTTATGTGCCCGGGTTCTTTGGAAAGACGATCACAGCCTATCGCGTGAATTTATAGTTCCATTTTTGGTGGTATCTTGCAATGGACCGGGTATTTCGGCGTTTCTATGATATGACACCAAAAGCACGAAAAAGACTGTTTCGACTTATCGGGCTTCCCCTTATAATCCTGTTGATCCTCATAGGTATAGCTATAACGATCTTGTTTACCCAGCAGGAACGGATCGTCCGGTATGTGGTGAAGGACCTCAACGAAAAGCTACCTGGCCGCCTGGAGGTTGGTGGCAGCGAGATTTCAGTGTTTCAACATTTCCCGTATATCTCCATTGGCCTGCAAAACGTAAAGTTTTTTCCCAATAAAGCCGATTCGGCGCGACCGATCTTTGATGCGGAACGCTGTTATGCAGGGTTCAGCCTACCGGACATCCTCCGGCAGAAATACAATATAAAGGTCATCTCGCTGAAGAATGGTCATCTTGACCTCGTAGAAGAACCCGATGGCCAGCTGAATATTATCGAGGCCACGCACATCGCAACCGACAGCGGCGCCCCGGCTGCCAATGCCAAACCCGCCGGCCTCGACCTCGATATCAGCAAGATCGTCCTTAAGAACATGGACATTTCGTATGTCGATCCAAAAGAAGGGCAACGGCTATACGCGCATCTCGACCGGATCCAGTCCGCATTCACCGACAACAATCAACTGATGGAAGGGGGGCTCGACGGGAGCTTTCTTTTCGATTTTATCCGCCGCGGTGATACTAGCCTATTCCGTCACAAACACGTTGCAACTGCCATCAAATTCTCCTATCTCAAGTCCACGAAGCTGCTGACCCTTTCCGAGGTTAGGCTGCAACTCGAAAAGGCCTTGTTTAACCTGAGTGGCACGGTCGATATGATGCACGACAATACCGTCGATCTCCATTTCGCAGGGGACCGTCCCGACTTCGGACAACTTTTCTCGTTCGCGCCGGCAAAAGTCGCGGAGGACCTGAAGCAATTCCGATATGACGGCACATTGGACTTCAAAGGCACGGTCAAAGGCGCGATAAAGAAAGGAGTGCAACCTCGCATCGATCTCAATTTCGCCTGTTCCCGCGCGTGGCTGCACAATACAAAGACCAACAAAAAGCTGGATTCGCTTGCCTTCACCGGCTACTACACCAATGGCGACAGCATGTCCCTAAAGACCTCTTTGCTCCGGATCAACGATATTTATGCCCGCCCCGGCGAAGGCCGGTTCAGGGCCAACTTTAGCCTGCGGGACTTTACTGACCCCCAGGTTCGGATGCAAGTCAACTCCGACCTCGAGCTTGGATTCTTTGGCGCGTTCCTTGGGATCCGCGACCTCGAACGCATTACCGGCCGGATCACCCTGAAAATGAATTTCAACGAGCTGGTCGACCTCAGCCAGCCGGAAAAGGAAATGAGCGAACTAAGCGAAGGTATCCAGAGCGAGCTGACCGTGCGTGACCTGACCTTCCGTATCCCGGATTATCCTTATACGGTAGACCATCTCAACCTCCACGCCAACATGAAGAACGGCTTTGTGAAGCTGGATTCCCTGGTCTGCGACATCGGGCACTCGGACTTTCGAATCGATGGTTCGCTGGAAGACCTTCCCGCCCTTTTCCACAACCAGCAAAAACCGGTCACCCTCGTCCTGAACGCGCATAGCAGGCTGGCGGTGCTCCACGAGCTCCTGGCCAGGGACTCGCTGGAACGCAACGATCAGGAGGAGATCCGGGACTTCAACGTCGGCTTATCGTTGCAAACCTCGGTCAGCGAATTGCGGAATGCCCAACCGCTTCCAAAGGGGGAGCTGAAAATCCACGATCTCTATGCTTCATTTAAGAAATACCCTCATGACTTCCATGACTTTAGCGGCGACCTCACGATCAATGACACCGCCCTCCTGCTTCGTAACCTCGCGGGTCAGATCGACAGCAGTGACATCCGGTTCAGCGGCAAAGTGGTCAATTATGCGCTCTGGTTCGAAAAAGTTAAAAGAGGGAAGACAACGCTGGGATTCGACTTCAAATCTCATGAGCTGGCGATCGCCGACGTGGTAGGACCTATCGGACAAAAATACTTGCCGAAGGACATTTATAATGAAGTTGGGTCGAACATCTGGTTAAGATCGAAGATGGAGTTGCGGTACGATTCCGTATTCCAGTTTGCCAACATAAAGATCGCCAACATCTCGGCTGCCTTCCAGCAGCATCCCTACCGGCTTGACAGCATCAGCGGTAATGTTAAGTTTGGTATCGATAACTTCCTGAAGATCGACTCGCTCAGAGGGAAGATTGGCAACAGCGACTTCAATCTCAGCATGCGGCTTTATACCGGCAAAGATACGGCCCGGAGGAAAAAGGAGAATTACTTGCGCTTTGAATCCAACCTCCTCGACGCAGATCAGCTGGCAGGCTATATGGCGTCCGTCGAACAGGAAGAGCAATCCCTGACCACGTTCGAAACGCCTCAGGACTCTACCCGGATCATTCTTACCGGCGCTTCGGGCACCCCATCCGCTCATGCCCAGGCATTCAATATCTTTCAGATCCCCTTTATAGATTTCAATGCTTCCGTGCACATCGGACATCTGCGTTGCAACAAACTCGGGATCCGGAATTTTGCGACATCCGTCAGGATGACCGCCAACCAGCAGCTCTTTCTGGACAGTCTATCGATGAATATCGCCGGCGGAAGTGTCAATGCCAGCGCCCAATTCGACGGCTCGAACCCTAAAAGGATCATGCTGCACAGCAAGATCAACGCGGAAGACGTCAATATTGAAAAACTCTTGTTGAAACTGGATTATCTCGGCCAGGATTATGTTATCAACAAAAACCTCCAGGGCTCCCTTAGCGGACAGATCGAGACGAATATGCAGGTCCACCCTGACCTCACTCCGCTGATGGAAACTACGCAGGCAAAGATCGACCTCGAGATCATAAACGGCGTGCTGATCAATTTTGGCCCGATGCAGGCGCTTTCTTCCTATTTCAGCGACAAGAACCTCGCTATGGTCCGTTTCGACACGCTTCGCAATACCCTGACCTTCCGGAATAGTGTCCTCTTCATCCCGGATATGAACATCAACTCATCGCTGGGTTATATAGAGATTGCCGGCCAGCAGTCGATGGACCTGCATATGGAATATTTCCTTCGCATCCCGCTGAAAATGGTGACCCAGGCAGGCTTTCATATGCTCTTTGGTAAAAAGAAGGAAGAGGTAGACCCCGACCAGGTCGACGCCATCGAATACCGCGATAAGGAAAAAAAGATCCGGTTTATGAATCTGAAGATCACCGGTACGCCGGATGAATATAAGGTGGCGCTGGGGAAGGGGAAGAAGTCGACGCAGGCTGCAGGGGCCGGTACTGCGTCACAACCTTAATTTTCCCATTTTTGTGATCAACGCCTGTCTGTCCGCCTCCGACTTCGCCAGCGATGCCGCCTGCTGAAAATTCTCCCGTGCCCGTGAATCATCGATCCCCCTGTACAATTCCCCCAGCAACGCATAGTAGTAGGGATTCCCCACCAACTTCAACTTCTCCGCTTCGGCCAATGCCACCGCGTTTCCCCGCACTTTTGCGAGCGCGTATGTCCGGTTCATCGCCGCCACTGGCGAATACTCCAGCATCAGGAGTTGATTGTAGAGCTGAAGGACCGCCTCCCATTTCTCCGGGCTATCCTCTTTTTCACAATGCCAATACGCAATATTGGCTTCGAGATGATAGTTGGTCAAAACTGACCCGCTCGCCGACCGACGGAGGTAAAAGGTCCCCTCGCTTATCAGCTCCGCATTCCAGCGGCTCACGTCCTGGTCCGCGTATAGCACCAGCTCGCCCTGCCGGTCGATGCGGGCATCCAGCCGCGACGCGTGAAAGCTCATGAGCGCCAGCAGCGCGCTGACCGCCGGTTGATCCGTGAGCGGATTGTCGATCAGCATCCGGCACAGCCGCATCGCCTCGAGGCAGAGCTCGGAGCGCAACTCCGGGTCGCGCGGCATCGAATAATATCCTTCGGTGAACAAAAGATAGATCGTCGTCATCACCGCGGGTAGTCGCGCTTCGACCTCCAGTGCAGCCACCTTGCCAATATCGATTTTCTCTTCCCGCAGTCGCTCCTTCGCCCGGTGCAATCGCTTGCTGATCGTTTCCTTATTCGTCAGGAACGCCTCTGCGATCTCCCCGATGCCAAAACCGCAGAGTATGCGGAGCGACAGACCGATCTGCGCTTCGGCCGGGATCGACGGATGACAGATCGCAAACATCATTCTTAACTGGCTGTCCTCGATATTCGCCGGCGAAAGATCGATTTCCGTCCAATCCGACTCCGGACCCTTCAGCTCCCGGGTGACTTTGTCGCGGAATACCGCCTCGCGTTGCAAGAAGTTCCGCGCCTTATTTTTCGCCACATGGTAAAGCCACGCGACCGGATGGGGCGGCAGGCCATTCAGTGGCCAGGTCTGCATCGCGGCAAGGAACGTCTCACTGGCAATATCCTCCGCGGCTTCCATCTGGTCGAACCCAAAACGGGTACAGAGCACAGAAACGATCTTCCTGTACTCTGCACGAAACAAATGCGGTAAGAGATCATCCACGATAGTGGGCAAATTTCCGTACTTCCATACTGTTAGCCTCCCCTTGCAGCACCGGGCAACCTTTGGCAAACTCGACCGCCTCCTCGATCGAATCGGCCCTGACGATCGTATAGCCACCGATCGTTTCCGCTACATCCCCAAATGGCCCGTTGGTGACCACATTGTGTCGGGTGACCACCCGGCTGTCGTCGAATGACAGCCCCTGACCGCCTACATACTTGTTCTGGGCCGCGATCCCGCCGATCCAGTCCATCGTCTGCTTCATCCAGATCTGCATCTGCTCCGGCGAGGCTATCTTTGACCCGTCCGGATGTCTCATAATTAGAATGTACTCGTCCATAAAATCGATTTTTATACCTATTACAAGCCAAAGGACCAGAATTGGACATTAGAAAAAAAATATTTTTGAATCGCTGTCCAATCGACCCCGTTCCGATCCTTATTATATAAAAAACAAAACCATGAAAGAATTTGCATTGTTATTCCGGTTCCCGCGCACCGGCGATCCTGCCAACATCGCGCCCGAGGAATTCAAAGCCATCGCCAAGAAATGGCAGGATTGGGCCGGTGGCATCGCCGCCCAGGGCAAGATGTCCAATGGCGGCCTGCGCCTCGCCATGGAAGGAAAAGTGCTGAAGCCCGGCGGCGTCATCACCGACGGCCCTTTTGTCGAGATCCGCGAATGTCTTGGCAGCTTTATCGTGGTCAAGGCCGAAAACCTCGACGAGGCCATTACCCTGGCCCATGGTTGCCCGATCCTGGATCAGGACGGCAGTGTCGAAATCAGGCCTATCTTTGGTTAGTATGCCCAACGAGCCGCTTAAAGAACTCTTTCAGCAGCAATTCGTCAAAATGGTTGCCGTCATAAGCAACCTTTTTGGTCTGCAACATATCGAACTGGCCGAAGATATCGTCAGCGACACTTTCCTGACCGCCGCAGAGGAATGGGAGAAAAAGGGGATGCCCGAGAATCCGACCGCGTGGCTCTATACCGTGGCCAAACGAAAAACGATCCATCTTTTCCGGCGGGATAACATCCTGAGGAAAAAGGTCATCCCCGCTCTCACCTCAGGGCATACGGAAGGATCGGACCCCGCGGCAATCGACCTCGACTACGACCTCGACTTTTCGCCTAAACATATCCGGGATAGCCAGCTGCAAATGCTTTTTGCCATTTGTACCCCCGCCATAGCCAGCGAGTCCCAAATCGGCCTCGCTCTTCGCATCCTCTGCGGATTTGGGATAGATGAGATCGCGGAAGCTTTTCTGTCCAACAAAGAGACCATCAACAAACGCCTCTTCCGGGCCAAAGAGAAACTAAGGACCGAGAATATCCGGCTCGAGCTCCCTTCCGAAACTGGAATCGCCTCCCGCCTCGATAATGTGCTCCATATTATTTACCTGCTTTTCAGCGAAGGATATTATTCCCGGACCGAAAATCGCGTCCTGCAAAAAGAGCTTTGCTGGGAAGCCATGCGATTGGGCGTCTCGCTCACCGAATATGAATTGACCAACCAGCCGAGGACCAATGCCCTGATGGCATTGATGTGTTTCCATGCTTCCCGCTTCAACGCCCGCCAGACGAGCGAAGCAGCCATTATCCTCTATGAGCAGCAGGATGAAAGTCTTTGGGACACCGACCTCATCCGCCAGGGGATGCAATACCTGACTTTGTCCGCCACCGGCGACCGGCTGAGCTCCTATCATCTCGAAGCAAGGATCGCCTATTGGCACTGTATCAAAGATGATAGACCCGAGAAATGGGAAGAGATATTGCAGCTGTACAATCAGCTGCTTATGATCAATTATTCACCAAGTGTAGCGCTCAATCGTACCTTTGCCCTTTATAAGGCTAACGGCCGCGAACAGGCGCTGATCGAGTTGAATAAACTTAAGATGGAAGGCAATTATTTCTATACGGTGCTGCGCGATTTCCTCAGAACACTTCCCCCACATTGACCGCGATCCCCTGCGATCCCTGAAGGCCGAATCCATAATCCACGCAGATATTGGTGTTGGAGTGCTTATTCAGTTTTATCCGGATACCTGCGCCCCATCCCGGGATGTCGTTGTTGAACTGGGTGGCCAGATTCCGTTTGAACGATTCGACATTGACAAACACGACCCCACCGATCAACCCGTTACGGCTGATCGCAAACCGGTCCTCCGCCTCGAGATAGGTCATGTCCGTACCGCGGTACCGGCCCTGGATATAGCCGCGGCCGGTGTTGAACTGGTCATCCCAGCCCGTGCTCGGTAACAAAAGATAGGGCGTTTTGCCGCCCACGCTCAGCCAGTCGAACTGCCAGAGTGCGAGCACGTTTCGGCCGTCTTTTCGGAGCTTTATATATTTCCGCAGATCGATTTGCATCGTTGCCCAATAACCGGAACTCCCCAGCGCGGTGAAGCTTGGATGATACGCCACACTGGCATACCATCCCTTTAGCGCGTTGGCGGGGTTATCCCGCGAATCATACAACGCGCGCGCCACGGGTCCGCTACCCGTTTCCGTTGTCGTCAGCCCATACTTCTGAAAGCTCGTCACGACCCCGGGGGGGGGATCTACCTCCCGGATATTGGTAAAGTAATCGTAATAATAGCCCAAGCCCAGGTACAAGTTGGGCAGGACATACCGCATGACCGTCGTATGCAGCTTGATATAGTTAAAGTTGATCGTATAGCCGTCCGTATATTGGGTATGGCCGCCAAGCCCGAATGTCGTCGATGGATATCTCATATACCGCCAGTCGGCGATGATATTGTACTTGTCGTGACCGGCCCAGATATCGGCGTAGGATTGGACAATGATCTGGTTGTATTGTGAATAGGTGATGCTGGACAGGATATCCGTTATTTTTCCCGCGGTATCGCCGGTGTGGAAGTCCATCCTGTCGCTGAATACAGCTGCAATCCCGGTGGCCAGGGTATACCCTATCGCGGGGAATGGGGCATTGTGAAAAGTGCCTTCTACTGTCGGTTTTGCCTTGTGATTGAATATTTTGTCGCTAATGTCGCGCAGATCCTTCAGCTTGGCCAAAGAGTCTTCGGTCTTGGTTTGGGCCCGCACGTGCAGGGCTCCGGCCAGGGAGATAAGCAGCAGGATCGGTGTGCGCCTCATCCGGGGTTATAGTTTTTTGACACTGATAGTTGACCCATTGCAATATTGGACATTGTTTTGTCAGCTTCGTTTAGTCGGCGTTAAGGATAACGATTTTTTAACAAGTTATTGATCGTCGCATAAGACACCGTCTTCCCCACAAACCCGAGGTCGCCCTTTTTACGCAAGTCTTCCCCTGCCTGCATCAACGCTCCGTAAGCCGCCCGCGCCAGCGCCGAACCAAGGCTGGCCCTTTTGACCCCCAGTTCCGCCAATTCATCAAGGGGAACCTGTAAGGCTGCCGTCCCCACGAGTACATTCACCGGCCGCGGCGCCACTGCCCTGACCACCGCCCGCACTTCATCGCTGGTCTTCAATCCAGGGGCGTATAGGACGTCCGCTCCCGCCTCGGCAAAGGCTTCCAGTCGCCGGATGGTATCGGGAAGGTCGGGGCGGCCATTGATCAGGTTCTCGGCCCTGGCCGTCAGTAAAAATGGGAAAGGGAGACTGCGAGCCGCTTTCACCGCCGCCTTCACCCGCTCGACAGCCAGCTCGAAAGCGTAGATCGGATCCTCTGGCTTTCCGGAGGCGTCCTCTATGGAGCCACCGACAAGGCCGGCGGCAGCGGCCAGAAGGATCGTTTTGGCGCATTCCTCCGGGTCATCCGCGTAGCCATTTTCCAGGTCGGCAGCCACGGGCAAATCGGTTGCCCCGACAATCTCCCGTGCATTGTGCATCGATTCTTCCCTCGTCACTGCCGCCTCTCCATCAGGGTGCCCCAGCATCCATGCCAGCCCCGCGCTCGTCGTGGCCAACGCTCCATAACCCATCGCGGCCAACAACTTCGCAGACCCCGCATCCCACGGATTGGGAATGACAAAGAGACCCGGGCGCTCATGCAGCGACTTGAATACCTCCGCCTTTTTCTCCTGTAAAATAGTTGACATACGCTATAGCTTGTATATGACGATTCCCCAGAAAAACTGGTCCGGGGGCAAGGAATCCCAGCTGCCGTAGCCATGCCCCCAATCCGATTTATATCGGAGTTTATAATTGCCCGCCGGTAGCTCGGTCACCACATCCACCCGCTGATTCTTTGCGGCGCCACCCGCGGGCTGTATGGGCTGTCCCTGCATCTGCCAGACGATCTTGCCGGTGCTATCTTCGATCCATCCATAATCGCACCAGGACAGATGATCTCCGGAACAATCTTCTCCGACTCCATATACCCGAAGTTTTGTTGTGGCGGCCAACGTAAATGAACGACCGGTATCTTTTTTGATCGGGACATTGTTGATCGCGGCTATTATATCCCCCGAAGGCGGCACAGCGGGCTTCCCTTCAAAATTTTCTTTCCAATAATCCTCATATAACCTCGCTGCCTCCGCCGTATCCCCATGCACGAGCTTCACGTTGGCGCTGGTGATCTCCGCCTTCTTCCGAACATCCTGATCCTCCGGTTTTGGATGGAGGATATCGATATCGGGTCTAAGCAACTCGAAGTAGATCAAAAGTCCCACTGGCGACATCAGCAGATCGCCATCCCCCAACGGAAATGGCGTGCTCAATTTATCCGTATTCGCCAAAACGACCACCGTTAGCTTCTTCGAAGGGACCTTGACAAACAAGCCGGACTCACCCGGCGACGTCTGCCCGTAATGCCAGTAGATGTCGATGCCCAGGTAATTCTCTACAAACCACCCCAACCCATACGGCGTCACCATTCCATCGGATGTCCTGTTCGGTGTAAATATTTGTTGCTGAGTCGCCGCCGATACAAATTGATGCCGGTCGATCGCCGCCGAATATCTTAACAGATCGCCGGCCGTAGTCGCCAAACCGCCAAACGCGCCAAACTCATCCAGATAGACGGCCTTAACCGGCTGACCGAGGTTGTCGTATGCAAATGGCGTCACCAGCCTCGCATGTGCTGCTTTAAAATACCGGGCCATTTCCGGATTTTTCCGGATATAATCGGAATAGTGAAACACCGAGTCCCCGGGTGCCGTGCTATACATATGTAACGGCTTTATTATATTTTCCATCAGCAACTGGTAATAGGGGACTCCAGCCGCTTTTTCAATGACCACGCCCAGTCGTCCAAAACGATAACCATTATACGAAAACCAGGTTCCCGGCTTCTCTTCCGACGTATGCGTTAGTAGCTCCCTGACGGTGATGGCGGAATTCCCAAGGTCCAACCCATACCGACTGATCGGCGCGTCGAGGTCCAACTTTCCTTTTTCCACCAATTGCATGATCAATGTAGAGGTGAACGTTTTGGTGATAGAAGCAACCCGGAATACCGCATCGTCCGGCACGTCAAAACCCTTCTCCAGCAGGATCGAATCCCCCTGCATCACCGCAGCCTCCATTGCCGGTATCCGAAGCAAGGACTTGACATTATTCAACCCCTGGACAAAACCATCGATATCCGGCTGAGGTGACGTTGCCTGCCCGAGCAGTTTGCCGGCGAGACAAAAAAATACAACCGTACAACAAATGATCGGAGAACGCATGTTCCTCATTTGTCGCAAAATTACCTTTTTGATTACCTAACTTTATGAAAAATTCATTACAGTTGCATTAAAAATTTCACCCATGGTCGCATTCTTAGGTATGGGCTTACTAGGCACCAATTTCGTCCGGGCAATGATCAATAAAGGAGAGAAGGTCCAGGTCTGGAACCGGACCCCTTCCAGGGCAACGGCGCTCGAACAGTATGGCGCCATTGCGAAAAATTCACCGGCGGATGCCGTCAAAGGCGCGGATCGAATCCACCTCACCCTGAAAGACGACGCCTCTGTCGACGAGGTCCTGGCCGCCGCTGCCCCAGGCCTCCAACCCGGCGCAGTCATCATCGACCATACCACTACTTCGGTAGAAGGAGCTATCCAGCGCACCACCGCGTGGAAGGCCCGTGGTTATATCTATCTGCACGCCCCCGTATTCATGGGCCCACCCAATGCCCTCGAAAGCACCGGCTATATGCTCGTATCCGGGGACCAGGCCATCGTCGGGCAATTCTCTCCGATTCTCGCTACAATGACCGGGAAACTCCTCAATTTCGGCCCGGAAACAGGTCGCGCCGCCGCGATGAAGCTGCTGGGGAATCTTTTTCTTGTTGCTTTTACCACAGGTATTGCCGACACCCTCACCCTTGCCAAGGGAATGCACGTGCCGGTGAGCGACCTGTCCATGCTGTTCGACAACTGGAATCCCGGCTCGATGCTGCCAACCCGCCTCAAACGAATGACCTCTGGTAACTTCAGCAGCCCTTCCTGGGAACTGAGCATGGCCAGGAAAGATACCGGTCTCTTTCTGCAGGAAGCAAAGAAAGGCGGAGTTACGCTCGCGGTCATCCCAGCCGTTGCCGCCGAAATGGATCGCTGGATTCAAAAAGGACATGGCGGCGACGATTGGACGGTCATCGCGAAAGACTCAGTGTAATACATCCCCATCCGGGAACGGTTCCCCCTTATGACACGTGGTGCACGTGATCGTTAGCGTGTTGCTTCCGATCCTCGGTTTGTGCACCTTGAAATATTCCTTATTTAGATCGAGTGTCATCCGCATCATCCTCCGGGCAATCTCCTTCTCCGGCTTTGCATCGCTGGCGAAATCCAACCCATGTCCGTCCTTGGCGGCCGCATGACAGAACCCGCAGCTCACGCCAAGCCCGTCTTCGAAATCATCCGTCATAATCCCTTGTAAATCCTTTGACGAAATATCCTTCGGCAACACTTTCAGGTTGACGTACTGACCCTTGCGCGAAGCCGCGGCGCCGAGCGCAACCGCCGCGACCAGGATAAAAAGAATAATGATCTGTTTCATGAATTATCATTTTGTCGCCAGCACTTTCAGGGAAACGGTCAGCTCGTTCGAGATCGTACTGGTCCCCCCGACGCCGAAGTCTTTTCGCTTGATCGTGAAGGACCCCGAAAAGTTTAGCGCGCCACCCGCGGAGCTTACGGTGAACGGGAAGGAGACCTCTTTCGTGAGATTCTTTATGGTGAGTTGGCCCGTGAACTGGAATGTCCCGGGTGTTCCCGCCGGAGCGATCTTTGTAGATATCAACCGGATCCGCGGATAGTTCTTTACGTCGAAGTAGCCGTCGTTCCGCAGATGACTGTCACGGAGACTATTATCCGTATTTACCGTGGTGGCATCGATGCTCACATCGAAATGAGCCGCGGCGACATTGGACGGGTCGAAATCGATATTGCCCTGAACCCCTTTAAAGCTGCCGTCCACTCCGAAACCAAAATTGCCGATGGTGAATTTGATCTCCGACCCCTGGTCGGAAGGCTTATACTGCGCCTGCGACCGGCTTGCCGCAAAGAGCCCGAATAGTAGTATCAAGGTGTTTTTCATTGTAAGATCTCATCTGTTATGGCCAGCGTGTGATTGTGTTCTACATAATTGACGTTCGTTAACCCAAGCAAGCCGCGAAGTTTTTCCGCCGGCACTTTCATCGGACCCGGTGAAGGCGCACTGCCCGGCGCCGGTTGCGGGAAGGCCGTTGAATTGGCCGTGTGAAACGTAATATTGCCTTCTACTTTCTGGATCGTCTGATGGATATGACCGTTCAAGACCGACACCGACCCGAACCGCCTGAGGAAGCCCAGTGCCTGCTCGCTGTCCTGGGTGCCCCAGCCCCATTGCGGATAGATCGCCCAGAGCGGGATATGCGCAAATACTACGATCGGGGTGCTGGCGGAAAGACCTTTCAGATCGGCCTCCATCCATTTCAGCTGATCCGCTCCGATATATCCCAGCCCGCCGTCGACGTGATTGGTAACATTATTCAATCCGATAAAATGGACCCCATGGTCATCCCAACTATACCAACCATCGCCCTTTGTGCCCTTCCCGAACCGCTCCAGATACAGCTTTCCGTTATCGGTCATGTCGTGCTCACCGGGCACATAAAAAATTTTTCCTGTTTTTACGCTTTTTAGCGATTGGTCCAGCGTGTCGAACTCCTCCGCCTGCGCGAGGTGGGTGAGGTCACCTGTATGCAGCACAAAGGCCGGTGGCGCCGGCATGGCATTGATCTTGTCGATCGTTGCCTGTAACGTTCCCAGTACATCAGGATTTGCTGGTTTGTTGAATCCGATATGGCTGTCGCTGATCTGAACAAAACTAAAATCCGCGGCCGGTATCGCCAGACCCTTTCGCAGGCCGCCGGTCGTCCGGTCGATCAGTTGGCTCATCCCATACGATTTCATAACTCCGCCGGTCATCATCCAGAGTACACCCGTCCCGGCCCAGGCCATACACTCAAGGAACCCCCTTCTGTCGACGCCATCATTGTTGGCTTCGGGGTTCGATATTTCTTTTGACTTTAGTGGATCTTGCATATTTTTTTGCACAAAGGAATACCTTGCCCGCCCGGCTTCTCAATCTTTTACATCATCCAGCGCAATTACTTGATGAAACCGCCAAAAGCGGACATCCGGTGTCCGGAACCGTACAGTAGGGCCGGCAAGCGCTTGTTAACCGGTTGAACCGGAACGAGATAAGAGCATGGTATTGTTTTTGTCCGCGTGCTTCAAACAATGGGACCATGTTCGGAAACTACGTTAAAACTGCGCTTAGGAACCTCCTCCAAAACAAGACCTATTCTGCGATCAATATTTTTGGACTGGCCATCGGCATGGCTGTCTTTTTGCTGATTGCCCAGTACGTTCGATTCGAGAGGAGTTATGAGGATTTTGCCCCGGACCGCGCCAACATTTACCGGGTAAGCATCCATGCGTATCGAAACAATGAGCTGATCTCCGCCAGCGCGGAGAACTATCCGGCGGTCGGACCAGCCATGTTGCGTGACATCCCGCAGGTTCTGAGTTATGCCCGATTGTATAACATGGGCTATAAGAACAATGTGGTCATCACCAATGAGAACGCCAAACCGGATAGGATCGTCATCAAACAACACCGCTTCCTTTACGCCGATTCGGCCTTCCTTCCCATGATGGGTTATGAAATGATCGATGGCAACGCCGCCACGGCGCTGGCCAACCCCTTGTCCGCCGTCATATCCGAAAAATATGCGCGAATTTATTTTGGCGACAGGAACCCCATCGGCCAGACGCTGCACATGCATGACGACGACTTCAACGATGAAACGGCGACGGTGACGGGCGTATTCAGG
>Ga0206895_1001_pt3 | contig 52216 bp, 46 predicted proteins | sample Alteio_BWOrgHeat_51_FD_152967 | JGI IMG/M metagenome (GOLD analysis project Ga0206895, IMG submission 152967) | Enriched cells from forest soil in Barre Woods Harvard Forest LTER site, Petersham, Massachusetts, United States -... | ecosystem: Environmental > Terrestrial > Soil > Temperate forest >...
GTTCATCGATTGCGTTGCCGATCACGTCGCAGTCGGGATAGTTGGAGCAAGAAAAAAATGTTTTTCCAAAACGGGATTTGCGAGCTACGATTCGTCCATCGCAGCCTTGCGCTGGGCAAGTAGGCATGTCTTCTGCCCTAAAAACAGTTTCTCCCTTTTTCGGAATGTTGATAATTCCCTTGCATTCCGGATAGCGGGTGCAGCCTAAAAAGGGGCCAAAACGGCCATGCCTAAGAGTTGTGGCAGAGCCGCAAGTTGGACACAGCTGATCCCAATCAAAATTCGGATCATAGTCGGCTTTATCGAAACTGACCGATTCAATCGGAGCGGTGAAATCGCATTCTGGATAATGGCTGCAGCCATAAAAATATTTACTGCGCGCCCATATTTTTTGCAGTTTTTGGCCGCATTTTGGGGAGTCAATCTCTGTAGTAACTTTAGGGACGACAGCCTCTTTTTCTGCTTTTTCAACAAGCGGAAAAAAATCGCGCCAAAAATCTTGAATGAGCTCTTTCCAATTTTTATTGTGCTCGGCTACTTGCTCCAAATTGTCTTCCATTTGGGCAGTAAATGTCACATCCATGATGGGAGCAAAATTTTCTTCCAACATTTGACAAATGACTTTGCCTAGTTCCGTTGGTTTGAGCGCCTGATGTTCTTTAATCGTGTAATCGCGGCTTTGAATTTTATTCATGATCGCCGCATAAGTGGACGGACGGCCAATCCCCAGCCTTTCTAGTTCTTTAACAAGAGAAGCCTCCGTAAATCGCGGCGGGGGTTTTGTAAATGACTGGGTCGAGGTGGCATTTTGAAGGGTGAGCGGCATGCCTGCCTCTAATGGAGGAAGGATTTTTGCATTTTCTTCCTCTTCTTCTTGATGCTCTTTGTCTTTTTTCTCTTCGTAAGCTGCCAAATAACCATTGAATTTGATGACAGACCCGGTGGCGCGAAGGGTCAGGTCTTGATCGGTTTCGATGTCAGCCGATACGGTGTCATAGATCGCAGAGGTCATCTGAGAAGCCATAAAACGACGCCAGATCAGCAAGTAGAGCTTGAATTGTTCAGGAGTAAGGTATTTTCTTACTTTTTCCGGATCGCGCGCTACATTGGTTGGCCGAATTGCCTCGTGGGCTTCTTGCGCAGTTTTTTTAGAAGCATACACTCGAGGTTGATCCGGAAGATAATTTTGTCCAAAATGTTTTAAAATATAGTTTCTGGCAGCTGAGATTGCTTCAGGCGCAATATTTACCGAATCGGTTCTCATATATGTGATGAGACCCTCGGATCCTTCGGATCCCATATCGAGTCCTTCATAGAGTCCTTGTGCAATATTCATCGTTCGGGCTACTGAAAATCCATAATGACGAGAGGCCTCTTGTTGGAGAGTAGACGTGATAAAGGGGGGAACCGGGTTTCTTTTTTTCTCTTTTTTATCAACGGCGCTGACGGTGTAATGCGCTTTTTTCAGGCGCGAAAAAATCTCATTGGCCGTTTTCTCGTCCGAAATTAAAAAGCATTCTTTTGAGCCTATTTTTTCCTTTTCGACTTTTAATCCGCCCACCGAATGCAATGCGGCGAAAAAGGGCTTTTCTTTGGATTTTGTTTCCAGAAAAGCTGCTAAATTCCAGTATTCGATTGGTACAAAAGCGTCAATCTCTTTTTCTCGGTCGACGACTCGTTTTAGAGCTACGGATTGCACTCTTCCGGCAGATGTCCCATGGCGCCCTCTTTTTACCCGACGCGTCAGAATAGGAGAAATCTTGTAGCCGACGATTCGATCTAAAAGACGGCGCGCTTGCTGCGCGTTGACGAGGTCCATATCGATGTCGCGGGGATTATCGAGCGAGGTTTGCACCGCATCTTTCGTAATTGATTGGAATGCAGCGCGTTTGATTTTTGTGTTCTTTGGCAAAATGGAAGCAATATGCCATGCAATCGCCTCTCCTTCTCGATCCGGATCGGGAGATAAATAGACGATGTCTGCTTTTTTGGCGGCATCTTGAAGTTTTTTAATGACCTCTTTTTTATCGGGCATCGTGACGTATTTGGGCTCGAAATCATGCTCGATATCGATGCCAAATTCTTTTTGAGGCAAATCGCGAATATGTCCAACCGAAGATTCAAAAAAATATTCGGGACCAAGAAACTTTTTCAGTGTCTTGATTTTTGCTGGAGACTCGACAATAACTAGGGCTTTGCCCATAAATCTAGATTCCTTAATCTTGTCAGATGGTAGCTGATTCTATTTGAAAGTGCAATTTTTTCGGGGATTTTTATGAAAAATAAAATATTTTTATTTGTTTTCAGGGTTTGTGCCAAGCTCAGAAGCCGCCCTTTAGAACCTGTTTAAGATCTAAGGTTCAATCGATTTTCGATTGAACCTTAGATCTTAAACAGGTTCTTAGGTATGGAAATTTTATAGGGAAAGATTAAAGGAAGACTGGAAGTCTATTCTCCTTTATTATTAGAGGCATGAATGATGAAGAGTTGTTAGCGCTGAACCGTCGGGGATTTATTCCCGGACCTGGAGAAACGGAAGAGCATTTTGTAAAACGGGTGCAGTTGGCGCAAGATTTTTTTTGTAATCCTCTTAAGGAATTTGAGGAAATGGAAAAAGTCCCCGTTCCTCATTGGGATTGGGTCCGGCATCATTTAAAAGAGCTTTATGACTTTCAGCCGGATTCGCTCGTTGCTTATTATTCCAACCGTCAATTGACTCCTTGGCAAGGAGCGGCCAGTTGGGTAATGGACGTAGAATCGGGGCCTTTATGCGCAGTACAATTAAGACGGGGTTTTTTAAAGGGGTCCTATTTAGGTCTCTATAGCCGTGATGAAATTTTAGCGCATGAAGCGGTGCATGCGGCGAGATGCGCCTTTGAAGAGCCTGCCTTTGAGGAATTTTTTGCTTATTATACCTCGAGCGCGAAGTGGCGGCGCCTCTTAGGCCCGATTATACGCAAACCATGGGAAGCCTCTTTTTTTTTGGGCGTATTAGGTTTAGGAGCTTTGTTTGGAATATTTTTACCGGCGGCAGTTTTGTCTTCTTTTGGATTTCTGCGGCTTGGTAGACAGCATACACGACTTTGGCGTGCGGTAAAAAAAATGAGGAAAGAGGGGAAAAGTGAAAAAACAATCCGTTTTTTGCTGTTTCGATTGACCGATTGCGAAATCAAGAGGGTAGCTCAAGGAAAAGAAATTGGGGATGATCAATCTTTAAGATCGCGGTTGATCCGTCTATATAATCACATTTAACTATTTTGGGAGTGTTTTATGGCACAAAAAATCGTTGTAGAAGAAGGGGAAAAAAATCGTTTTAAGTATTGCATGGAGCTGGAAGCCGGCAATATTTTATTTTTCCCCAACATTCCTTTTGTGTTTCCCCAAGAAGACATTGATTTTCTTTTAGGGCAACGCCAAGGAGGTTCTAAAGCAAGAAAAAATATCGCCTATAAGCCGCAGCTTGATAAAATAACCAACCACCATTCAAAAGATGTAGAAGCGGGAGAAAACTTAAAAGCCATTTTAAAAAGATTTTCTGAACGAGCAACAGAGTATTTAAGCGGAATTTTGGCGCCTTATACAACCCAGTGGAAGCTCGATTATGCAAGTTTTCGCCCTTTTCAAGAAAAAGGGAGAAAACTCCGTGTGCGTGCCCGCAACGATCTTTTGCATGTTGATGCGTTTCCAACTCGGCCTCTTCATGGAGCTCGGATTCTCCGATTTTTTACAAATATCAATCCGACCGAAAGCCGCGATTGGATTACTTCGCAGCCTTTTGAATCGTTATTGGCGGAATTTGGCGGAGAAAAAGGAGTCCCCTTTCCCAGCAGTATGAGCTACTCTCTGAAAAACCGTTGTAAGAGAAAGCTGAAGGATTTTTTAAACGCATCTGGAATCAAAATCCCGCAACGCTCTCCCTACGATCATTTTATGTTGAAAATGCATCATTTTTTAAAAGAGAATAAAAATTTTCAACATAATTGCCCTAAAGATCATTGGGCTTTTCCTCCAGGTTCTTGCTGGGCTGTTTTCACCGATCAAGTGTCGCATGCAGCGATGGCAGGCCAATACGCTTTAGAACAAACATTTTTCGTGCCCCCGCAAGCTTTACTTTGTCCAGAAAAATCCCCTTCTGCGGTGTTGGAGCGCTTATCGGGACGGAATATGGTGGATGTAGAACGTTTGTCTGCTCTGTTTACAGAATCAATGTAGTAAAAAATTTCTCATATCGTTCATTATACCGAACGGGAATCGGAGTTTTTTTGTGAATAACGCGCAGTTGACCGACTGTCCACAAGACACATTTTTTAAACTGTATGCGAAAGGATTTGTTCGCACTTGGATCTTAAAAAAGTGTTTAGGAAAAGGAGGGCCTAAATCGGCGGCTCCACTTTGGATGCAAGAGCAAATTCAATCAGATTTGGCTCCTTTTTCTAGGGTAGATGTGACAAAAGAAGCGATCGATCGGACATGGAATTTACATCATAAAAAATGGGAGCTGCTTCGCGTAAAGATTGTGAACAATCGACTTTTTTTACAAAGCGAGTGTCCAGATATGCTTCGTGTTTCTTATCTTAAAGGAGGATTCGAAGCATTGGCCCGCTGGATTTCTTTACCTGATGCGGATTTTTTACTTTCCTTAAGCGATTCATTGGATGGGATTTCACCGGACGTCCCTATTTTTGCTTTTGCAAACAATCCAAAGCTTTCTTCTCGGATTGTCCTCATGCCCGATCGCGAAGCATTATCTGGCAGGTATTGGAAATTTCTTCGATCGGTAGAAAAAGCAAAGCGCTTTTTCCCCTGGGAAAAAAAAATAGAGCAATGCTGCTGGAGGGGAACCATGACAGGCGGCCTATTTACCCCTTTGAATTTTTTAACATTCCCCCGCTCTCAGTCGATTCTTTTGTCTTTAAAAAATCCTGATTGGTTTGATGCGAGATATGTGGCGTCTTCGGCCATAAGAAATGCATTAAAAGAATATAGTTCCTATTTTGGCAACTCTATGTCTATCGAGGAACAAATACAATACAAATATCAACTGCTCATTGATGGGCATTCTTGCGCTTATTCGAGGGCATATTGGCAACTCTTTTCCAATTGTTTGCTCTTTAAACAGCAATCGGACGCTGTGCAATGGTATTATGGAGCTTTGATCCCTTTTGTCCATTATGTGCCTATAAAGTCTGATTTGAGCGATTTGATCGAAAAGATACAGTGGGCCAAATCTCATGATAGGGAGGTGCAAAATATTTCTTTAAAAGCGCAAGAGTTTGCTCGTGAGAATTTGACCTTTGAAAGGATCTTTCAATACATGCACTTGCTTCTTTTAGAATACAGCAAGTTGCAGAAAATTAAATAGTTAACAAAACGGGCTGTGTCAATCAGACTACGAAAAATGGTATCAGGGATGGAAGTAGGATTCTTATGCCGCTCGTCAGTTCCAATGGAATTAAGATAATTTTTTTTCTAGTCTAATTCCATATTTTCTCTAGACCAATAAGACGCAATAGTTATAGCGTAAATTAAATTTTTAAATATTATCTGAGGAGCGGTATATGTTTTTTATTCGTTTTTTTTGTTTTTTTTGCTCGATCTACGCTTTACATGGCGATTTTTTAAATTTCGGAGCGTCGGAGAGTCAGGTTATAGCTTTTGTGCAAGATGCAGTGAGTAAGGCTAACAAAGAGGAATCGAAATTAAGTGCAGAAGCGCTTTCGATTGACGGGATGTCTAGTCCAAAGGTTCGGCACCTGTTGAATAATCTTTGCTCTAGCCAAGGCGTCCGTTATTTAGAAATTGGAAGCTGGAAAGGATCGACTTTGATTGCTGCCTTGTATGAAAACAACATACCAGCCATTGCTATCGATAATTGGTCCGAATTTGGCGGACCTCGGCATGATTTTTATTCGAATGTGAAAAAATTTATCCCAGACGCCCCTCTTAAAGTGCATGAAATGGATTGCTTTTCTATCAATAAGCAGCTATTTCCTTCAAAAATTAATGTCTATTTTTATGATGGAGGCCACTCGCATGCTGATCAGGAAGCTGCGTTTACCTATTATAATGATATTTTTGAGGATGTGTTCGTAGCGATTGTAGATGATTGGAATTGGCCTCAAGTACAAAGCGGCACATTTTCAGCATTTAAAAAACTTAAATACAAAATCCTCTTTTCACAAGAATTAAAATCTAAAGGAAATGGGGATACCTCTTCTTGGTGGAATGGCATTTACATTGCCGTCATCAAAAAATAGAAGTCATATTGGGACAGCGTCCCAAAAAAAAGCATTACTGATGATGTTTTCTTTGAGAAGCGGATCCTAGTTTGAGTTCTTTTCGATATTTTGCAATGGTTCGTCTTGCGAGCATGATTCCTTGCCCTTTTAGAAGGGAGGCGAGTTCTTCGTCGGTGAGTGGCTGCTTTTTATTTTCATGTCCGATGAGTTGTTTGAGGGTCTGTTTACAGTGATCTATTGTGGCTGGTTGAGAGAGAAGAGAGCGGAGGGGTATGAGGCCCCAGGGGCCTTCGATGAGTTTTTCGTGTAAGGCGCGGTGGATTGTTGATTCATGGACGGCAAGAAGCTCAGCTAGATCTGGCACTGTGATTTTTTGCAGAGGATTTTTTTGTTCTAGATAATCGGCTTGTTTATCGAGTAAGTGAGAGGCGATCGAGCGGAGGAGATTTTTTCTGCGGTTGAGGGATCGGAGCAACCATTTTGCCGAAGTCATCCATTGTTTGACTGTTTTTTTTTCTCCTGCAGCTAATTTGGGTAAAAAATCTTGCAAATCTTTTCGGATTTGGATGAGGGGGAATTCTTCGTCGGGAATTTCAACACTCCATTTGTGATCGATTTTTGAAGCGATGAGATCTGGAATTGCACTTAGAGGCAAGGGAACTTTAAACCCTCCGCCGGGCCTTAGTTGAAGGCGGGACAAAGTGTGCATTGCAGAAGCGAGCTCTTCTGCGTTGATTTGCATTTTTTTTTTAATTTGAGAATAACGGCTATGCAAAAGATTTTCAAAATGAACGGCTGCTAATCTGTAGGCGATAGAATTTGTCTCTTGACGTCTTTGCAATTGCAGCAGCCAGGATTCTTGGATTGTACGAGCGCCGATTCCAGGAGGATCGAAAGATTGGATGATGCGTAAAATGTGTAGGATTTTTTCTAAAGGGATTTGTAACTGCCTAGCTATTTCCTCGACTGGTGTGGATAAAAAGCCTTTTTCATCTAAATAGCCGATAAGATGCTTTGCAATTTTTTGTTCTAAAGGATTAGAAATTGTATCGTGGATTTCTTGACAGAGGAATTTGTACAAGCTGGGAAGATCCGGAAGCTCTGAGGGCTCTTTAGAATAGACAGAAACAGGTTCAAAAAGTTCAAGCAATGGATTTTTTTCCACTTCTTCTCGAACCCAAACTTCTAATTCTTGTCTGGGCATTTGCAGAATTTGCAAGGCTTGGCGCAAGGCGAAGGAAAGGATCATGCGTCTTTCAGGAGCGAGGTTTAGGTGTAGAGGCGAGGTCATGGCAATCTCATTTTCTTTCCCCATAGCATAGTAAAAATAATACTCCTAGATGTATGATCATTCTCTTTGATTTAAGCGAGATAAGAAGATGGGACCACGTGCGGGTATTTTTTGCCATAATGGATTGGGCGATGGGATTGTAAGTCTAGTTTTATCTAATAATCTGCAGTTAAATGGCTGGTCTGTGGATACCTATCAAAATACCATGGTGAATATGCAGTCCTGGTTTCCTCATTTGCCCGTTTTGAGTTATCCAGGGACAGAACAGGTTTCACAGGTGTTATCTAATTATGATTGGTTGTTTGTGGTGCATGATGATTCCAGTGAATTTGTCCAAAAATTGATCCAAGAGGGAAAAAGAAGGATTCCAGAGCAGTTAAAAGTCATTTATTTGTATCCTTCAAAAAATATTGTGCATGAACCCTACTACATGGACGCGCAAATAGATCCTTCTTTACCGGTGGCGGAAAATTTACGTATTTTTTGCGAGCGGATTTTACATTTGCCAAAAATCACCAAAAGCAATGGGTTTATCCCCCCGGCCGACCTTGTGTATCGAAAGCAAAGCCTGCGCGTTGCGATCCATCCGACCAGTTCCAGAGAGGGGAAAAATTGGCCTCGGCATAAATATTTAAAATTAGCCTATCATTTGAAAGAGCGAGGATATTCTCCGGTTTTTATTGCCGGTCCTGAGTGGGGTAATTGTGGAATAGAACAGCAAACATTTCCGAATTTAGATTTATTGGCCCGTTATCTATACGAGTCAGGCTATTTGATTGGCAATGATTCTGGGTTAGGCCATTTGGCATCCGCACTTGGCATTCCTACGCTTACCTTAAGCAGACGCAAGGCTCTTGCCAATTTATGGGCTCCCAGTATGTCTTTTAATGTTGTCGTCACTCCTGGTTCTTGGATTCCTAATATAAGCGGGTTTCGCCTTCGAGACCGATGTTGGAAAAAATTTATTTCGGTAAATAAAGCGCGGAGAGGGTTTGAGCGCTTGTCGGCCGATTTTTAAATCCTATTTGAAGGATGATTAATTTCTTGAAGATCATTTATTTTTTTTGTTTTTAAAAAATTTTCTTGCATGAATTTCGAAAAATACTTACACCTCATGGTAGAAGAAAAAATGCATGAATGCGTTTTCTTATCAAAAAGGAATGGGATATGGCAAAAGCAAAGAAAAAAACAGCGGTAAAAAAAGTAGTGAAGGCAAAACCAAAAGCTACACCTAAAGCAAAAGCAGCACCGAAACCAAAGAAAAAAACAGCCACAAAAAGAAAATCAGGCTTAACTCAAATTACCTACACTGTGTCTGAGCAGCTTCAAGAAATTGTAGGAGCAAAAAAATTGACACGTCCAGAAATTGTAAAAAAATTATGGGTGTATATCAAAGCGCACAAATGTCAGGATGCAAAACAAAGACGAATCATTAATCCTGATCAAAAATTGAGCGAAGTGATTGGTAAAAAGCCAGTCGACATGTTGAAGCTGGCCGGCCATTTGAATAAGCATATTCAAAAATAAATGATCGTTCCGGATACCGCCCGTGGTTCAAAACCCGATTTTTGAATCACGTTCGGTTTAATAAAAACTTATCTTTCGCCTTCGTCCGCCGCTAATTTTGCAAATTTGGCGACAAGAGTTCTCTTTGTATCCGTTCTAGGAAAGTGCACATCGTAAGTCAGCCCAAAGGAACTCTGATAGGCTTTTTGGATCACTCCTTTGCCAAAATCTCTATGGATTACCTTGGCTCCTAGACCAAATTCTTCTGAATCGGCTGTAGTAATTATTTTTGTGTCATGGCGCATCGAAGGCGAAGAAAGATTTTGCATTAAGTGGGGAGGAATTTCTTTTAGAAAACGAGAGGGGCGCATAAGGCGGGGCGTTCCCCAAAGATAACGATATGTGGCTGCGCAAAGATAGAGAAATTGTTTAGCCCGCGTTATTCCTACATAACAAAGCCTTCGCTCTTCTTCAATTTTTGCGGGATCGTCTAAAGAGTTGATATGAGGAAAAAGCTCTTCTTCCAGTCCAACTAAGAAAACAAGAGGAAATTCCAAACCTTTACTATTATGCAGCGTCATGAGTTTTACGGCAGGAAGAGGCCCCTGATCGTCTGCAGTGGTGCGCAAAGAAAGTTCTTCTAAAAATTTAGATAACGAGGGCTCAGGCTGTTCGTCTTCCCACTCAGCTGCTTTTCCAATGAGCTCATCCAAGTTTTCTTTTCGATCTTGCATTGTGTCAGGATCTTCATGAAGAGATTGGATATAGCGGGACAATTCAATCGTTTTTGCGATCAGTTCGTGAATTTTTAAGTGGGCTTGATCTTTTCTGAGGGCGTGTATCATCCGAATATAGCTTTCCAGACTCTCTTTTTGCTTTAGGCTCAGTTTAAAAGCCGTGTGCTCTGTAACCACTTGTATGCAAAAAGTCAAAATGGGCTGCGTGCCGGCCGCTTCTATGATTTTTTCTAACGTTTTTGCGCCGATTCCTCGTTTTGGCTGATTAATTGTACGAAGAAAAGAGATGAGGTCAGTGTCTGAGACGATCATTCTGAGAAAAGAAAGAATGTCTTTGACTTCTCGTCTTTGATAGAAAGAAAGCCCTCCGATAATAGTATAGCTGATTCTTTTTGCAAGAAGCGCATCTTCAAAAACCCGGGACTGGGCATTGGTGCGATAAAAGATAGCGATGTCATTTAAAGAAAAGTTGTTTTGCTCTCTTCGATTAAGGATCTGGTGGACGACGAATTCTGCTTCCTGCCGTTCGCTTTGAGCAGAAAAAAAGCCTACCTTGGCCCCTTGGCCCAAGTGGCTCCATAGTTTTTTGTCGTATCGATTAGAATTATGTTCGATCAACGCATTAGCAGCTTCTAAAATGCCATTTGTGCTGCGATAATTTTCCTCTAGAGCGATGACTTTCGCTCCAGGAAAATCCTTTTCAAAATTTAAAATATTTTGGTATCGGGCGCCTCGCCAGGAGTAGATGGATTGATCAGGATCTCCTACGGCAAAAATATTTTGATGGGTCTGTACTAATAGTCTCGCTAGCGTGTATTGCGCCGCATTGGTATCTTGATATTCATCGATTAGGACAAAAAGCCATCTCTGTTGGTATTCGCGCCTGGCGCTTTCATGCTCTTTCAGCAGCTGGACCGGAAGATAGAGCAGATCATCAAAATCCAGCGCATTGCATTCTTTAAGCTTTGCCTGATAGAGAGTAAATATCTGGAAGAACAAAAGATCATTGGATTTTTCTATTTCTTCCATCGCCATTAAATCATTTTTAGCAGAAGAAATTTGGGTCTTTAAATTTTTTAAAATGCCCTTGTCGTCGTCCAGCTGTAATTGCTGCATGCAAGTTTTTAACAGTTTTTCGCTGTCTTCTTGATCATAGATAGCAAAATTCGGACTATATCCAAGTAAATGGATCGACTCTCGCAAAATTCGGGCTCCCAAACTATGAAAGGTGCAGGCGAGTACATGCGCATTTTTTAGGGAGCGAATACGTGTCTTCATCTCTTCGGCGGCTTTATTTGTAAAGGTAACAGCTAAAATATCTGAAGGGAGAACGCCGATGTCGATCAAATGGGCAATTCGGTGGGTGACTACGCGCGTTTTGCCAGAGCCTGCTCCTGCTAGAACGAGAAGTGGACCTTCGACATGTTCGACGGCCATTTGTTGGTTTGGATTTAATTGGGTCATAAGGAAAACATCATAGCAGTAAATTAACAATCTATCCTAAAAAAACTAAATTTTTCGATTTTCGGGATGATTTGGGCAGGTTTTCGATTCTTTTTGGGGAAATTATATCAAGTTTGTATATTATCCCCAAAAAAGAATCGAAACTTACTAAAATATAGGGAGTATTGCAAAAATGCGCTTTAGATCCTGAACAGGTTCTTAGAGACAGTCTTGTGCGAGTTTTGCAAATTGCCGATTCGTGAGTTATCTTTGGCATAAAAAAATTGTTCAAAAGAGGTTTGATGTTTATTAAATTGAAAAAGTACGTGATTTTTGGGTTATTCTTTCTTTTAGTGGCTGTCACAGCTTACTCATTTGTGCTGTCTAACCAACTGAAACGTGCCAAAAAAGAGATCACAACGATTTCGATTGATCCTTTAGTGTTCAAAGAGAAATTAGCGAAAAAACCTCCTGAATGGATGGTCAAGCAAATCGATCGTGATTTAAGCAGCTACTCCAATGGCATTACGTCCGCAATGCTCGACCAGGCCTTTTTGGGAGATAAGATCCGTGCCTACAGCTTGGTTCGTTTTAAGATCACAAACGGCCATCTTGCGTTTTCTCATGATGAGAGGCATTTGTATAGCCGTCATTTTAGAGAACTTTTGGCATGCATTCAAAAATTAGTTGAGCAGACAAAACTTCCTGATGTGGATTTTATTGTGTCTCTTGAAGATGGGTTTGGTAAAAATCCAGATTTAGGACCATGTTTTGTCTTTGCTAAGCAAAAAAACGTAGAAAGCCTGATTCTTATTCCTGACATCAAAGCGATGACAGGATACAGCAAGCTCAGGAATCAGATTCAAGAGGCCAATCAAAAAATGCCTTGGAAAGATAAAATTGCAAAAACGTTTTGGAGAGGATCTACGACTGGAGGTTTTTTTACTCTGGACAATTGGGACTGTTTTGCAAGAGCTAAACTGGTGTTGCTTTCTTTGCAATATCCTCAAGAGATCGATGCCCGCTTTCATAGTTTGCTTCAGTGTACAAACGATGTACGTGAACTTATAAAGCGTGAAGGGTTACTTTCAAAAAGTGTTCAAAAAGAAGATCATTTAAAATATAAATTCTTAGCCGATGTCGATGGAAATTCCTGCTCATTTGAGCGGTATTTTTGGCTGCTTGCTTCCAACTCTCTTGTTCTTAAACAGACAACTCCAAACATTCAATGGTATTATGGGGCTTTGGAGCCATATGTCCATTACCTGCCTGTAAAAGAAGACCTTTCGGATCTTTTAGAGAAAATGGCCTGGGCGAAAGAGCATGATGCAGAATCTGAGGCTATGGCTGAAAAAGCCTCGCAGTTTACTAAAGAGCATCTCTCTTCAGAAGATACGCTAGTTTACTTGTATCATTTGCTGGTGAAATATGCTGCCCTTTTTCATTAAAAAAATGACATATAGACTGATATTCCAATGGTAATACACCGCACGTGACTCGAAAATTGGCTGATAGGCGGGATTGGAAGTCGCGGCCATTTTTTGAGTCACGTGTTGTATAAAAGTCAAAGGGTTCAGTTCATTTATCTTCTTTATATAAAGTCAATCCTCTTAAGTAAGGAAGAATCTCTTTTATTACAGAAGGATCTTTAAGCTTGGTGTCAATCGCTTTAGGAAGATCGCAAGGATCATCGGAAGATATGCTCTTGCCGTTCCTAGGTTGATGCTCATACATCTTCTTTCCGCAATATTCGAAAGAGGGAGTGTTGATTGCAAGTCCCGGAGTGCAAGCTAGAATTTCATGGTTTTTTTTAATTAAACAAGATCCTTCTTGGTAGATGGAAAGGCTTGTGTTTAATAAATCATCGACCGTAAGAGAATTTAACTCTTCTATCGGAATCTCTAAAAAAAATCCCTGTGATTGAAAATTTTTTAAGGATTGAAAAGGCACTCCCGAAACGCTTATTGTATTGAACGCTCTTGAGAACCTTTCGGCATGATCAGCGTCTGTTAATTCTGTTGATTTAGATGTCGATGCATTGATGTTTTGTGTTTTTGAAGTACGTTCGGATAGTTTGGGAGAATCGCATTTTTGTTCGTTTTTTTTAGAAAAAGTTTTTTGTTGAGTTTCGTGAGTGGTGATTACTTGTTTTTGGGATCGAAGATAGTCTTCTAAGGACTGTACTCCTATGCCAAAGCCTCCTCGATGGCCTGTCGCAGATCCGACCGCTACATAAGAACCTGCGCCTGGCCTCTCTAAGCAGGGCCAAAACACTCCTAGTCGATTACCAAAAACAACTTTTTTTTCATTTAGAGTGTATCCTAAGAGTGCAAATTCTTTTAAGAGATTGACAATTTCCGAATTTGACCGCTCGTTGTCACATTTTTTTGATAGGGAAAAAAAATTTTCCACAAAATTATTTTCGGTGAAACCTGTTTCTCTAAACTTAGATTTTTGAGTTGAAGAAAAATGAACTGCCATAAAAAGCTCCCTGGTTAATTTGAAGCGGCAGTATAATTTTTTTTTGATTTTTAAGTACAGTGATTGTGATTGTGGTGAAAATATTTTTTTACGAGATTGCTATTAAAGGCTAATTTTCCGAGTGCCTTCACAAAATAGGTTTTCTAAGCTCTCCTTCCCTAAGACCTAAATTGCCATAGCGATGATAATCAGTGCTGATCGATACTTCTCGTAGGTAATAGAGCAGTTCAAGGCGGCCATTGGCCAATACCGGAGTATCGATAAGATGAGCTCCTGCCTCAGCTGCAGCTTTTTTTAGGTTAGAAGAAGAGTGTTCTACCAGACGGACGCGAGAGATTTTGCCAGATCTTACTCTTTGTAAAAATTGCTCTTCGGTTTCTTCTAGCACGCGCAATACGGGAACCAATTCAAGCCAGTTGAGCTCTTTATCTTGCGCTGCCTGAGGCGGCCAGCTAATTTCCATTTGCGCTCCGCATGTAAGGGCAGCAGCACATACTCTTAGGGCATCTAGCGGAGAAGAATGCGCTTCAATCCGAAGAGTCATTCCTTTTCGAGGAACATAGCGGAATAGATTGTCTTGCCCGACAATTTTTGTAGGATCGCGCTCTTGCCGCATCCGTTTCCACCAATAGGAATAGTTGGCTGTACTGGCGGTCCAAAGACCAAGTTGCTCCGCAGATAAATGAATATTTTCTAAAAAGGAGGTTAAGCTATTTACCCATTCATTGACTGGAAATTTTTCTTGCGGCAGACCAATTTGGGTAGCTCTCATAAATTCGCAAATGTAATTGGGTCCTCCCGCTTTCGATCCATTGCCAAAACTGCTGGCTTTGCAGCCCCCAAATGGTTGGCGTCGAACGATCGCTCCCGTAATGGTGCGGTTGATATAACAGTTGCCCGCTTCGATTTCTTGGAGCCAAATCGTTTGTTCTCGTTCATCGAGACTATGCAGTCCTGCTGTGAGTCCATAGGGAACTGCATTTGCAAGTCCAATTGCATGCCGTAGATGATCGGCGCGCATAAGCCCCAAGACGGGACCGAACAGTTCAGTCATATGCGTAAAACTTCCAGGGCGAACCCCTAGTTTAATTCCTGGAGACCAAGCCCAAGGGTTTTTCGAATCTTGTTTAGGCTCTAACAACCATTCTTCCCCTTCTTCAAGTGTGGTAAGCGCTCGTTTTAGCACACCGGATGGAGCGCGGATTAGAGGATTTATTTTTGTTGCCAAATCCCAAGCTGGGCCTACTTTTAAGCTTTCTACCGCTTCCCGAAGATGTTTTTTAAACTGGGGATCGTCATAGACTTCAGCTTCTAAAATAGCAAGCGAAGCTGCAGAACATTTTTGCCCTGCGTGGCCAAAAGCTGAATGAATTAAATCTTTGATCGCTAAATCCCGGTCGGAAAGTCCTGTAATGATCATTGCATTTTTCCCTCCGGTTTCTGCGGCCAAATCTAGACCTGGACGCATTTGTAGGAATTGTTTTGCAGTCGCCGTTCCGCCGGTTAAGATCACGCAATTTATTCGAGGATCTGTTACCAGGTCTGAGCCAGCCTCTTCTCCAGAACAAGGGACGAATTGCAAAACTTTTTTGGAAATTCCAGCATCCCAAATTGCATTGGCTAGATGCCAAGCCACTAAAACCGCATCTGAAGCGGGTTTTAGAATCACGCAATTGCCTGCAGCCAAAGCTGCCAAAACTCCTCCAGCCGGAATGGCGCAAGGAAAGTTCCAAGGAGAGGCAACTAAAATGGTTCCTTTTGGCTGCCAGCGAATGTCTTTCATCAAAGAGACTTTTTCGGCTTGACGGCGATAATATTCCGCAAAATCAATTGCTTCAGAAATTTCTGCATCTGATTCAGAAACAATTTTTCCACCGTCTAGCATCATCACGCCAATGAGCTCTCCTCGGCGCTCGCGAAGTTTTTGAGCTACTTGGGCTAATAAATGGCTTCGGTGCTCAACTGTGGTGGAGCCCATTTCTGTTTCATGAGCTTTTGCGCAAGCAAGAGCCTCTTGAATATGTTGTTTATTCGCTTTTGTATACGTGTAAAGCGGCTTTACAGGATCGGAAGGATTGTAGCCGAGGCCTTCTTGATTAGCGTGAATTTCTTCCCCTCCGATCACAAGAGGAACTGAAGGAATGGTTCGATGCATCCAGCTATGGATGATCTCTTGGGCCCATTTTCTATTTTGAGGGAGAGAAAAATCAGTATCGGACTCATTTTCAAAAGGGCTGTTATAATCGGGCATGGGAGGATGCAGCAGGCGGTTTTGCGTGCGCCTAGGCTCGAGGCTTGCTGATTCCATGTCTTCGCAGCTTTGAAGAAAAATAGAGGTTTGGCTATCCCACGGATCTGTTCCTGGTTTTAGGCCAAAAACATGGCGTAAGAAATTTTCAGGCCCCGTATTTTCATCCAGCCGCCTAATAAGATAAGCGATCGCGTGAGGGAATTCAGCGGCTGTGGCAATGGGGCAATAGAGAAGAATATCGCCTGTGAGCCGTTGGACAACGCGTCGGATATGTTCTGCCATCCCTTCGAGCATTTCAAAAATTGTATAGGGTTCTACTTGGTTTTCTGCTCTTAAAAGCATGGCAAAAGAGATGTCGAATAAATTATGACTCGCGATCCCTAAATGAACGCAGCGGGCATTTTCTGGGATGCAGCCGTAGGCCACCATTCGTTTATAGTTTGCATCTACTTCTGTTTTGCTTACGTAGGGAGCTTGCGGCCAGCCTTTTAAAGAGGCTTCAAATTGCTCCATTGCAAGGTTGGCTCCTTTGACAATCCGAATTTTGATAGGAGATCCTCCGCTTGCTACCCGTTTTTTGGCCCAATCGGTCAGTTGTTTTTGAATGTTGTGGGAATCTGGGAGATAAGCTTGAAGGACAATGCCCGCCGAAAGCTGCTGAAATTCTGGTTCGTCAAGCACTTGGCAAAAAGCGCTGACCGTCATGAGAAGGTCTCTATATTCTTCCATGTCTAGGTTGACGAATCGATATTTTGTTGTTCCATCTGGAAGGGAAATCGGATTGTTCATGGCGGCTTGATAGAGTTGTCTTAGCCTATTTGCAATGGCTCTCACGCTTTCTTCAAAGCTTAGTAAATTGATTTGGCTGAAGACCGTCGATATTTTGATAGAGACATAATCGATGTCTGGATTTTTCATATCTTCCAGATAGATATGAAGCTTTTTTTTTGCTTCGGCTTCGCTTAGAATAGCTTCGCCAAGGTGGTTAAAATTTAAGCGGATGCCTTGTTTTTTTCTTTCTTGGATATGTTTTGCTAAAAGGAGAGCTTCTCCAGGAAGAATTACTCTTTCCGTTTCTTTTCGTAAGGTTTTCGTGGCGATAGGAATTAAATATTGTCCGAACGAGGGGCCGATCGCTTTGAATGTGTATAATTCGGCTCTTTTTACCCAATCAAGATACTGTGGAATGCCAAGCTGACCTAGCAAATAAATGAGTTGATCGGCGACCCTTTTTGGTTGATTGCTACGGAAGCATTCATCTGTCATGGCGGTTGTAAACGCTTTCCCAACTGGATCTTGCATGAGCCGCGTGAGCTGCTTTTGCAATTTTTTTTCTTGAAAGGTCATCGTTCGGGTCGCTTCGTTTAGCATCAAAGCGGCCAAATCGATCGAAAGTTTTTTTCTTTCCGCAAGAGTTAAAGGCTTTGCTTTTACGGATTGTAATATTTCATGGGCTTCTTCCAAATAAAGAAAGCGGGCGTCTGCGCGAGTCATTGCGGAACCTCAGGGGTGCTTGGCTATCTATAACACAAATGAATCTTTGCACAAAAGTTTTTCCCTTTATACTCGTTAAAAAAGGGCGTTTTTTATGTATTGTTTTTTTCTTCTTTTTTTTCTCTCTGGAACTATTTTTGCTTCAGTAGAGACTGGCTTAGAAGTGTTTTTTAGCGACAAGCAGTATGTCGCATTTTTGGATAAACGAATCGGCCTCATCACCAACCATACGGGAGTGGATCGGCAAATGCGTTCAAGCGTCAGTCTGTTTAAAGAGCATTTGCATCTGGCGGCTTTATTTTCTCCAGAGCATGGGATTTTAGGACAGCATTATGCCTGGGAGCCTATTTCAAATGGCAAGGATGGAGACATTCCTGTCTATAGCTTACATGGAGAAACTCGCCGGCCCAAGCCAGACATGTTAAAAGGACTCGACGTCCTAGTTTACGATATTCAGTGTACTGGAGTAAGGGCTTATACGTATCCTACTACCCTTTTTTATATGATGGAAGAGGCAGCTAAAACAGGGATTGAGATGATTGTTCTCGATCGCCCCAATCCGATCAATGGACTCATTGTGGATGGGCCGATGCTGGAAGATGAGTGGCGTTCTTTTATCGGCTATGTCAATGTTCCTTATTGCCATGGGATGACGATTGGGGAATTGGCTCATTTTTTTAATGAAGAATATAAAATTGGCTGCAAACTGCGGGTAATTCCTATGAAGGGATGGACTCGCTCTATGTCTTATCGCGATACTGGCCTTGCCTGGATTCCTCCAAGCCCAAATATTCCAGAGCCCGATACCCCTCTTTTTTATCCTGCAACAGGAATTTTAGGGGAACTGCAGCTTTTAAATATTGGCATTGGTTTTACCATGCCTTTTAAAATTGTAGGAGCGCCTTGGATTGATGCTCCCACGTTTGCTGAAAAATTAAATGGTCAAAAATTGCCCGGGGTCCGTTTTCAGCCATTTTATTTTCGACCTTTTTGGGGGCTCTACAAAGGGGTAGATTGTCAGGGAGTGTTAATTCAAATCATGGATTCGAAAATTTATAAGCCCGTAGCTGTACTATACCTCTTGTTAGGGATGGTTAAAAGCCTCTATCCGCAGGAATTTTCGAAAAGAGTGGCGATCTCTGAAGCGCGCAAGGATCTTTTTTGCAAAGCCAATGGAACGGCCCGAATTTTGCAAATTTTGACTAATGAAAAATATGCGGTTTGGAAACTGCTAGAGTTTCATCGGGCCGAACGGACAGCCTTTTTAGAGAAAAGAAAAAAATATTTACTATATTAAATGAGCTCTTAGCACTTTGTTGAGCGGATTGCTAAAAACTTGACAAAATAGGGAGTCATCCTTAAGATGGGACTCGAAAATTTATTTAGGAGTGTATCATATGTCTACAAAAAAAATAAAACCGCTTGGCAACCGGATTGTTGTCAAAAGACAAGAAGCAAAGACTTCCAAAGGGGGGATTCTTTTACCAGAGGCTGCTCAAGAAAAACCTCGTCAAGGCGAAGTGATTGCTGTAGGTCCTGGGAAAGTAGATGATAAGGGCGCACTGCATGCTATTGAATTGAAAGCAGGGGACGAGATTCTTTTCTCTTCTTACTCTGGTACGGATTATAAAACCGATGATGGTGAGTTTTTAATTTTATCTGAAGATGATGTATTGGCTGTTATCAATTAAGGAGGATTTTATGGCAAAAATATTACAATTCCGCGAAGAAGCGTTAAAATCAATTTTAAAAGGCGTAAAAACCTTAGCAAAGGCTGTTATCGTTACATTGGGGCCCAAAGGGCGGAATGTAGTGATTGGAAAAGACTTTGGATCTCCTTCTTCTACAAAAGACGGTGTTACTGTCGCCAAAGAAATTTTTTTGAAAGACCCTTATGAGAATATGGGAGCTCAGCTTGTCAAAGAGGCTTCCTCCAAGGCATCTGATGCCGCCGGAGATGGAACGACTACTGCGATTGTATTGGCAGAGGCCATTTTTAGCGAAGGGCTTAAAAATGTTGCAGCAGGAAGCAATCCCATGGATATCAAACGCGGGATCGATAAAGCTGTTTCTGCCATCTTGGATGCTTTGGATCGATCTGCCAAGCCGATTAAAACCCCTGACGAGATCAAGCAAATCGCAACGATTTCAGCAAATAACGATCCTGAAATTGGGGCGATCATTGGCGAGGCCATGAGCAAAGTGGGCAAAGACGGCATTGTGACGATTGGCGAAGCAAAAGGGATCGAGACGGTGTTAGAAGTAGTTGAAGGGATGCAATTTGATAAAGGATATCTCTCTCCTTATTTTGTCACGAATGCGGAAAAGATGACTGTCGAATTTGAAAACCCTTTAATTTTCATCACCGACAAGAAAATCTCCCATGTTAAAGAGCTCGTACCTATTTTGGAGAAAGTCATGGCCAAAGGTTCCCGCTCCCTTCTCATCATTGCAGAAGACATTGACGGGGAAGCCTTGGCGACGCTTGTTGTGAATAAAATCAAAGCGGGATTATCTGTTTGTGCTGTAAAAGCTCCTGGGTTTGGAGATCGACGAAAAGCTCTTCTCGAAGACATCGCCGCTCTTACTGGAGCCAAGGTCGTCTGCGATGAGCTTGGATATAAGATTGAAGATGTAGGTCTTGAAGTTCTTGGCAGCGCGAAAAAAGTCACGATTGCCAAAGAAGAAACAACGATCGTCGATGGAATTGGCCATGCGAAAGACGTGCAAACCAGAGTGGCTCAGATCAAAGCAGAAATCAAAAATTCAACATCTGACTACGAGCTAGAAAAACTGGAAGAGCGGCTTGCCAAGCTTGTAGGTGGCATTGCCGTGGTTAACGTCGGTGCTGTTACAGAGACAGAGGCGAATGAGAAAAAAGCGCGGATCGAAGATGCTCTGCATGCAACGCGCGCAGCCGTATCGCAAGGGATTGTTCCAGGCGGCGGTGTCGCTTTAATTCGGGCTTCCAAAGCGCTCAGCTTACTCCAATTGAGCGGAGATGAAGCGCTTGGAATGGAAATTATCCGCAAAGCTTGTTATGCACCCGCAACGGCGATTGCTAACAATTGCGGTAAAATGGGCAATCTTATTGCAGAGAAAATTGCAGAAAAAGAAGGTTCCTGGGGGTACAACGGGTTAACCGATGAGTTTTCTGATCTCGTGCAAGATGGCGTAATTGATCCCGTTCTCGTGACAAAAAGCGCTTTGCAATTCGCAGCTTCCGTTTCGAGCATGCTTTTGACGATCGATGTCATGATCACCGATAAGCCAGAACCCAAAAAAGCGCAGCCTTCTCACCCTTCAGGCATGGGTGGAATGGGCGGCATGGGAGGAATGGGTGGCATGGGCGACTTCGGCGGTATGATGTAGCCATGATTTAAAAAAGAGGCTTGGATAAATTATTCGGCCTCTTTTTTTATTTATATCCGCTCATGGGACGCTGTCCCAATGTATTATGAGCCTGATTCTTTTTCTGAAGAAATTATTAAATCTGAGCTTTTTAAGCTGTCCTTGGCATCGAGTGTCAGTTTAGGCTGCGCTGTTTTGAGCCTTTTTTCAACTGTCTTGATGGATTCTGCTGGGGGGATGTTTTCGGGAAGAGTGCCTCCGATTTCTTCGATGGCGGAACGAACTTTTCTTCCCACGAGTTCATGAGTTTTGATTGCGTCTTGCTGATTTTTAATCCGTGATTTTTTTAAAACATCTTTAGTTTGGGTCATGCGAAATAAGTTGGCGGCAAGTTCTGTGGTATCCATTCGGTCTAATAGTTGTTCTTTCGATGTGATGCCTTTTCGTGCTTTGATGGCGTCTGTGCCTAGACCGCCGTAGAGTCCTCTATATCCGGCATCATGGAAAATGCCGAACATTTTATTTTGAACACCAGCTTCTCGAGCGGCTCCGGAGAGCGCTTTAAATTCAATGGAAGCTTGCTGCCGGATTTCTAAGCGTTCCAGATCAGCGGCCATCTGATCAGATACTTCTTGGCGTCTTGTTTGCACTGCAAAATATTTCTGGGCTTCTGCAATTTCCGGTTTTCTTGGATCTCCGTTTTGCGCAATTAAATAGCAGGCAAAACGGGAAAGGTGGTAATCCTCAACTACTTGAGCAGAGCCTTTGCCTCCCGGGATCGGTTTGCCGGCGCCGGCAAAGTGATGAGCTGGATCATTGCCCGATTGCCTGCAAGATTCTTTGGCTTTTTTGATGGCATTTTCAAAACGCCGCCATTGAGAATAACCTAAGCAGGGCTGTAGATCGCGAGCGCTCCAATATTCTATGTTGTATTCATTATGTTTTTTGAGAGACTCAAATGACAGATTAGACGGAACCAAGAAAGTTTCATCAGACTGGCTCATGGTGTGCAGCTCCAATTTTTAATTTTGTAAAAAGAATCGTAAACTTTTTCTTAAGATTTTGCTAGCTGAAAAATCCATCCTAGCCAGTCATCTTTTTGATGCTCTTCTTTTACCTGCCAGCCCCAAGATTTGGTGAGTTGCAGATATTTTTCTTTTTGTTCTGCGAGAATTCCGGAAGCGATCCACAATTTCGATAAATGATTGTATTGCTGGATGTCACGCAGAGCTATTTTTTGTTCGGACAGGATCATGTTGATGAGACAGATATTCGAAGGAGGCACCATCCGAGGAAGGGATTTGGTAAAATGCGCTTTGAGAAAATTAAGTTTTGCGTTTTTGCGAGCATGTTTTAGAGCGTCTGGATCGATGTCGAGGCCGATTGCGGAAGAGGCTCCTAGCAAAAGAGAGGCTAGGGCCAAAATACCGCTGCCAGTTCCAATGTCTAGAACAGAAAAGTTTTGCACTTGGCTTTGCATCATTTTGAGCATAAGATAAGTGGTCGGATGGGAAAGGTCTCCAAATCCGGGCCCCGGTAGTAGTAAAAGAGTGGAAGCGCCCCCAAATTTTGAGAGATCAATATGCGCTTTTCCATCCGAAAAAGATTCTGCGAACAAAGCCCATTGTTCTTCCCAATCGACAGTGAATTTTTTGGAATTTTTATTCATTTATTCTCCCAAAAAGCGGGAAGAAAAAGAAGCAGCACAACGTAAAACTCTAAACGGCCTAGCAGCATCCAGCCTGTACAGAGAATTTTGGAATAGTTGGAAAGAAAGGAAATGGAGTCGGTAGGGCCGGCTGCCCGAAATGCAATGCCGACGTTATTCATCATGCTGGCAATGAGACCAAAAGATGTTTCGGGATCTACGCCGTCCAAAACAAGCAAAATGATGCCAAGAGCTGTGAAAAACGCAACGATGCAAAAAAAAGAAAGCACGGTCAGGGCTGTTTTGTCATCGACTTCGGTGGGCCCGATTTTGAGTTTGCGCACACTGTCGGGCCGATAGAGCGATTCAAGACGGTGAAGAACAATTTTATAAAGAATATAGAATCGGGATGTTTTAATTCCTCCCGCAGTGGATCCTGACATGCCGCCGATAAACATGAGAAGAAGCATGAACATTTGGGAGGCAAAAGGCCACCTATCATAATTGGCTGTAATGAATCCTGTAGACGTTTGCACGGAAATCGCTTGAAAACTTCCTTGCCGAAACGCTTCTGCCCAGGAATAGGTAGGTTGGCCTGCCTCTAGACCTGCCTCTGGCTGGCCTATGAGAAAAAGAGATACGAATAAACAGCCGCAAGCTGCTGTAATGAGAAATAAAAAAAAATCTGGAACGTAGATGCGAAAAAATTTTAATCGGAGCAAATGGAAATAAAGAGAAAAGTTAATGCTTCCAAGAACCATGAAAATTAAAACAATCAATTCTGTGGCTCTGCTTTGATAACTTGCAATGTTATCATTACGAACGGAAAATCCTCCTGTGGAAATATTGGAAAATGAAATGCAAAGGGCATCGAAAAAAGGCATCTCTTGATTAGTCCAGACGAGAAGAGCCACCTCTAAGAGGGTAAGGCAGAGATAAAGTTTCCAAAGGTTGGATGCTGTTTGTTTTGTCCGAGGGTTGATCCCATCTTTGATTGGACCTGTCGTTTCCATTTGATATAAAAATTTTCCTCCGACTCCGAGTGCTGGAAGAACCGTGAGAAAGATCATTACGATTCCCATTCCCCCGATCCATTGCAAAAAACTGCGCCACAAGAGAATGGCTTTGCTAACTGCTTCGATTCCTGAATAAAGGACAAGCCCCGTCTCGGGATCTCGGATGGGAGAGATAGTTCCTGTGAGAAAATATGTTTTGTTAGGAATGTGAGGGTTTGTGTAATGAACGGAAATTTCCTCATGAGTCACTGGATGATAAGTTTTGGGGCTAATCATCGTAGCGCCTGTTGTTGTAAGCGCAGAAATAGCCTCAAAATAGGCATCGATGGGATTGGTGAGGGTTTTGCTCAGATAAAAAGGAAATGCGGATAGAATGGCCGTCACAATCCAAATTGAGACTACAAGAAGAATTCCTTCTCTTCTTCCTAGATATTTGCAATCTTGTTTGCCTAAGCAAAAAAGTAAAGCGGCGATTAGAGCGCAAATTCCTAACGTTTCTAAAAAAGCTATTGTGCTGTGAGGCTGTGGATGAGCAGAGGAACTTGCAAAAAATTCAAAATAAACAGCAACGCCTAAGGGGAAAAGAAGCAGAAGGGAGAAAGCCGCCAAATATTTTCCTAACATGCGGCTGATTGCATAATAGTTCAACATGGGTGAAATAATGTTTCTAGTTGTGGGATATGCTCGGGAAGGCAAATGACGATGACGATATCGTCGGGGCTCAATACGCTGTTTCCTTTGCCAATCAAGACTTTTCCTTGGTGTTCTATTACGGCGATTAAGAGATTTTTAGGAAGAGAAGCTGTTAACTTTGAAAGAGGGATGCCAATGGCTTTTGAATTACGGGTCACTTTTAATTCCACAATTTTGGCTTGGCTATGGATAAGCGAGGCGATCGATAAAATGGTATCTTTATGCAAAATAGACAAGATACGATTGGTTAAATTAGCCCTGGCTGACAAAACAGCTGTAACTTCAAGTTTTTCTAAAAGAGAGGCAAGTAAAGGATCTGAAATCAGCGCAATGCATTTTAAGCATCCCAGTTTTCGAGCGAGCGATGCTATTAGAAAATTTGTTCCCTCTTCTTCAAGGCAGGCTACAAGAGCATTTGCATCTTGGACGCGCTCAGAAGATAACAACGCAGAATCTCTGCCGTCTCGATTGATGATCGTTGCATGAGGAAGCAGATCTGCCAGTTCATTGCAGCGGATGGGATTGCTTTCAATGATTCGTACTTTGATGCGTTGCTGGGAAAGAAATTTTGCTAGATGTAAAGCGATGGAAGAGCCTCCAACTAAAATTACGGAACGAATTTTTTTTTCTTCGATGTGGAAAATTTCATGAAGCTGATTCATGATATTAGCTTCGCCAATAATCGTACTCTCATCCCCTGGCAAAATGTGATCTTGGCCATGTGGGATGATGAGTTTTTCTTCCGAATCTTTTTGCCGATGGATTGCAGCGACTATGAGATTTTCGGGAAGCGAGAGCATCTGAATAGCAGTGTCTTCGTAAGACCAGTCATCGGGAATGCGAATAGTTTTCATTAGAATGGCCCCATGGGCAAACTGTTCGGCCGCGAGATCTTTTTCATGGACGAGCACTTTAAATAGATCTTGCGCTGCAAGAAGCTCGGCTCCGATAAAATAGTCGACAAAAAAAAGCCGTTTGAAATCGAGCTTGGGATGATTGAGGTAATCGCTTGTTTTGATTCGAGCGACTACTTTAGGAAAACCCATGTTTTTCGCAATGGCGCAAGCGACAAGGTTTGTTTCATCATCGCCGGTTGCAGCAAAAAAAACATCTGGATGGTTATCGGACAATTCTTCCAATAATTTCCAGCTTGGCCCGGAAGAATGGATTGTGGCCACATCGATCTCGCGCCCTACTTTTTCTAAAATAATCGCATCGCGATCGATCAAAATCACATTATGTTCTTGCTGGGATAGCACAGATGCGACAAATGCTCCTGTTTCCCCAGCGCCTAAAATGACGATATTCATGCGCATATGTTAGCATTTCATAAGTATTTTTAAAAAGATGCTATAGAGGAAATTGCAAAACTCGTGAAGCGAGTTTTGCAATTTCCTCTATAGTCCACGTTTCCAAAAGGGAATGGGTTTTAGATCATTTTCGATATCAGTCATCGTCATCTTCTTTATCGAGCTGATAGGCTGGAATAGAGTTTTCTGCTTTTAAACCTTTTTGAATGGCTTCTACTGCCATTAAATGCTCGCGCGAAACCAAAACAGGTTCCAAATCAAGAACACGGGCCATTTCTATGAGAGTTGATGTTTGAAAATCAACAACACCTTGTTCGATTTTAGAAATATGACTTTTTTGACTAAAATTCTTTTTTTTTTCGCGCTATTTTGAGTTTGACTGCAAGCTCCAGAACGGAATAGTTCATAATTGATACGCCTTAATGTATATTTTTTCTAAAATAATACGTTTAAGCATATCTAAAATCAATGCATACGTCTAATACAAAAAGCCATTTACCGTCGACAAGAAAATCTCCGTTTCCTGGGAGAGGTTCCGATGGAAAATTGATCCGATTGGATATACAAAATTCTAGGGTCGAATCGATCGCCGTTTACAAAATCTAGCAGTAGCTGAACTAGGGTGGTGGTTTTCCCTACTCCGCGTGGACCGATAAGAACATCCGGTGGGATAGTTTGGTTTTTTGAATAAAATATCTTCTATAATTAGAGTTTTTAATTTCTAGAAAATGATGGCTAATTTTCTGCAATTCTTCGAACATATGCCTCTAATGGAATGCAATCCCATATTATTAGAAAAATAGTGGAATGCAATGCACTGTTGTAATGGATTGATAACGAGAGTATTATGATAGAGTCTAGAAGGAAAAGAAGAGAGAGCATACCATTGTTATATGCGTAAAAAGCCCATTGCTGTTGTTATTAATTTTTGCACCAATGAAAGCAGGTTCCTCAAAGCTTGTATCGAGCAAGCTCGACTGTTTGCCCAGCAAATTATCGTTTGTGTCTGCGATCATTTTTTTGATGGGACGCCTGAGGATGAAACAAAATTAGATCTTATTTATCGCAGCTTTCCTGATTGTACTTTTGTTCAATACCCTTACATACCGAATCGAATTTCCCCTCGGCTTTTTCAAAAAATTTCTCCAGCTCATTTTTGGCATAGTTTGTCCCGGTTGATTTCTGTGCATTATTTGGACCCTGTGATTGAAACCGTTTTATTTTTGGATGCAGATGAAATTGCTGATGGGAAAAAATTTGCCGAATGGCTCGATAACAGCGACTATCATCAGCACGTAGTGCTTCGCTTGGCCAATTATTGGTATTTCCGCGAACCGAGATATCAAGCACTGACTTGGGAAGATTCCGTTGTGTTAGTGCATCGACGTACTTTGCATTCTCGTTTGCTCTTGCATGAAAAAGAGAGAGACGCAATTTATGAATTTCTTCCTAGCCCAAAAAGAAGGGCTGTGACTTCTTGTGATGGAAAGCCTATGTTTCATCATTTTAGCTGGGTTCGGACCAAAGAAGAAATGCTGAAAAAAGTTCGTTCTTGGGGACATCGGAATGACCAACCTTGGGAATCTCATGTAGAAACAGAATTTTCCGGGCCTTTTTCAGGCGTAGATTTTGTGCATAAGTATCAATACAAAACTGTTATTCCTCCTTTTGCTATTCAACTCGATCCTGTTCAATTCGAACCCATTTTATCTCAGGTGGTTTCCTTAAAAAAAGTCTCTGCAGCTCAAGTGCTAAAATTTTTAAGATCGCAAAATCGGCCTCTATGGGATAAGTTTTGTAAACTATTTTCTGTTAATTGCAAAAAAGCTTGATTTTAAGAGTGCTTTTTGGGGATGATAGTTCTGTTTTACGAAACTTGAGAATCTTTGCACTGGTAGCTCAGTTGGATAGAGTACCTGGCTACGAACCAGGGGGTCAGAGGTTCAAGTCCTCTCCAGTGCATATTTTTTATGATATTACATAAACATTCTTTTGGCCCTCTTGAGACGAACGCCATTCTTATCGGATGCGGCGAAACAAAGCGAGCGGCCGTCATTGATCCGGCTTTTGGATCGACAGATTTCTTTTTGAAGGAAATTCAAAAAGAGGGGCTTACTTTAGATAAAATTTTATTGACCCACTCTCATTGGGATCATATTGCCGATGTCCATGAATTAAAAACCAGAACGGGAGCTTCGGTGTATATCCATCCTCTAGATGTGAAAAATTTAGAATCTCCAGGCGCCGACAGCCTTCCTCTTTTTTTCTCTATCCCCGGTTGCAACGCAGATCATTTGATCCAAGAAGGAGATCTGTTGGAAGTCGGCCGTTTGAAGATCCGAGTGATACATACGCCAGGGCATAGTCCCGGCGGAGTTTGTTTTTATTTACCTGCTCAAAAGCTTCTTTTTTCAGGAGACACTTTATTTCGAGGGACGATTGGAAATTTGCAGCTTCCGACTGCTTGCGCGTCTTCCATGTGGCCATCGTTGAAGAAATTGGCAACTTTACCTCCTGACACCCGAGTAATCCCCGGACACGGGGGAGAGACTACAATTGGCCGGGAAGATTGGCTGAGCTCTGCACAAGATATTTTTTAAAGGAGTCATTTTTTATGTCGTTAGTTGGAAAAAAAGCGCCGAAATTTATGGCAAAAGTTGTTTCGAATGGGCAGTTTGCCGATCATTTTTCTCTTTCCGATTTTTTGGGAAAATATGTTGTTTTCTTTTTTTATCCTCTCGATTTTACCTTTGTCTGTCCTACGGAGCTCCATGCGTTTCAAGAAAAGCTGCAAGAGTTTGAAAAACGTGGTGCAGAGGTGGTCGGTTGCTCGATCGATAGTTGGTTTTCCCATTTGGCTTGGCTGAATGTGCCTAAAGAAAAAGGGGGAATTTGTGGGGTAACGTATCCTCTTGTTTCCGATATCACCAAATCGATTGCTCGAGATTTCCAAGTCTTAAAAGAAGAAGACGGGATCGCTTATCGAGGGCTTTTTTTACTTGATCAGCAAGGTATTGTCCGGCATCAGCTTGTGAATGATCTACCTCTTGGACGTTCCGTTGATGAGGTGTTAAGACTTCTTGATGCGTTAATTTTTCATGAGAAGCATGGAGAAGTGTGTCCGGCAAATTGGAAGCCAGGCGCTAAGGCAATGAAGCCGGACGACCAAGGGTTGGTAGAGTATTTTCGCTAAAAACCTTAAATCTTGAACAGGTTCTAAAAATCTGTTAAGTAGTCGTAGAGATCTTTTTGATTGGTAATCAAAAAGCTTTTATAGAGTTGGCGAACTTCCTCCGAAGCATTGAGGATTTTTCCGCCTCCTACTCCTGGCAAGCAAAGGGCGTGAATTTTTTTTTCTTTGCCCTTTGCAGTTAGAAGCTGATTGAATCCCTGAAAATAATCCAAAACGCTAAACCCTTCCTCTTCGACTCGAAAATAAATAATTTCTCTCTTGTAAAGAAGAGATTGGACAGCAAAAGCAATCCCTTCGCTTTCAGGCGGCGGGTTTCCTAGAGAATCTACTAATTGGCCTAATTCTTTTAGGCGATAAGGTTTTTGAAATTGACCTTTTTCTGCTTCACCAAAAAGTGCAATGATATGTTTTTTCATATTGTGTTCTCCCCAACCGTTTCAAGCCCTTTAGCAAGGGGCTTTGTTCCATGTGTGGTATAAGGCCTTCATAAGTCTCTTGTAATTTTAAATTCAAATTTTTTTATTGTATTGGCGAAGTTTTGACAGTGATAATTTTAATATCCATGTATTTTGTTTTGTATTAAACTAATTTTATTTAGTTGTATTTTATTTGTCTGTTTGTTTAAGATTCAGTGATTTTATTTTTTTTAAGGAAGAAAAAATGGCAATTACTTGTTCCGGTGTTCATCAAAGATTAGTAGATAAAGATGCGGAGAGGGAAGTAGACAATCCTCCATTTTCTGCAGTGTTTCCTTATATAGGCGTAGTTTACGGGGTCTTTTCTGGATCAGTGCATCGCTGGGTGAAAAATCTACCTTTGGAATTTACAAATAATGTTTTCTGTAAAAAGGAAGCTTATAAGGGATATCCAATATTGGAAACGATCAACACATTTAAACAAAAAGAAATAAAAGCCATTGCGCTATTAACGCCTTTTTTACTTCCCTTTTCAATTCAAGTTGTTTTAGATACAGTACATGGCAACAAAGAAGAGACAATTTTTTCACGGATTTATACAGCCTTCCAACGCAATTTGACAGTGGAACAGATAACCGATTTGGCGGCGATATATATTTTGGGTATTGTAAAGGTCTATCAGCCCAGTGATTTTTTGTCTGAATCATTTGATGCATCAGGTCACATGATGTTGAAGGTGTCGACTCTTTTTTTAGCCTCTAAAACGATTACTGTTTTATCCAAGCGGGGAAATCAGAGATTGCGCAATCTGTATTTTGCGGTAAATGCCATAGCCGATGCGGTTTTAGTTGTGAATACAGTGAAGCATTGCCATACGGTGCCAGAATTAGTTGCAGGGACTTTATGGGGATTCGGAATTATTGGTATTTCACGGGTAGCGGCCAAGGCGATTCGAACTTTTCAGGGGATGACAAAATCTGACAGATTAGATACGTTGTATGACGCAAGTGTGAGACTTCTTAGCTCGAGTCCTAGAAAAGCTATGGAGCGGATCGATTTCTTTAAGCGTTTTGCTGGTATGCCTATCTGAAATTGATGAGGGAGATTGGATGCATTTGACCTCATCAAACCGATAAAGAAACCAGCCTAAGGGACTAGAGCTCTTAATACGATCAGACTTGCTCCTGTTTAAATTCTCAGATTCAGTTTCGGAGCGGTATATGTTACAAACAAATCAAAAAAATCGTTTTCAAGAACCAAAACCTCCTTTTCCTTACTTTGTAGAGGAAGTCAATTATGGAAATTCCGAAATATCCCTTTCAGGAACTCTGACATTGCCTAAAACAACCGGACCATTTCCTGTTGTCATCCTCATTCATGGTTCTTCAGCTTTAGATCGCGATGAAACAATCCTTGGCCATAAACCTTTTCTCGTGCTGTCTGATCATTTCACAAGACATGGTATAGCAGTGCTCCGCTTTGATAAGCGCGGCGTCGGAAAATCCACTGGATTTTATGATAACGCAACGATAGAGGACTTTTGTGATGATGTTGCTAAAGGTGTTGAATACTTGAAATCGAGACCGGAAATTATTAAAAACCAGATCGGTCTTGTTGGTCATAGCGAAGGCGGAATTGTAGCACCTATGCTCGCAGCAAAATCAAACGATGTAGCCTTTATTGTGCTAATGGCTGGAACTGGTGTAAACGGAGAAGAAATTTTTTGCGAACAGGGAAGATTACTCCATCGTGGAAATGGAGTAGATGAGGAAATGATTGCCATTGATACTCAAGTTCGAAAAATTTTTACAGGAATTGTGAAAAAAGAAACCAATCGTGATGTGGCTAAAGAACAAATACATGAAGCTCTTGCAAAATTCTTATCTGGATTGACCGAGAATCAAAAAACATGGGTTAAGATCCATTCTGTCTTAACTGAAGAACTGATAAAAAGATTTAATTCTCCATGGGGTCACTTTTACTTTCCTTACGAACCTTCTACCGCTTTGAGATATATTACAATTCCTACGTTAGTGCTGAATGGTGACCTTGATCTAGTAGTATCGCCAAAACAAAATCTTCCTTTCATTGATGAGGCGCTCAAAGAAGCTGGCAATAAAGACTATACAATCATTGAGTTGCCCAAACTCAATCATGCGTTCCAAACATGCGAGATAGGATCGTGGGATGAGTATGAACAAACTGAAGAAACAATAGCGCTTTCAGCGCTGAATATCATGACAGATTGGATATTAGACCTGTTTCGAAATTAAGAGTTCGTGGATTCTTGAATCACGAGCGGGATAATCTGGCCAAGAATTTTCCAAAAGCTGTCTTAACTTCAGATGGATTATCCAACTAAAGTGCCCGGCTTCTACCGGTAATTAACTTGCTCATAATAAACAAGTTAAAAATAATAATTACACCACGATTGCACGGGAATTGCACCGAATTACAAGATCGGCCCCTTCTAGAGTAAAAAAATATTTATTACTCATGTCAATGATGAATATATCATAAGATTGACATTTGTCATTTTTATGAGGTAAAATTCGGTTCTGGTTTTACCTCATAAGATTGACATTTGTCATTTTTATGAGGTAAGATTAGTTTACTTTATGAGGATGATATGAAATTTATTGGCCGGAAAAAAGCCCTCGAATCTTTGGAATTGCTTCTCAAGAAAAAATCGGCTAGCTTAATCGTAATTAGGGGGAGAAGAAGGATAGGGAAAAGCAGACTAATCAAAGAATTTGTATCAGATAAAAAGAACTGGATTTTCTCAGGAATACCACCCGTCCCAGGGATCACCAAACAACGGCAATTAGAAACATTCTCAGTCCAAACAAGCCAAAACCTGAAAATGCCTAAAATCCAGGTCTCCGAATGGATTGAGTATTTCGCCTTTCTAGGAAATCAGGCAAAAGATCAAAAAATCGTAATTGTCTTTGATGAAATTTCTTGGATGGGTTCCGAAGATCCCGATTTCTTAGGTCAACTCAAAACGGCATGGGATCTTTACTTCTCAGAAAACTCAGAGCTAATTCTCATTTTGTGTGGATCAGTATCTAGCTGGATTGAAGAAAATATCCTAAAGAGCACGGGATTTGTCGGAAGAATATCGGTAGATATGGTGTTAGAGGAACTATCCGTTGCAGAAAGCGGTGAATTTTGGGGGGCACAAAAAAACCGGATAAGTGCCTACGAGAAGTTCAAAATTCTATCAGTCACTGGAGGCATTCCAAAGTATCTAGAAGAGATCATCCCCTCTCAATCAGCGGAAGACAACATTCACAGGCTCTGCTTTCAATCAGATAGCTTATTGTTTCGCGAGTTCGATCAAATTTTTTCGGATTTATTTTCCAAAAAAGCCCAAACATACAGAAACATTGTGAACACCCTCGCACACGCTCCACTAACACTAGATGAGATCTGCGAAAAGCTAATATTGGTAAAGAGCGGATCCGTCTCTCGGTGCTTAGATGAGCTCGCGCTCTCTGGATTTGTTCAGGAGGACTGCACTTGGAATCTATCTGGTAGAAAAGCTCGCCTTAAAAAATTTAGGCTAAAGGATAACTATCTTAGGTTCTATTTGCGATACATAGAGCCAAATAAAGAAAAAATTTCCAAGAATTTACTTGAGTCTAAATTATTTATGCATCTGCCTGGGTGGGAATCTGTGATGGGACTACAATTCGAAAATCTTGTCGTAAACAACGTGAAAAGTTTGTGTAAAATACTGCGCATCGAACTACTAGACATTATCAATGTAGGCCCATTTTTTCAAAGAGCAACGAAACGTCAGAAAGGATGCCAGATAGACCTCATGATTCAAGCCAAGCATAACACTCTCTATATATGCGAAATAAAATTCAGCGCTTCTGAAATCAAAGGTTCCGTGATCGAAGAGATAGAAAAAAAAATCGCTAACCTTGCAGCTCCAAAAGGATTCTCAATCAGACCCGTCCTCATACATGTTAACGGAGTTAGTCAAGCGATCATGGAAAGCGAAGTGTTCAATAATATCGTAGATTTTTCTAAGTTTTTTGAACTTTAAGAGGAATCCTACTTTTCTGTCTGAGACGGATACTAACCGTTTTAATCACCCACTGGCTCTAGCGGTTCTTCACCTTTACGAGCCCTAAGGTTTTAATTTGGCCGAGAATTTTTCAAAAGCCGCCTTAACTTCAGATGGATTATCTATCCAACTAAAATGTCCAGCTTCTTTGACTTCACAAAACTCAATATTGTCCCGCAAAAAGCGAGAATCATTTTGGAAAAGCTCAAAAGGAGTCATCCAATCAAATTCGCTACCTAAAATGAGGGTGGGAATTTTTTTTGGAATCCATGTTGCTGAGTAGTTGCTTGAAACAAGTTTATCCAAGCCCCACATTGCCGGTCTAAAGGAAAAAGCAATCGAATGCAGCAAATTTTCTCCTTTTTCTAGCGATTCTTTTTTGTAGAAATAGTAGGGAATACAAGTATCCAAAATTTTATCAAATGTTTCTTGGGAAGGATGCTGGATGAACGTTTGCATTTGTGGAGCTAAGTCGGGTAAGTTGTATTTTTTGGCACATTGAGCGGCGGCTTCCAGCCATAACTTCGGAGTTGAGTTCAAAGCCACAAACCCGACTAAATGGTTTTCCAGTTCTGGAGTTAAAAAAGAGATAATTCCTCCCCAAGACGCTCCAACAATCACCGGGTTTTCAAAACGCTTCACCATGGGGATCATTAGATCAAACCATTTATTGTAATCATAATCTGCAGAGATTCCTTCCGTATTGCTGCCATTTCCGGGAAAATCGATCAGCCACACATTCCCAGGCAGCTCGAGCATTTGGACAAGGTCTAATAAAGAAGAAGAGTCGCAACCAGGGCCTCCGGGAATAAACAACCAGTTTAATGTTTTTTCTCCTTGAGGATTTTGAGCTACCAATTGATAGCGAATGTGATCTTCATCAAATAAATATTTGGGATCAGTGGATTGAGAAAGCCCGAAACAATTTTGAAGCCCAAAAAACATTGCACAAATGGAAAATATAGCTTTCATTCCGCCTCTCTTGGTTTAAGCCTCAATTTTATGAAAAATTTCAGGTTAAAAGCAAATCCTTTTGTTTCGAGAAAACACTGCGAAAATTCTAGAATGCAATTAGATGTTTTTATACACTCTAGCGATCAAGTTGAGAAGCTAACATGGCATAGTATAGGGGCTATTCAAAGCATTTATTAGGGAATAACGGAAAGTGTAATTCTGGCAATTGTTGGCTTGAAGTGTTTGTTTTTCAGCATCGAATTTTTTAGAGGGTTTTATGGGAAAAATAAGTGCTATTGCAATGATTTTTATCTTATCTCTTATTTCGGCATCTGAAATAGATGTGAAAGAACTTGCTGAGCGGCTTCATGTTTGCGTTGTTGCAAGCCATATGCATCCTAATTTAAAAAAATTGATCGTTTCTTGTGAAAATCACGGTATACAGCTCGAGATTCTTGGAATGAACCAGCCATATCGCTGCAACACGGATAAATTGCGCGCGATGAGAAATTATTGTCATAGGCTGCCAGATAACGATCTAGTTCTTTTTGTGGATGCGTTTGATGTTCTTATTTTAGCTGATAAACAAGAAATTGTTTCTCGTTTTTTGGCGCTTGATGTGCCGATGCTTATGTCGATGGAAATGAATTGTTGGCCGTCAAAAACGACAGCGCCATTTCATCCACCGACAGCGTCTCCGTTTAAATACATTAACTCAGGTAGTTATATTGGATGGGTTGAAGCAGTCAGGCGCTGGCTTGATGCATTTGATGAAACTCTTTTGTCAGGCACAAGCGACCAAGCGGCTATACATAAATTGTTTATAAAAAATTCCAGTTTCTATGCGCTCGACCATTGGTGCACTATTTTTCTTTGTTTGTATCAAGTTCCGTTTAATGCAGTGTTCATTGATGTTGTAAATAGGCAAATTAACTGTATTTACACAAATTCATCACCTTGTGTTCTTCATGCTAACGGAAAAAGTTTTTATTTGTGGAATCAGGTATATTCTGCATTTTTTGATCAGCAGTAAAAAGAAAAAACAGGTTCTTAGGGAATACGCAAAAAACATAGGATTTTTTAGTTTTGGCTTATGGATTGGTTTAAATTTTTTTGTTTTGTTTGCTTGATTGGATCGTTTTCTTTGCATGGGTTAGATAAAATTTTACATTTGCAAATTCAGAAAATGGTAGAATCCAATCCTTTTCAGCTTTCAATCAAGGAGTACACTTATCTTGCCGAAGTAATCAAAGAGCGTGCTCCATGCAACGTGCTTGTGTTTGGATTAGGTAACGATAGCGCTCTTTGGCATCAAGTGAATGCTTCCGGCAAGACGGTTTTTCTTGAACATAATTCACAGTGGTATGAAAAAATTTTATCGGATCATCCTTATCTTATTTGTCATTTTGTGCAATATCACACAAAATTACGTGATTGGAAAATTCTTTTAAATTACGATCCGACAGCTCTTACTATCGATTTGCCTTCTGAAGTGATGGAAATTGGCTGGGATTTGATTTTTGTCGATGCGCCTGAAGGGTACGAAGAGACAAAACCTGGGCGTATGCAAAGTATTTATATGGCCTCGCTCCTTGCTCAGAAAGGACACGCTCATGTTTTGGTGCATGACTGCGATCGGCCTGCAGAACAGGCTTACTGTTCCCGCTTTCTTGGCGATCAGCACTTTATCCGATCGATTGAGAAATTAAGGCACTATAAATTTGAATCCAAATAAAAAAATTTCTTAACTCACTGGCTTCTGCCGGTAATTAACTTGCTCATAATAAATGATTTGAAAATAATAATTACACCAAGACCGCACGGGAATTGCACCGAATTACAAGATCGGCCCCTTCTAGAGTGAAAAAATATTTATTACTCATGTCAATGATGAATATGTCATAAGATTGACATTTGTCATTTTTATGAGGTAAGATTAGTTTGCTTTATGAGGATGATATGAAATTTATTGGCCGGAAAAAAGCCCTCGAATCACTAAAGGTTTCCCGCCATCTGAATTTAACCATTCGGCCAGAAATGTAGATCGATCTCTTTTCATGTCCCCTCCCTACTACTTTCTTAGTTTCCCCGTTTTGGGGATTTAAATCTATAAATTAAGGGGCTGTTTTTTTTGTTTAGTCTATAAAATAAGGCCTTGTTTTTATGGGTTAGTCTATAATTCATGGGCCTGTTTTTGAGCCAAAATTATTTAAGTGGATGAAATTCAATGTATTGAATTTTTTATACTCGATGCCGATTGAAAAAGAAAGTCGCTTAAAAAATGTAAGCGATTGAATCACAATTGAAAAATTGATTTGAACTTGCTACGATGCCGTCTCCTTTGTATGTAAAGTAGGAGAAACATCTTGTTATCGTCAAAAACTCTCTCAATATTTATTTTTTTCTTTATTTCTGCATCTCTTTTTGGAGATCAAATTTTTGAAGACAAAGACCAAAATGAAATACGGATCGTTGTTGTGAAATCAGTTCAAGACATTGATCTAGAGCAAAGTCAAGATATTTTAGTTAGAAGTTTTATGGATGCTTATGAGGACGTGCCTCTCTCAGAGCTTAGCTCTGAATTTAAATCTACCGGCGATGTAAGACGTTTTTATGAAAACTATTTTAAAGAAGAGTTAGAGCATTTTAAAGAAGGACACCTATTTTGGATTCAAGCGTTTTTAAATAACAAACTTGTTGGATGGGCTACTTTTGAATTAGAGCTTCTAGAAGCAAATGCTGCCTACATGAACCTTCTTATCGTGGCGCCAGAACATCAAAAAATAGGAATTGGAAAACATTTAACCTTTTCAATATGTTCAGAACAACTATTTCCAAATATACAGGTTATAAATTTACTTATAAGAAAAGTCAATATAGAAGGTTACAATTTTTATTACAAACAGGGGTTTTTTGAGTTTGATTATCATCGTAATAACTTTGTAGATACTTCTCTTTTGACAGGTCTCAGATGGGAAAAACCTGAGAATTCACATAAACATTAATGATCTCCTCAAGTTTATCGGCTTTCATAGAGGCGGCAGCTCAAAATTTAACCGATTCGTTATTTTATCTTGAAATTACAGGATAATTTAAAAACAATATTTAGATTGCGTGGTTGATTAATTTTGAGATAAATTCTCTTATTCTGAATGAATAAGACGCTATATCTTTGAAGGGTTTATCGCAAATGTAAGCAGTTTGGTTTTGGAAATCAAAAATTATTAGATGTTTTTTAAAAAAATCCACCCCTAAAATACCATCAAATTCTGCTTCTGGACAAAATTCATAGAGCCAAAATGGCCAATTTCCAAAATCATGAGATTCTGTTTTTAATTGGTTTGTAATGCATTGCCATCTTCCTGGAAAAATTTCTTTTGCATTTTCTTTTGTGATTTGAGATTCTTGCAGGACCGAAAGGTTTGCGCCAGTATCTAATATAAATCGTTTCATTCCAAAATCGGTTTCTAATGTAATGTTTATACCGTATTTGTTAATAATTAACGGAACGGAAATGAACTGGTTGATATTGCAATTTTTTTTCATTTCATTAATGTTCGTTGTCAAGAAAATAACCTGGTCTCGAAAATTAAAGAAGCTAACCCAATCGAAAAAAATTGATCTGCCAATAGAACCATCTATGCATTCATATTTTTTATTGTGTGAAACTGGATTCAAGGAATCTGTCCATAATAAACCGGCGTTTTCAAAAAACGATGAGGTTTCTTCTTGAATTGTCACTTTTTTGATAGATAGGTTCCCAATACTCGCACTTGGAACAAGAAACCTTTTAACGGAATAAACATCTCCCTTTAAATCCATTAAATTTTTAGTGTCTAAAAACTGTTTTTTGAAAATTTTATTTATTTTTTTTTCGTGAATTCCTAAATCATTAGATGATCCAGTATCGACAAGAAGGGAATATTTTACTCCCTCAATTTCAGCTTTCATAAGAGGTTTATTATGGAATGAATAAAAATTAAGGGGAATTCTGTGGATATTAAAATTGCATAAATAAAAATAAATTAAGATTGCGAGTATAAAAGTAAAGTAAAAATATTTTTTTATATATTTTGACGTTAGCATAATTTGTCCATAAAGTGCGGTCGAAAGATAAAAAATCAACCGCACATGATATTTTTTTTAACCTAACACATCACGGCAATTCATCATTCTTTGATTACAGGTTTCTTTTTCTTCGGGAGTATCTTTTGTATCATTTGAATTATTTTTATTGGATGAATTTTCCGTAGGTTTCGAATCCCATGATACTTTTATTTCACCGTGTACTCCTTCTCTTTGGTTATAGCCGGCTTCTATTTCTATGTGGTCTGGTTTACTCATGACAAAAAAATGAGATAAATCTAATTCTTTTTTAGATTGTAGATTTTCTACTTTTCGATAATTCCATTGCGCCCAGTCGATTTGAGTAAACTCATTTTGTGTATCGATGACTCTATTACCATCATTTTCCAAAAAATTGATTTCCATAAAAAACTCCGTTTTTTTGTATGCAACGTACTTCTTAAAAAAGGCATTTTTATCTTTCCTAAAAAAATCATTACATTTTGTTAAAATCTCAGTAGAATGTGCTTTATTTTTTTATTCTTCAAGATTTTTTTATGGTTTTTTGGGGAATTTTCCTTGTTATTGGTGAGGCTGAAACAACGCTCTTTTGCCGAGTTCATCTTCGATTTCCAAAAGGCGGTTATATTTTGCGACTCGGTCGGAACGGCAAAGAGAACCGGTTTTGATTTGTCCTGCATTGTAAGCTACGCTGAGATCTGCAATCGTAGTATCTTCAGTCTCTCCAGAGCGGTGGGAAAAAATTGTTTTGTAGTGATTTTTTTTGGCCAGATGAACGGCTGAAGCCGTTTCGGTTAGCGTTCCAATTTGATTGACTTTGAGCAAAATGGCGTTGGCGGCGCCCATCTCAATGCCTTTTTGAAGAAGGCGAGTGTTGGTTGCAAATAAATCATCTCCTACAATTTGGATTTTGAGATTTTTTGTTAATTGGGCCCATCCTTCCCAGTCATTTTGATCCAGGCCATCTTCAATCGAATCAATTGGATAAAGGCTGCTTAATTTCGTTAAATAGGCGATTTGTTCATGGGTTGTTTTTTGAGAAAAGAGAAGGTGTGCGGTGCGTTTTTTCTTCTCGATGTAGTGTTTGTGTTCATAAAACTCCGAGGCTGCAGGATCAAGCGCGATGGTAATTTGAGATTCAGGCTTGTAGCCTGCTGTTTCGATCGCTTGTAAAATGAGGTCAAGCGCTTCTTCATTTGAAGAGATGAGTGGGGCAAAACCGCCTTCGTCTCCTACGGAAGTGGACAATTTTTTCTTTTTCAAAATGTTTTTTAGGCAGTGAAAAATTTCAGTTCCCCATCGAATTGCCTCTCGAAAAGTAGGGGCCCCAACAGGACGGATCATAAATTCTTGAAAATCGAGATCATTATCAGCATGGGCGCCTCCATTGAGAATATTCATCATAGGACAAGGAAGAAGCGTTGCTGACTCTCCACCAAGATATTGGTAAAGGGGTAGCTTTTTTTCTGCGGCAGCGGCATGTGCTGCAGCAAGAGAAACGGCTAGAATGGCATTGGCTCCGAATCGGGATTTATTTTCTGTGCCATCGAGCGCAATCATTGCTTGATCGAGGAGAGTTTGATCCAATACAGATTTTCCGTGCAGCAAATCATTGAGAGGTCCATTGATGTGCGCAATTGCTTTTAAGACGCCTTTTCCATTATATCGCTCCAGATCCCCATCGCGCAATTCAACGGCTTCCTGCTCGCCTGTCGATGCGCCCGAGGGGACGGCAGCTTTTCCAGTGGCGCCTGTGCTTGTTCTTACGAAACACTCCACAGTTGGATTGCCTCGCGAATCGAGGATTTCTAAAGCGTGGATGCGGGCGATTTTGGTCATAATTTATTCCTTGTTCGATTGTCGATATCTCCGAGCGCTTCAGCGAGCAGGCTTCGATAAGATTCGTAACGGATAGGAGAAAGAGTTCCTTCTTCGAGAGCGGCTTGCACGGCGCAGTTAGGTTCTAAGATATGAGTGCAGTCTTGAAATTTGCAGCCGGATGAGAGTTCTCGCATTTCTTCAAAATGATCCAAAAGATCTTCTTTGTTCAGTCTCCAAATGCCGAAGCTCCGAATGCCTGGGGTATCTATGCAATACCCTCCTCCGGGCAGCGAAAGGAGCGCAGCTGTCGATGTAGTATGAGAGCCTTTGTCTGTTTTTTGCGCAAGATCTCCTATTTTTAAAGTAAGTCCGAAGGCGGCATTGATCAAAGAGGATTTGCCAACGCCCGATTGGCCCGAAAAAACGGACGATTTGTGTTGCATCAAAGAGCTTAGTGCTTCAATGCCGATTCCTGAGTGCGTACTGATGGAAAGGATAGGGAAGCCGAGAGGTTCATAAGCTGCCAAAAAAGCTTGGAAAAAGGCAACTTCTTCTTCAGACCCTTTGGCAAGAAGATCGATTTTGTTGACGAGCAAAATAGGGTGCATGTTTCCTTTGCGCGCGGCAATAATGTAGCGATCGATGAGAGCGGGTTTTAGAGGCGGATTGATCACGGAAGTGGTAATGAGGACTTGATCGATGTTGACGGCGATGAGCTGCTCTTTGCGGCCGGTTATATCTTGACGGGATAAATAAGACTTTCGTTTTTCTACTTGAAAAATTGTCTGTTCGGTAAAGCGGACAAAATCTCCAACCGCGATCAAATTTTTGGCGTGCATTTTATCTTTTTTTAGCAGGCCTTTTAAAGAGCATAAAGAACGTTGCCCTTCTTCGTTTTCTATCCACGCCCCCTCTTTTGTAATGGAGATCACGCGGCCTCGAGGAAGGGAAGTATCTATTGAAAGAGTGGCAGGTTTTAAATCTGTTTTTTTAAATTTCGAACGGTCTGTTTCTTGCGCATGGCGTCTCTCTTTGCGAAATTGCTTTTTATCTCGCGCATGAAAATCTTCTTCATAATCTAACCCGTCTTTTGTCATGAAACATTCCTTTTGAGGGTAAAAAGAAAAATAGCTCCGGAGGCAGCCACGTTGAGGGATTCAACATGGGGATTCATGGGGATCGTTACTTTTTTGGAAGGCCAATTTTGAGCTCCTTGGGATTCGTTGCTTAAAATGAGGGCTAAAGGGGGAGTTGGCGATAGGGTTGTAATGGGCTCGCCTGTTAAATCGGCTGTATAGAGAGAAGCTTCATTGGACTTGGCCCAACTGCAAATAGTTTCAAAACTTTTCCAGGCAAAAGGCATCCAAAAAGTGGCTCCTCTAGCGGCTCGGAGTGCTTTGTCATTAAAAGGATCAACTGTTCCCGCCGTTAGCCAGATTCCTTCCCAATTTAGAGCTAGCGCCGTCCGAAAAAGAGTTCCTAAATTGCCTGGATCGCTTATTCGGTCGAGGATAAGCAGATGTTTTTTTTGATCCAGGTTTTGTTCGGAAGGAAGGGGGAAAGAAGCTGCAAAACCATCGGGCTGCTGCAGCCCTGTTACTTTTTTAAGGATTTCTGGAGAGACAAGATAACTTTCTTGGGCGGTAATTTCAGGAGAAGGGTCTAAGGTCATCAAAATAGAAAGAGGGCTTTTTTGAGATAGTTCCCGCACGAGTTTTTCCCCTACAAGCAAAACCTCTTGTTTTTCTTCCCTGAATTTTTTTTCTTTCCGAAGTTCAACAAAATGCTTTACAAGTGGGTGTTGTAAGCTGGTAATGGTTTTTGACATCATAAGAATGTAGTATGGCGGAATGGTTAATTCTGAAAAAGCCTCTTCCTTGGGGAAATGGCTCTTTAGTTCGCAGGATTTTTTTAAGCGTTGCTATTCTTCTTGTGCTTCCTCTCTTTTTTCATACTGTTTTTTTATATATCCGTGAATATAAGGAAGATATAAAAACAGTTAAAAATTTCCTGACGATTCTTCAAGAAAGCAAAGAAGTATTATTTGAGGGGATCATCCGTGAAAAAGAGCAGGATCTTCAGCAATTTTCTGGACATGCCGACCATTTGGAATTTACTGAGATACAAACAATCGAGCCCTCTTTGCAAGAAAATCCTTTTTTTACGAGGATTGATTCAAAAAAACCTCTTTTATGGGTTGGAAAAAATATTTCTTCTGAGGAAGCGATTGGAACCCCCATCGATCTGGAAAAATGGGTTTTTAAAGGGAAGCATTTGGATGAGTATGCATTTCCTGTGACGATCTCCATTCGGGACAAGCAAGGGATTTTAATTAGCGGACGAAGGTTGGATTTACAAGAGAGACAAGTTGCTGTGCAGACGCAAATTGCTGATACGGACTTAATACTTGAACTTTCCGTGCCTTTGAGCGCGATTCAGAGATATGAGATCGACTATTATGCTTACAGCGTATTTACGTTAGTCGTACTTATTGGTCTTTTAGGCGGGATCGGGGTTTTTCTTTTGATGCGCCGTATGGCCAAACCTTTTGAAGGGCTCCGTGAAACCATGCAAAAAGTTTCCGAGGGAGCCCAGTATGTACGGTATTTGCCGGATAAGATGGGTTTTGAGATCAATACGCTAGGAATGCAGTTTAATCAGACGGTGGATGAACTGTTGAAAAGAACAAAAGAAGCGGAAGCAGAGCGGTTGGAACGGGAAAGTTTGTTGCAGCAGTTAAAAATCGGCCATCAAATTCAGCGGAGCATGCTGCCTGCCTCTTTGCCTGAATTGCCGGGGCTTGATGTAGCGCCGGGATATTTGGCCGCTCAGGAAGTAAGCGGCGATTTTTACGATTTGTTTCCGCTGGATGATCATCGGTTTTTATTTGTGGTAGCAGATTCTGCAGGCAAGGGGATTTCAGCTTGCTTATATAGTTTGGGGTTTCGAAGCGCCCTTAGAGCTTTTGCGCTAACTGGGAGCAGCTTGGCTGATATTATTAAACAAGCAAATGATCTCTTGCTGCTGGATACAGGAAATTCAGGCTTTTTTATCACTGCCTGGATCGGAATTTATGATGTAAAGACAAAAACGCTCGAATATTGCAGCCAGGGCCATCCTCCTGCGCTACTTAAGCGCCAAGGTGAGCTTCAAGAGTTATCTACTCATGGTATTTCTTTTGGGGTGGAAGAGTTGATTGGAGATTCTATTAAATCTATTATTTTACAAAATGGGGATTTTCTTCTTCTTTACACAGATGGGATTTTGGAAGCTCATAATCCAAACCAACAGTTTTTTGGAAAAAAGAGATTAGAAAATCTTATTTTACGATCTGAATACAAATTTTCAGAGCAATTTATTGAAAATCTTTTTTCCGAAATTCAACTATTTTCTCATGGGAGTCCTCAATATGATGATATTACTTTTCTGGTTATGATATTTTCTCGTTGAATAAAAATAATCATTTAATGCAATGGAGAAGAAAAGGGCTTCGAATGATCGAAGCATTAACCCGTGGAGGAAATTTATGGCAGTTAAAAGAAAAGCAAAGAAAAAAACAGCAACAAAGAGAAAAGCAGCAGCCAAGAGAAAAACAGTAAAAAGAAAGCATGCTGCTAAAAAAACTACAAAAAGAAAAGCAGCAAAAAGAAAGCCTGCTGCTAAGAAAAGAAAAACAGTTCGAAGAAAAAAAAGCGCAACTTCTGGCGTGTCTCATGAAGCCCAGCAACAACAGCAGTAATTTTTATTTTTGAATTCAATACCCTCATCGCACAGTATTTTTTGTAGATGGGGGTTTTTTTTATTCCGATTCTTGAGCAGGAACGGGTATAACATCATCCGAGTCAGCTATGTAATGGGAGACCAAAATGGCTCCGCACATATTGCCGAAAATATTGACCATTGTGCGCAGGCGGTCGAGGATCCTATCCAACGGCAGCAAAATCGCGATGGCGGAGAGCGGAATATTTACAATTTTAAAAACAACTACCAGGCTGACCATACTTGTTTCTGGAATACCTCCTTCTGCCATTCCCCCTAAAATACAAGCGATTGCCAGCAAAATTTGTTGGGAAAGGGATAAATCGAGACCTAGCATTTGAGAGAAAAACAGGGCAGCTGCCATTTCATACATGACCATTCCGCCTACGTTGATAGAGGCCGAGAGGGGCAGCATGAATTGCGCTACAAAAGGGTTTGCCTTCAAACGGTCGGCTGTTTGGATTGCGACGGGGAGGGTCGCGACGGAACTTGAGGTGCCGAATGCGGTAGAAAATACGGGGATGCTTTCTCGGAGGATAAGGGAGATTTTTTGCTTCGATACCATGGCAATGGCAAGCAATTGCCAAAGCCCATGAAGAAATAATCCCAACACCAAAACGATGACAAAAGCAAACAGGGCGGATAAGTTTTCTTGGAGAGCGCCGCTTAAGTAAGACTGGGCGATTCCTGATCCGACAAGGGCAAAGATCCCGATAGGGGCCAATAGCATCACTCCATGCAGGCATTTTGTGGACACATCGCGGATGCCTGCTGCGAGTTTGACGATTGGTTTTGCAATGTCTCCAGTGAATGCACAGCCGAGACCGAACATAATAGAAAAAATGACCACGGGAAGAAGCTCGAAATTTGCGAGCGCTTGGAATATGTTATCTGGGAAAATCGAAAGGATAAATTTTGTGATCCCAAAGGCGTGATCGCTGGGGGGCAGGTATGCTTGATCGGCGAGTAAAAAATCAGGATTGCTTCCCACTCCTGGCTTAAAAACATTAAACAAGACGAGCGCAATCGATACTGCCATGACCTCGCTGACGAGCATATAGATAATAGATTTTTTAGAAAGAGATTTTAGCTTCGCAACATTTCCAGAGAGGCCTCCTAGCGCTGCAATAAGAGCAGAGCAAATCAAAGGAAGAGCAAAGAGTTTTAGTAAATTGATGAAAAGATCTCCCAGAAATTTAATCTGTTCGAAAAGGCGAGGGGTCAGAATCCCTAAAAAAATGGCGGCTGCCACGCTAAATAAAATAAAAAATGCATTGTATTTTCTAAGAGTCTGGATCATATCTTTCTACGTTAAGGAGACAGTTTAGCACAAAGTTTTTAGAAGAGTCAATTTGGTTTTAGGAAGGAAAATGTTCTTCATAGCCGGTGAAACTATATTTGCTAGAGTACGCTTTTGCCACCAGATGAGTTTTGTCGATGGAGAGGATTGTATAAATCTCAGGAATCTTATCATAGGCGTTCGGACCACAGAGATGATCTCCCATTGCGGGACATGTGATGTAGGGGACGCGGCCTATGCGTTTCACATGAAAATCATGGAGGTGGGCCTGAAAGACTGCCTGGACGTGTGGCGATGAAGAGATGATTTTTCTAACAGCTTCTTGGTTTTTTAAAAATAAGGCTTTTGGAGATCGATTGTCCTTTGCCTCATAAAAAAAATTTCCTGTTAGATCGTGGTTATCTAAAGGACAATGAGAAAAAATGAGGGTAGGAAGTGTAGTTTGAGCAAGCTCTGATGTTAACCAGGTCAGTTGATCCTCTGGCAGATAGCAAATGCTCGGATCGTTTGCATCCAGTGCAAGCGCTATCCATAACAAAGAAAATCCTCCGATTTCTTTGGATCCAAAAATTTTTTGATGAAAGTTCTGTTTTATCCAAATTTGTTCCAACTCGTTTGGAGTCATTTTCTTCAATTCGTGATTGCCTAATAAGTGAATGACGGGTTTTTGCGTTCTTTTTAAGTATGAAAGGAGCCTTGAGTAATTTTTAAGGTCTGTTTCTTTCTCTTCGCTCCGTATGAGATCTCCTAAATTGATGAATATGTCAGGAGAATGAATTTCAATGATTTGCTGTAAAATACTCTCAAGATGATTTTCAATGAGATGAGATGAAGCTCTTATTTGGCCATGATGCATCAAAGCTTTCCCGACATGAACATCATTGATGATAGCAATTTTCATTTTTCTGACCTTGCCTCCTCGAAAAAGATTTGGGCGATTTTTTCAGAGACGAGCGTATCAGGGCTGCAAAGATCTTTAATGAAAAGGGACGCTCTATTGTGAAGCAAGGAAAGTTCTGTGCACCCAAGGATGACAGGGCCTTCATTTTTACATATCTCACTTAACAGATTCGATGCCTCTTGCCAGTCGCATCCTTCTGTGATTCGATCTATTAAAATATCTACTGTGTTTTGCAGTGTTGCATCGGGATATCTGCAAGGAAAATACTGCGCATGCAATTGAGTTTTTGCAGAAGTCGATGTACAAAGAACGAGAGGGTTGACCCATCCTTTCTTTTGAACATAAAATTTCGTCTCTTCGATCATATGAACGAACTGCATTCCTTCAGGTAAAGAAGGCAAAAAAATATGCAATGTATTGCAAGCAACGGCTGCGATGGATATTTGATTTTTCTCTAGGCATGCAAAACAAAATTCCAGTTGATTTTTAAGAAGCTGTTGATCGAATTGATTTATCAGCATCGGAGCGAATGGGTAGTTTATCAAAAAGCAAAAGGGAAAGTCGGCATCGACTTTGCAGCCGTATTTTTGCGAGCTTTCGATGATTTTTTCAAAAAGAAGGGCTCCAGCCATCGGGCCTGCGCCTCCTATAATTCCAATACGTTTTCTTTCAAAATTCATCGAGTAGTGCATTTGAACATAGACCTTTATGCCTGCAATTATAATAAAAAATGAGAATAAAAACTGGAGAATTTTTTCTGACCGGCAATTTTGTAGATTTTATTACCGGGAAAATTTTCAAAGAAAGTATATTCGGTTCCCCTAGCTTTGAGGGAAAATATGTCCAAATTAGAAATCACTATTGAAAATTCTTTGTGTCGCAATGTTTTTGAGCCAAAAGAAATCGCGGTCTTACAAGATCTGATCCAGTCGTTGCAAAGCCGTTTTGAAACGGTTGAACAAGAAACATTTGCGGATGAGTGTAAGCTTGTTTCTCAGGAGATGCCTTTGCGCTTAAGAAAATTGTTGGACGATTTTCGAAACAGAAGATTAGACAATGGGTATTTATTGCTTGAAGGATTTCTAATTGATGATGAAATGGGAGCTACCCCAAGTCATTGGGATGCTCCCTGGACAAATCCTGGAATTTTGCGCGAAGAAATTTATCAATGCCTTATTAGTAGCGGTTTAGGAGATATTTTTGGTTGGCTGACTCAGGAAAACGGACGGTATCTAAGGCACATTGTTCCCATAGAAAGCGATCGATATGAACAGCTTGGAGGAAGCAGTGATGTTGCCTTATTATGGCATATTGAGGAGGCTTTTCATCCGCAACGAGCTGATATGATGACGATCATGTGTTATCGCAACACAGAAGAAGCGAGCACGAATCTTTGCTCTTTAAGTGATTTGGAGATTCCTGATGTGTATAAAAAAATTCTTGCAGAGCCTCGATTTACGATTCAACCTGATAAATCTCATTTGCCTGAAAATAACAAAAGTAAATTGTGGTCACTGGATGAAGCTCATTTTAACAAAATCCGAGCTTTTATGCGAAATCTAGAGCCTATCGCCATTTTACAAGGAAGGAAAGGTCAAGAACATTTCGTGATTGATGAAGCTTTTACGGAACCTTTGAAAGGAGATTTTGAAGCGAAAGAAGTCTTAGAATGGCTTTATCAGCAGATGAACGAAAAAAAACATGCGATTGTTATGAAACCGGGGGATCTTTTACTCATCGATAATCGGGTCACAGTTCATGGACGCTCTTCTTATAAACCTAATTATGGGCCAAAGGCCCGGTGGCTTAGAAGGGTTAATATTACCACAGATCTTGTGAAATCTTATCAATGGAAGGATAAAGCATATGGCCGGGTCATTTTTTAATGACAGTTTATTTAATAGTGAAACAAGAAAAAAGAGAGAATGTTTATGATGGATATAGAGAAATTTTCTATTGAGAAAATTGTAGATCTTCAATTGAAGGCATATAACGAAGGCGACTATCCGTTATTTGCTTCATGCTATGATAAAAATATTTTATCCTTTGATTTTGAAACAGCTTCTATCATTTCTCACTTATCCGACAGTTCTTTTTTTGATTATTACCGGCAAAAGTTTATTGAAAATCCGGATCTGCATTGTGAAGTGACTCAACGAATTGTCCATGGCAATCTGGTAGTTGATCAAGAGATTATTTCTCATTTCCAATCACAGGTTCATAAGGAAATGGTGATCTACCAAGTCGATGGGGATTTAATTACAAAAATGTGGTTTAGCAAAGTAGAACCAGTAAGGGTGCCAGCATGAAATATTTGGTCTTTATAGCAGTTGTATTTTATGCAAATTTTATTGAGGCTTATCAAACTTATACAGATGTATCAAACAAATTGCAAAATTTAATTGAGAAAGTAGCAAGTGAACAGATGAGTATTCCTGAAGCTTTGCTTTCTATCGGTGAGCAAGATATCGATATGCTGATCAAACCATCAGTGGTTTATTTAGACAAGATGGACTTAATTGCTAGAGCCAAAATAGCCTCTACGGGAGCTGCGCAAGGAGTTCTTTGTTTTGATCTTTTAGAGCTGCCTCGTTTAAAAAAACAATATGGCTCTGTCATTTGGGTAACAGATTATATTAATAATGATGAGTTGTGTTATTTAAAAGATTTTGCAGGGATTTTTTCTTTAAAAGAAGATCCAAGCTCTCACGCTATCATCGTGACGCGGGTTTCGAGTATTCCTTGTTTGACGATTCCTCAAAACATTCTCAAGCAGGGAAAAACTCTTGTAACCCCTTTTAGAACTTATTATGAAGGAGACCTAGTGACTCTTGATGCATTTAATGGAAATCTTTTTTCTGGATTTCTTCCTTTGCATAAGGAGGTTGATACTGTTCTTTTAAATACAATTATGTCTTGGGTCGAACAGTTTGCTAAGCTCTCAGTCCATGGGAATGCAGATACGGCTGAAGAAGCTAAACAAGCATTAGATTTTGGCGCTAAGGGGGTCGATCCCCGTACAGAGCATATGTTTTTCCATCTTGAAAGGCTTCATCTCTTTCGAAAAGTGATTTTATCTAAAGGTGCAAATGCAGAGGAATTGAATGAGCTTGAAAATTGTCAGAGGAAAGATTTTGTCGACATGTATAGGACCATGACGTTTTATCCTGTGAATATTCGTCTTTTAGATCCTCCTTTGCATGAATTTTTGCCGACGGATAAATTTTTGTTAGACGCTTTAGCTCGGGACCTTGAAATGTCTTATGAATTTTTAAAAAAGAAAGTAGACGAGCTGCATGAAGTAAATCCAATGATGGGTCATAGAGGGGTGCGCCTGCTTCTTACTTTCCCGGAAATTTTAAGAATGCAGGCTCGGGCGATTTTTAAAGCCGCTTTAGATCCTTCTTTAGAACACTATTGCATTGAACCGCGCATCGTGATCCCTATGATCATTAGTAGCCAAGAGGTGGTTAAAATCAAAGAAATCATCGATGAAGTCCGTGATGAAATCAGTACAAAAGCAAGGATGGATATTGTCTATCATTTAGGGATTATGATAGAAACTCCCAGAGCTTGTTTATTGGCGAAAGAACTCGCGCCTTATATTGATTTCATTTCATTTGGGACAAATGATCTGACAGGTCAAACGCTGGCTCTTTCCAGAGGCGACGTCTATAATAAATTTTTAAAGTACTATATTGATATGGGGTTATTACATTTTGATCCTTTTTCACAACTAGATCCGGCAGTCGTTGAGCTTATGAAAATCACTGTGGAGCAAATACGCCGGGTGAACCATTCGATCCAAATTGGGATTTGCGGAGAACAAGCGAGTGAAAAATCAGGTGTTTTCATTTGCAATCAGCTTGGATTTGATTCTGTTTCTTGTTCTCCTACCAGAATTCCTGCCGTGAAACTTTTTGCAGCGCAAGCGGCTCTTTCCGAAGACTAACTTGACCTAAAGTTGGATTTATTACCTTTTTTGGCTACTTTTATTATATCTCATATTGCGGTGGTCCGTTTTTGAAAAGAGCAAAATAAGCGGCAGCAAATTGATAACAACAAGCCGAAATAAATTATGATTCAGCGTCAGCGGGGCTAAACAGGGAACCTCGCGTTCGGGCCTTCTCTGCCAATTTGCTGCTGATAGGTTTGATTTTATTTTCAGAATCGATTCCTGAAAAATCAATGAGGCTATGCGAAGGATCTTCAGGAGGATCAGTAATAGGGTCTTCTTCTATATTCAGCCCGGCTATTTCAGTTACTTCTCTCACTGAAACTCCCCAAACTCCAGCCGATGCTAATTTCTTTCTCTCAGTATAAAATATAAAAGCTTCCCGGGCTTCGATTAAAGAACTTCGATTGACGGATAATTTTTTTTGGTCCTTTGGAGTAGGTCGAAATGCCTGGCTTGAGACCCTTCCTTCCTGGATAAAGGAAGGGTGTACTTGGCGCAGGAGGATTTCGGTTTCATCGGAAAAACTAGACATTGGACTATTCTTGAGAGCTACTTAATAAGTTTTTCAGAAACCGAACTGCTCGGCTGATCGAGTCTATATCAAACGATATTTTATCTTCTCGTATTTCCTCACTTGAGGTATTCGTGGCATGTAGAAGAATGCTTTGTGGATCAAATTCGAAGGAACAAGTAATTTCCCAGAAACCAAAGGACCATTCCGCTAAAAGTGAGTGATCAGGAGAAGGATAGACAAATGGAGCCGGAATTTCTGCTGTTTGAAGCAATTTTAATAGCCAATCTTTGACTTTCTGTAGATCGTTTCGCTCAAATTTTTTCCCCTTTCCTTCTTCGAACCATCCATCTTCCATTCCAGCAAACTCATCAATCCGTTTGAAAGGATCTGGCAGAAAGATGGTTGCTCCTTCTTTAAAAATAGTAATGTGTTGAAGTCGTTCGATGTTTTCAATCGAACGATCTGCTTTATATTCTGCAATTCCTACTAGTGTTACACCGATATCTTCTTTCTTAGTTTTATTATATTTTGCGGCGATTTCTCGTAAGGATAGATCAAATGAGCCATCTAATGGGCCAGAAATGTGTGTTGAATCATTTAAAACAAGATTGAAAATTCCACTTTCAGCATTAAAACCAACAATTGCTCCACTAATGTAACAGACGTCTTGATATGGTTGTTGGTTAATTGCTAAGATGTTGGATCTTATCTTTCTTGAGTATATTGCCGGATGTTCTTTTCCTGGTATTCTCAACTCGATGGTTTCGTCTGGCCTAAGATGTTCGCCAAATGATTTAAAAAGAGGGAGTATTTTTTCTGATAATCCCGAAAGCTGCTGTTCCTGTTCAAGATTTAGAAGTTGTTGATTCACGATGTCCCGTGCTCGATCAAACTCATCATTTTCCCATCCTGATTCTTCATAGTCGCGTGAAAATACAGTCACTGCACTTCCAGCGCGTAGTCCAGTAAGACGGACTTTGAATCTTTCCTCAAAACCCTTCGGTAATCGAGTTTTTCCGGGATGTTCTTTTCTATAAAGTTCCTTTGCTACAGCAGCGATTATTTTGAGATAGCTTTCTAAATCGGGTAAGAGTTCATATGGGAGGGAAGAGTCAGCAAATCTTTCTCCCTTTAAAACAGGTTCAACAAAGATGCGTTTCTTATTTTGCATAATTCAAATTAAATGGTTTTGGAAGTATCTTTGCTTCCTAGCAATTGGTGTATTGCGTGATAATTTATGCCGGAAATTACCAATATCAGCCAAGCTGGCCTCTCGGAGATGCCGCCCAACATAACAACCTCTAGCAAAAAATGCAACTGGCACCACTATGTTAAAAATAATTTATTTGATTTTCCTGGAGGGGAAATCAAAGACTAATCATCGCTGTTCCTTAAGTGCATTGGATTGTTTTCTTTAAGAAAATGGGGCAACCATCCCCAGCCGCTGCTTCCCAAAGCGGATATAATGTTCTATATCAAACCTTCTCCCATACGCAATTTGGGCATCTTTACTGCGAACTTCTCGACGTTTTGCTCCAGCAATCATTAGCCAGAGAGGCCGCCGGTATACCGGCTTCCCTTTATCGTCTGTTACTATCACTCTCAATAGATCGAAGGGATGCTCATGAGTCGGCTCATTTTTCGACCCCTGCATAATGACATCATTTTTGTTGACTTTTCTTGACCTTTACCATTTCCCGTTGCGCGGACGAGAACAAGCAGAATTTATGGTAGAAAGGGTCCTGGATCTAAAACGCATTAACAAGAAAAGCTCAA
>Ga0206895_1010_pt1 | contig 50154 bp, 44 predicted proteins | sample Alteio_BWOrgHeat_51_FD_152967 | JGI IMG/M metagenome (GOLD analysis project Ga0206895, IMG submission 152967) | Enriched cells from forest soil in Barre Woods Harvard Forest LTER site, Petersham, Massachusetts, United States -... | ecosystem: Environmental > Terrestrial > Soil > Temperate forest >...
AAAATTTCAAAGAATGCAGAAACGATTGCGATCAATAGTACAACAGCTACGCCTAATGCACCTTTGGATATTAAAATAGACCGGTTTTCACTGAGCAATATAACCGGGCTTTTTAACAGGGATTCGCTCGAGATCGCAGGTATATTAAATGCACAGGTAAAAGTTGACGGGCTGGGTAAAGCGGAACCTGTATTTGACGGAAAAATAAAAATAGACAGCCTTGCTTATCAATCCGAGCCTGTTGGAAATGTTGAATTGAATGCGCAGAGTACGGCAGCCGAATCGGTCACATTTGACGGCAGCCTTACCGGCAGGGGAAGCAATGTAACGGTGAAAGGAAATTATAATCAATCGAAAATAGATGCGCAGGTAAACCTTTCACCCATTCAGTTTGCGGCGATAGAACCTTTCACCGGCCACACACTCGCGCGTTCATCAGGAAAACTTACAGGTAATATTTCCATTACCGGCGATGTTAAGAACCCGCAATGGAATGGAAGCATTTTGTTTGATTCTGCACATACGCAACTGGCAAAATACGGAACTGCGTTGAACCTGAGCGGGCAGAAGATCGACATACAATACCCTGTTATCACATTTAATCAATTCACGATCAGGGATTCGCTCAATCATCCTTTTATCATTGACGGAACATTGAAACAGGAGAACGGTTCATTCAATACAAACCTGACCGTTAAAACAAAAAATTTTACCGCACTTGATAATACCTCAATTACCAATGCGGAAATATATGGCAAAGCGATCGTTGATGTTGATGTAACCGTAACCGGGCCGGCAACAGCACCGGATATTACCGGAAGCATTGGATTAAAAGATAAATCGCAGGTAACCTATGTGCGGCAACAGGATGTGGCAAGTGCAAAAGACAGGGAAGGTGTGATGGAATTTGTAAACATCGATACCATGATGACAAAAGCCGAATGGAAAAAAGACACCATTCTTACAAGCACCAAAGCAAGTGCCTCCATGTTGAACTATAACCTGAACATTGATATTAATAAGAATGCAGAATTCATTGTGATCATTGATCCTTTAACACGCGATGAACTGCATGTAAAAGGCGCGGCCCAATTAACCGCCGCGGTAAATCCCAATGGCGATGTATCCATCACCGGCGCTTATAACCTGAGCTCAGGAAGCTATCAGCTGAATAATAAATTTTTGAAAAGAAAGTTCCTGTTGCAGGAAGGAAGCACCATTGTATTAAGCGGCGACCCTGCGAATGCGGAAGCAAATATTACAGCAGTGTATGATATCGATGCATCGCCGTATGACCTTGTTGCCAATGAAGTAAGCGGCGATATAAATGGTGATGACAAACTGTATAAACAGAAACTTCCTTTCCAGGTAATACTAAAGATCACCGGGAAAATAACAGAACCCAAGCTGTCGTTCGATGTGCAGATACAGGAAAACACCAATGGTATCAATTATGATATGCAGACCACCATTGAAAATAAACTTCAGCAGATACGCGCCGATCAGTCAACAATGGATAAACAGGTATTTGCACTTCTGGTGATGGGCCGTTTTATTGGCGAACAGAGCCAGGATTTTTTTGCAGGAAGTAATGGCGGGGGCGTAAATGCAAATGATATTGTGAAAGGAAGTGTGAGCCGTTTTTTAAGTGATGCCATTTCAAACGCAGCTGCCGGCCTGATCAAAGGAGTAGATGTGGATGTGAACCTGAAAACAGAAACAGATTATGCAACGGCCCAGGAAAGAACTGATCTGGATGTGGCCCTGTCGAAACGCTTTCTAAACGACAGGCTAAATATAACCGTAGGCAAAAGTTTTACGGTGGATGGGGAAGACCCGCTTGCAAAAGGGCAGGATAACGGAAACGTGCAGTTCCTTCCTGATATCACCACAACGTACAAGCTTTCCAAAGATGGCCGTTATATGATAAAAGCTTATCAGAAAAATGAATACGAAGCCATACTCGACGGATATTTTATTGAAACAGGTGTTGCGTTCACACTTACCATGGACTATAACAAATTCAAAGAAATATTTGAGAAAAAGAAAAAAGTGAAAAAGAATAAAACGGACATCAAGAAAAATCCGGACGATACAAATCCAACAAATCCAACAAATACAAAGGCCGGTAGCTAATTATGGGAAAGAATGTAAGTAAACATATCGCTGTTATTTTTTTACTGTTTATGGTTGCCTCATGCAATGTTAGCAGGAAGATCCCGCCGGGTACACAATTGTATAAAGGGGCGGATTACAAAATTGATAAAGAGACTGGAGATAAAACTTCTGCAAAAAAAATCAGGAAGGAATTGAAAGCAGTTACCTCTCCCGTACCCAACAAAACAATTTTCGGATTTCCTTACCGCGTTTGGTTCTGGTACATGGTTGGCGAGCCTAAAAAACAAAAAGGATTTAAATACTGGCTGCGCAATAAAATAGGCGAGGCGCCCGTATTAAATACAGTAGTTAATATCAGGGCCAATTCAGAAAATTTTCAGGCATATCTGGAGAACCAAGGTTTTTTCAGAACAGATGTTGGCGGCGATACAACGGTAAAGGGTTACAAAGTAACCGCACATTACAGAATTGAGCTTGGAGCGCCTTATAAGATCAATACATTCAAATGGATCATTGACAGTACTTCTGCCATTGGAAAAGATATTGGCAAAATGCCGCCCAAACTGAATTATATCAAAACAAAAGAGCAATACGACCTGGATAATATCAAAGCTGAAAGAACAAGAACCGATCTTTTCTTAAAATCGAGAGGGTATTATTATTTCAGTCCTGATGATATCAAGGCATGGGTTGATACCGGTAAAGGCGATCACCAGGCAAATATTTTTTTTAAATTGAAAGATGAGATCCCTCTTTCAGCAGTGATACCGCAAACGATCCGCAGTATCACTTTGTTTCCCAATTATACATTGATCACGCCGCCACCTGATACATCGAAAGCAGGAATGGAACTTGTTGATAGTATTTATATCCGTGATACGGTTCATAATTTTACACCTAAAGCATTGATCAGTTCTGTAACCTACAGGCCGGGAAGCTTGTACAGCCTCAGTAAACAAAACAGGACATTGAACCGTTTCATCAACATGGGCGTTTTCAAATTCGTGAAGAACCGTTATCAGGGCGATAGGGATACGCTTGACCCGCATTACCTGGACGTATATTATTATCTCACACCGCTTCCCAAAAAAGCCATACAGGCAGAGATCGGAACGTTTACAAAATCGAATTCATTCACAGGTGCGCAGGCAAGTGTTACCTGGCGCAACAGGAATCTTTTTAAAGGAGCGGAGCAGTTGCTGATAAAAACCTACGGCGCATTTGAATCATCTTCCAACGATTCTTTGAAAGCGAATGATAATTTTCGTTTAGGTGCGGAAGTTTCGCTGGTGTTTCCGCGTTTTGTAACACCGTTCAGGTTGAAAGAGAGTAATTATTTTCCGCCAAAAACACAATTTACTTTGGGTTATGAGTGGTTCAGGCGACAGGCATTGTATACAAAAAGCTATTTTCAGTTACAATATGGGTTTACCTGGAAGAAAAAAGTAAATATAGAACATACGTTTACGCCGGTAAGTATTACATACAATACAACCGGTGCATATAGCCCGCAATACCAGGCATTGGTCAATACAGTTCCCGCGCTTGCGTTGAGCAATCTTCCTGAAGTGATCACGGGCTCGTTTTATAATTTTACTTATCACACAGTAAATCCGAAAGCAAGTAATATTTTTTATTTCAACGGGAACTTCGATGCAGCCGGGAATGTGATAGGCCTGTTCAAAAAGGCATCTGCTCCGTACACTGAAAAGGTATTTGGTGTTAACTACGCGCAATATGTAAAAGCAGACATCGATTTCCGCTATAACAAAAAATTAGACGAGAATACTTATTGGGCAAGCAGGGTAATAATGGGTGCCGGGTTTCCTTATGGAAATTCATCTTACCTGCCGTTCAGTAAACAGTTTATCATCGGCGGATCCAGCAGTATCAGGGGTTTTGAGCCACGGCAGCTTGGGCCGGGAAGAGTTCGTGCAGATGCTTTACAGCAATTGTACCTTCCACAGGTTGGCGGCGATTATAAACTGGAGATGAATACAGAACTTCGTTTCCCATTAATATCAAAATTGCGCGGCGCGGTGTTTGTTGATGCAGGCAATATCTGGACAAAAGATACCGTACTCTATGGAAAAGCGGCGCAATTCAACAGCCACTTTTATAATGATATTGCCGTAAGCGCCGGTTTTGGTGTAAGGCTCGACATCAGTATATTAATTATCCGTTTTGATATTGCCACCCCATTACGTGAACCTTATTTGCCAAGAGGGCAGGAGTGGGTAATACGATACATGCAACCATTGAGCAGCGATTGGAGAAGAAGTAATCTTGTGTATAATATTGGTATTGGTTATCCGTTTTAGGGAGATAGGGTAGATAAAGTAAATAGAGTAGATAATGTAAATAATAAATAGAGTTTAAGCTGTAACGCAATGTTCGCAAAAGGCTAAGCTTTCTTTGCTAACATTACGTATTCTTTGCGGCCTTTGCGTTGCAGCTTTACCTTCAAGAAATATACATCGTCTATTTTTTACTTTATCTACTCTATTTACTTTATCTACTTTATTTACTTTATCTACCTTTTCTACTTTACCCCTCTTAAATCGGTGAATCATCAGGTGATTGAACTGTCTTGGGAATTTCTTTACTCTCTGTCTTGATAATATACACCGCATCATCATTCGGTTCGATGCTGCAGCCTATTTCCCGGCTGTAAACTTTTGTAAACTCGGCTCCAAAATAAAGTATGATAGATGTGTAATAGATCCACACAAGAATGATCAGGATCGAAGCCGCTGTTCCATAAGTAGCGCCCAGCCTTGAATTACCGATATATAAACCGATCAGGAACTTGCCGATGATAAAAAGAAAAGCGGTAAATGAAGCGCCGGCAATACTGTCTTTCCACCTGATCCTTGCATCCGGCAATACTTTGAAGATAAGTGTGAACAATAAAGTGGTTACACCAAATATGAGCAGGATGTTAAGTATATAAATAACATTCACCGATGTATGGCTGAGCAGGTTTTGCAACCTTGCATAAAAAACATCCATCAATGAATTCAGCAGCAACGATGCAAGCAGGATAAAACCGATGCCTGCCACCAGTGAAAAAGAGATCAACTGGTTTATGATCAGTTTCAGCCACCCTTTTTTTGGTTTTGATTTCAGGCTCCAGATATAATTGATAGAGCCCTGTATCTCTGTAAACACGCCTGTTGCGCCAAGTATCAGTATAGCCGTTCCAATGATGGTTCCCCATACGCCCTTGTCCTTTAACTGGATATTCGCAATGATATTTTGTACCTGCAGTGCGGCATCCTGGCCAATTAAGCTTTTGATCTCGTAATACACTTTTCCTTCTACCGCTTCGCGCCCGAATGCATAACCGGCTATGGCAATAACCACCAGTAAAAAAGGAGCGATCGAAAAAATGGTGTAATAAGAAAGTGAGGCGCTGAGTTTCATCCCGTTATCATCGCTGAAAGATTGTGCTGATCTTTTCAGGATGCCAAAAAATTTTCCGAGCTTCTTCATAACTGTTGTTAGCAAATTCCTGTTCCATGTTTCAACACAGGCACTGTGGAAATAATTGCCCGCGAACCCAAAGCTTTCTTATTTTATAAAAACGGCCCGATGGCATAGTATTTTAAATAATAAAAGAAAATCATTTACCATGAGAAGCATACTCTATTTAATCGCGGTTGTCCTGATCATTGGCTGGCTGATCGGTGTCTTTGCTTACAGCGTTGGCGGTATTATTCACGTACTGCTTGTATTGGCCATCATTTCATTCCTGATCGGTGTTATCAGGAGAGGGGGCGACTGATCAAGTATTTCTTCCCCCAATTATAGTTTCTCTTTTATGAAGCCGCATTTTATAGGTGCGGCTTTGTTTATCATTTCCACCCCAGCCTCTAAAGGGGTTTTTGTTTTTCTTCTCCCCTTTAGGGGCGGGGGTAAAACAAAATAATTTTCTTTATAAGTAATAAGTGCAGGAATAAAAAAAGCACCCATTACAGGTGCCTTCTTGCATAGGATATATAATGCCTTATTTTTTTGCTGTTTTTTTCTCTATCTTTTCTACTTCCATAATAAAAAGTGTTTTATCGGCATCCGCATCCGGGCCATAGGCATCTACCAATGTTCCTTTGGTTCCATCGTTCGTTTCAATGGCATACATGATAGAACTGTCAGCAGGATCGGTCTGCCCTTCAAACCGGAAGAAATTAACAATACCCACTTCTTCAGGTTTATAAGATTTTCCGTCAGACCTTTTTAAGAGATTGTCTTCCACATTAAAATTTTCCTTGTAACCATCGCCGAGTAATTTACTATGAACCTCAGTAAGGGTCTTTAAATAAGGAGCCGTTGGGGCCATTGGAGTGTTCATAATTGTATATTTAGTTGTTTTAATAAATCAGACTGGTGCATTGCTGCACCAGCCGTTATTACCGGTTTCTCGAAAGGCGTAAGCTTTTCTAAGTTGATTAAGCACCCGTTTGTACTCACTTATGGCAAATAAATTTTATACTCAGGGGTCATTAACACATCTGTCCGGCAATTCTTTTTGTATCGTATTATGATCAGGAAACTGTTTCGTGCATGTCACGATACTTTTTGATCATATTATGCGATCCTTTCAATTCCGATTTTTGTTTCATGATCAGTTGCCTGGTCGTTGCATCAATTTCTGCGCTTGAGTTCAATGCATCTTCATATGCTTTCTGTGCAGCATCTTCACCATATTCGCAGGCACTTAATAATGAATGCCTGTCGTGGCCGGCAAACGCCGCTTTTACATCCATCCAGGCACGGTAAATTTTTCCGGAGGTAGTGGTATCTGTGCTCACATTGCCTCCCGCAGTTTCAATTACATAACTCAGTTCTTTCACATTATTGCGGCTGTCTTCCGCCATTTTGTTAAACAGGGCTTTCAGGTCAATATCACTGCTGGCCGCTTCCTGTTTTGCATTTTCATAACCCGCGATCCTGTCATTGTTGATCTTAACGAGGTCATTCAGCACTTCGATCAAAGCTTCACTTATATACATAATGATTAGATTTAGTTTTAAGAAAGCTGAAATTCTTATGCCAGCTTATCAGGGCAGGGCATCAAAAAAATGGCAGTTTCCTGTGGAAATTGCTGTACAATCTGCCCGATCACTCTTTGGAAGTTTCGCGGCTTATTTCCTTTGATTTGTTTTGGTTATTTGCTTTTGCTTCCTCAATGGAATGCGAGCGGAAGATATCTTTCTCTTTGCCGGATAACTGCGATAAGGTTACATAAAATTCCTTCAGCGTGGCCAGTTCCTCTTCTGTAAGCTCTTCAATATTTATCAGCCGGTTGCTCGCTTTGTTATTGGTGGCGATGAGCTCATTCAGTTTAAGCTGGATAGCAACCGTATCCTTATTCTGCGAGTGCTGTATGATAAACACCATGATGAATGTAATAATGGTCGTACCCGTATTGATGATGAGCTGCCAGGTATCAGAAAAATGAAACAATGGCCCTGTTAATGCCCAGAGAACGATCAGGAAACAAACCGTGATCACTGCATTCGGGCTGCCTGTTATGCGTGTTATAACGGTGCACAGTTTTTCAAATTTGCGCATGAACCGTTTTCTTTTCCGTTTAACATTGATCATATAAAGGATTTACGTATGCTATATCATATAAAAAGCCGGACCAATCCTGATCCGGCTTCTATATGACTTTCTGTTATTATTTTCTGCTGTCTTTGATCGATTGTATCACTTCAAGATGATGCTGAAGGGTAGGCAATTTAGCGCCAGCCCAGGTTTTGAGATCATTGTCATTGCCTTTATCCGATTCTTTCTGAAAAGCCGCAACGGCATCTTTATGGCCGTCCAGCATACAGTCAACATACGCTTTATCAAAATCGGCTCCCTTTTTTGTTGACAGGTCATCATATTTCTTCTGGTGTGCATCACTCAACTGCGCCGGAAGGCTGATATTTTTTTTCGCAGCGGTTTCCTGTAATTCGTTGTTCGCGGCAGTGTGGTCCGTTACCATCATCGTGGCAAAATCTTTTACATTAGATGCCTGTGCATTTTGCAGGGCGAGTTGGGATGCGGCTACTTCAAACATACCTGCATCTGCCACTGTAACGGCAAACTTGGTATCATCCTGGATATTTGTGGAATCAAATTTCTGCGCATTCTCTTCTTTGGCAACAGCTTTGCTGTCGGTATTATTGCCGCAGGAGGCAAAACAGGTGATCGCCGTAAAAGCGACGGCACATACAAAAATGTTTTTCATAATATATTTATTTAGGATTTAAGTTTACTTATTATTGAAAACTATATACCAGGTTTTTATTGTAGAATAAACTATACAGCTGATTTGCCGTCAAACCCCTGTATTTGATAATTGCGTATTTATCGGAGAACAGGTGGTTTAATGTTAAAATAAGTGCAGTATCATTAAGCCGCGTTAAGCCTTTTTTTTGTATCATTGGTGTGCAGATGTTTTGTAAGGTTTGTTTTCAAAAGAGATTCAAAGAGAATAGTAAGGCAGGATCATAAAAATTATCATTATGCATGGGGAAAAAAAACCATCACTGGTTTTTTTAGTAGACGACGACCTGGATGATCAAATGCTGTTTCGTGATGCGATCATCGAGATCGATCCTGCTATTGAAGTATTCACGGCTGTAAATGGCGTTCAGGCGCTGCAAAAATTAACGAAGGAACTGGTTGCAAAACCCGATTTCATCTTTATCGATCTCAATATGCCTTTGATGAATGGCATACAGTGTTTAAAAGAGATCAAACGATTGCCCGGTTTTTTACATGTACCGGTAGTGATCTATTCCACTTCTTCTTATGAAAAAGATATACAGCAAACCGCTGATAACGGCGCATTTCATTATATCATCAAACCTTTCAGCTTCCAGGAATTATGCAGCCGGATACAGAATGTGTTTGATATGCCAATCGATGAATAAACCTTCTGTGTAGACAATTTTCTACAATACTGTCTACTCTGTTCTCATCTTCTCCAAAAATTGTTTTGTCATTTCTCAAAACACATTCGATTTTATTGGGTTTTGCCTCACCTTAAAAAAACCTAAAAGTGGTATAGTTTTTTAAACAGTATAATGGTCCAAAAACCCTTTGGTCATTAAGCGGAATTATATGCAAAAAATTTTAGTGATAGATGACGACAGGGATCTCTGCTTTCTGCTGAAACAATTCCTTGGCCGGAAGGGCTATGATGTATCCATTGTTTTCAGTGGTGAGGAAGCGCTGGAACATCTGCAGCATTCAAAACCCGATCTCATCATTTCAGACCTCCGCCTCGAAGACATTGATGGCATTACCTTACTCGGCAGGATAAAAGAAAAATATGCCGACCTGCCTGTGATCATTATTACCGGCCATTCAGACCTTAAAACATCAGCGCTTGCCTTAAAACAGGGCGCATATGATTATGTGATGAAACCATTGCTAACCGAACAGATCCTTCTTACCATACAGGAAGCGCTGAATAAAAATGTGCGCGGAATAAAATTCATGAAAACGCTCGGCGCAGATAAACAGGACAGTGAGATCTTTTTCTGGGGAGCAGCCGATACTTCAGAAAAACTATTGAAACAATTAAAGCTGGTGGCTCCAACGGAATATAATGTGATCATTTATGGAGAAGATGGTACTGGAAAAAGATCGATAGCCAGTGAGATACATAAAAAAAGCCGGCGTTCAGAAATGCCTTTCGTAGTAGTAAGATCCGGGGCATTGCCAAAAGAAACTCCTGAAGAAGCGCTGTTCGGTTCTGAAAAAGAACTGGCCGATGGAACAAAGAAAATAACAAAAGGATTGCTGGAAGAAGCCAATGGCGGAACACTTTTTATTTCCGAAGCAGAAAGCCTTCCGTTGCATGTGCAGGAAACATTACTGAAGTTTTTACAAAAAAGAAAGATGCAAAGAGTGGGAGGGAACCAGGACATCAACCTGGATCTGCGTGTATTTGTATCGGCCAACAAACGGTTATGGAATGCAACGCGGAGCGGAAAATTCAAGGAAGACCTGTACCACAAACTGAATGATTTTAATATTACCATATCGCCGCTCAGGCAACGCAGGGAAGAGATACCTGCATTTGCAGAACATTTTCTGCGCGTAAGCAATGAAGCATTTGATAAAAACATTCTCGGCTTTTCGCCGGAAGCTTTAGCTGTGATCCGTAATCACGACTGGCTTGATAATATCCGCGAGTTGAAGAGCGTGATCAAAAAAGCTGTACTGCTTAGTAAAACAGATCTTATTGGCCTTGAAGCGCTTCCGGTTGAAATTGTGGGCGCCGTTGAAGTGAGGATGGAAAAAGAACCAGGGAAGCCGGTGTAAACAAAACTTCTGCAAAAAAATAATATAGGAAATAATAACAGCCGGTCTCAGCCATTAACACAAACGACGAACACATGAAAGCATTTCAGAGAAAAAAAGAACAGAAAGATATCTTTGAAATGCTTCCCCAGGCGATTGCTGTTTTAAAGAAAAATATTATCGGCCCATTTATCGGCGTTAATCTGCTGGAAAAATATGCAAATGAACGCCCGCCTTTACGCGCAGAACTTTTCAGCGCCGGGCAGATAGAGGATTACGCAAAAAAATTGGCGAAGAACCATGTTCTCATCACCGAACAGCCTTCCGAACAATTATTAAAACGCCTTGCAGAGAATGAAAGCGCCCTGCTTGATGTGCATGAGCTGTTAACCAATTCGGTTAAAGAGAACCACCGGATCGTTCCGGCAGGTGAATGGCTGCTTGATAATTTTTATTTGATCGAAGAACAGGTTTATACCGGCAAAAAACATTTGCCCAAAGGTTATAGTAAAGGCCTGCCGCAACTGCAAAGAGGTTATTCAGCCGGTTTGCCGCGCGTATATGATATCGCAGTAGAGATCATTTCGCATAGCGATGGCCGTGTTGATCTTAACAGCCTGCTTGGTTTTATCAATGCATACCAATCCGTCACACCATTAAAGATCGGTGAGCTATGGGCCATCCCGATCATGCTGAGGCTTGCGCTGATCGAGAACCTGCGCAGGTTGGCAACACAGATAGCCATCGATATCACCTACAAAAAATTAGCGGATTACTGGGCAGATGAAATGACCAAAGCCGCAGAGAACGATCCCAAAAACCTGGTACTGGTGATCGCTGATATGGCGCGCTCAGAACCGCCGATGGTAAGTTCATTTGTTGCCGAACTTACCAGGAAATTACAAGGCAAGGGCTCTGCATTATCACTCCCGTTAACATGGATCGAACAACGTTTATCTGAAAACGGGTTAACAGGAAATGAACTGGTAAGCCTTGAGAACCAGAAACAGGCTGCCGACCAGGTGTCGATCAGCAACAGTATCAGCAGCCTTCGTTTTTTGGGCAGTAACGATTGGCGCGACTTTGTGGAAGCCACCAGTATTGTAGAACAGATATTGAGTAACGATGCAGATGGTGTGTATAAAACAATGGATTTCTTTACGCGCGACCAATACCGCCACGCAGTAGAAAAGATCGCCAAATGCAGCAGGTATTCCGAAGAACAGGTGGCTGAGTATGTGGTAAAACTTTCAAAAGAAAATGCGGTAAATAACCCGGATGACGAACGGGCAAAACACATAGGCTATTACCTTGTTGATAAAGGATGCCAGCTGGTAGAAAAACAGGCAAACATAAAAATATCGGTCGGTGAAAGATTGAAAAGAATGTTCAATAAAATACCATTGCTTGGTTATATCACTACCATCCTTTTTTTTACTGCGCTTTTCAGCTGGTTATTGATATTAAAGGCCCATGGCGAAAACACACGCACCTGGATCTATGCGGTAACCTGTGTAATAATCGTACTGGCAACAAGCCAGCTTGCACACACGGTAACCAACTGGCTCGCAACAATTATTGTACGCCCGCATTTGTTGCCGCGGCTTGATTTTTCCAAAGGCATTGCCGATAACTGCGCCACAATGGTGGTGATACCAACAATGATCGGTTCATTGAATGATATCGATCATTTGGCCGAAGGGCTTGAGGTACGTTTTCTAGCCAACAGGGATGCGCATTTATATTTTGCCCTGCTTACCGATTTCAAAGATGCCAACCAGGAAAATATGCCAACGGATGAAATGTTCCTCCAGGCAGCTACCGATAAAATAACCGCACTCAATAAAAAATACGGACGGCAGTCGAACGATACTTTTTTTCTTTTCCACCGCCCAAGGCGTTTTAATGAAAAAGAAAATAAATGGATAGGCTACGAAAGAAAACGCGGTAAGCTAAGCGAACTGAATAATCTATTGCGCGGTAAAGGCAAAGAAAATTTTTCACTGATCGTGGGGGATGAATATTTATTTACAACCATCAGGTACATCATTACATTAGATACCGATACACAATTACCGCGCGATACTGCGTGGAAACTGGTGGGTACACTCGCACACCCGCTTAACCATGCACTGTATTCGGAAAAAAAACAACGCGTAATAAATGGTTACACTATTCTTCAGCCACGCGTTTCAAACAGTTTGCCGGTTGCAGGAAGTTCTCTGTATGCACGCATACATGGCAATGAACCCGGCACTGATCCGTATACGCGTGCGATCTCCGATGTGTACCAGGACATTTTCCGTGAAGGCTCTTTTATCGGCAAAGGCATTTATGATATCGATTCTTTTGAACAGGTGCTCGGCGACAGGTTCCCTGATAACCGGATCTTGAGTCACGATCTGTTGGAAGGATGCTACTCAAGAGCCGGGCTTGTAAGCGATATACAATTGTATGAAGAATATCCTTCTTCCTATCAATCCGATCTACAGAGAAGGCATCGCTGGATCCGCGGCGACTGGCAGATCGCAAACTGGTTCCTTCCTTTTATTCCATCACGGAATAAAAAGATCATAACAAACAAACTCTCGGCATTATCGCGCTGGAAAATTTTTGATAACCTCCGCAGAAGCCTGGTGCCATTGGCTCTTATGCTGTTGATGTTATATGGATGGTTCCTTTCAAATGCAGCGTGGTTCTGGACGATGGCCGTTATACTGGTTATTGCATTGCCTGCGGCGATCGTTCTTGTATGGAACGTGTTGCGTAAACCAAAAGATGTATTGTTGCTGCAGCACCTGATCTATTCATTACGGTCGGCAGCGGATCATTTTGCACAATATGCAGTTGATATCATCTTCCTGCCATACGAAACCATTAAATATACAGACGCCATACTGCGAACATTATGGCGCATGTGGGTAAGCCACAAAAAATTACTTGAATGGAACCCTTCAGGAAACGGTAACGGCAATAATAAAAATCTTTTCCGCATATACAGGCTGATGTGGTTTGTGCCGATAATAACAGCAGCGCTGTTCTTTTATATCACCATATATTCACCGCTAACACTCATTGTTGCATTGCCGGTATTGGCACTGTGGTTTATTTCGCCATTGTTTTCATGGTGGATAAGTATGCCGCTTGTGTCGGTTAAGCCGGGCCTTTCTTCCGAACAGGTTATTTTCCTGCATAAGCTATCAAGAAAAACATGGGCGTTCTTTGAAACATTTATTACAGAAGGAGATAACTGGCTGCCGCCTGATAATTACCAGGAAGAACCGGTTGAGCGCACTGCACACCGGACATCTCCCACAAATATGGGGCTGTGCCTTTTAGGCAATTTAGCCGCTTATGATTTCCGTTATATCACTGCATCCAATTTTCTGGAACGCAGCACGAATACGCTTAATACCATGCACAGCATGGAAAGATACCGCGGGCATTTTTACAACTGGTACGATACGCTTTCATTGCAGCCTTTGGCGCCGCGTTATATTTCAACAGTTGACAGCGGCAACCTTGTTGGACATTTACTCACACTGAAACAGGGTTTAGCTGCCATCACACATGAAAAGATCATACACGCAAATGTTTTTGATGGTTTATTGGATACGGCAAGAGTAATGGCCGAAAAAGACCCGGGAAATGTATATGCAGAACAGGTAAAAAATGAGATCGCAAATATCTGTTCCGCAAAACCTGTTGGGTTGATCGCTATAAAATTTTTGCTGGATAGATTGCTTGCAGCCTGCGGCAATATGGCATTTCATGTAAAACAGGAACCGGGTAATGAGTTATCAGAATGGATGTTCAAATTAACCGAACAGGTTAAGAATACGATCAACGACCTTATTACATTCCTTCCATGGCTGCTGATCGCGGTGCCTGCAAAATTCTCCGATGCTTTTTCATTGATATCGGAAGCGCCCACTTTTTATGAACTTGCAAAGATCGAAGAATACCTGTTGCCGCGGATCGCAGGTTTTTATAAAGAAGAAAATACGAAGGAAGAAGAAGAGTGGCTCGACCAGTTCCGCATTCACATCATACAAGGCAGCCAGCGTGCAAAAGAATTTATGCTGATCACAGAACGGCTCGCAGCGCAGTGTATTGAATTATCAAATATCGATTATGATTTCCTGTACAACAGGTCGCAGCATTTACTCGCGATCGGTTATAATGTGGATGAACATAAAAGAGATAACAGTTATTACGACCTGCTTGCATCCGAATCAAGGCTTACAACATTCGCAGCCATTGCACAGGGAAAACTTCCACAGGAAAGCTGGTTTGCATTGGGCAGGCAATTGACCAATATCGGTACAACGCCTTTATTGCTTTCATGGAGCGGGTCTATGTTCGAATACCTGATGCCATTGATCATTATGCCAACCTATGCAAATACATTACTGGATGAAACAACAAACGGCATCGTACAAAAACAAATTGAATACGGTAAGAAACGCGGCGTGCCATGGGGCATTTCAGAATCGGGATATAATCTCGTTGATGCCAACCTTAATTACCAATACCGCGCATTCGGCGTTCCGGGTACAGGCTTCAAACGCGGCCTGGGAGAGGATCTTGTAATAGCGCCATACGCTACAGAAATGGCATTGATGGTAAAACCATATGAAGCATGTGTAAACCTGCAGCTAATGCAAAAAGAAGGTTTTGAAGGCAGGTATGGTTTTTACGAAGCCATCGATTATACCGCAGCACGTGTTCCGCGGAGGCAAACAAATGCAGTGATCCGTTCTTACATGGTACATCATAAAGGAATGAGTTTTCTGTCACTTGCATATTGCCTTTGCGATAAACCTATGCAGAAACGTTTTGAAGCAGAGGTTCAGTTCAAAGCAACACTTTTATTATTGCAGGAAAGGGTTCCGCGCATTACTACTTTTTATTCGCCGAGTGTACACGTTGCCGATTCGGGTATGGTTGCAGAAACAGATACTTCTATGCGTGTGATCACCACACCGCATACGCTCGTACCCGAAGTACAGTTATTATCGAATGGCCGGTACAATGTAATGGTCACCAATGCCGGTGGCGGTTACAGCCGCTGGAAAGATATAGCGGTTACCCGCTGGCGCGAAGACAGTACCTGCGATAACTGGGGAACATTCTGTTTTATCCGCGATATGGAAACCAATTTCTCATGGTCGGCTGCGTATCAACCCACTTTACAGCAGGGTGATAACTATGAAGCAGTATTCTCACAGGGCCGCGCAGAATTCAGGCGCCGTGATCACTCATTGGAAACACATACGGAAGTGGTGGTATCGCCCGAAGATGATGTTGAACTAAGGCGCTTACACATCACCAACCGCTCACGCAAAAAAAGGATCATTGAAATTACGAGTTATACGGAAGTAGTGCTGACATCTGAAAATGCAGATGCGGCGCATCCGGCATTCAGCAATCTTTTTGTGCAGACAGAGATCGTAGAAAACCGACAGGCTATTCTCTGCACACGCCGCCCGCGTTCAGCAGATACACAATTGCCATGGATGTTTCACCTGATGAAAGTGCATGATGCAGAAGTAAGCGGCATCTCATATGAAACCGACCGTTCTAAATTCATCGGAAGGGGAAACAGCATTCACTCACCGGTTGTGATCGGGCAGCAGCAGCCACTAACGAATACTGCGGGCCCGGTACTCGATCCTGTTATCGCCATTCAATACCGCATCATCATTGAACCGCAGGCATCGGCTATTGTTGATATGGTATATGGTATCGGCGATACAAGAGAGATCTGTGACGGGCTTGTTGAAAAATACCAGGACAAGCACATGTCTAACCGGGCACTCGAATTAGCATGGACCCATAGCCAGGTCATCCTTCGCCAGATCGATGCCATGGAAGAAGAGGCGCAGTTGTATGGAAGGCTCGCAGGTTCTATCATCTTTACCAATCCGTCATTGCGCGCAGAGTCTGCCATCATCATAAAAAATCATCGCGGGCAATCAGGTTTGTGGGGGTATGCAATTTCCGGCGATCTGCCGATCGTTTTATTGCAAATAGAAGACTCGGCAAATATCGAACTCGCACAACAACTCATACAGGCGCATGCTTACTGGCGTTTGAAAGGATTGATCGTTGACCTTGTTATATGGAATGATGACCATGGAGGATATCGCCAGACATTGCAGAATGAATTATTGGGATTGATCGCACCGGGAATATCAGCGAATGTAAAAGATCAGCCCGGCGGCATATTTATCCGTTCGGCCGACCAGGTGTCGAATGAAGACAGGATCCTTTTCCAAACCGTTGCGCGTATTGTGATCTCAGACAGGAACGGGACACTGGAAGAACAGTTAAGCAGGCGCAATAAATTAAAAGGAATTGTTCCGTATTTCAGCCCAACTAAATTCCATGCTTCGGTCGCCACATCTGTGCAGGTTCCTAAAGATCTATTATTCTTTAACGGTACCGGTGGTTTTGCAAAAGACGGAAAAGAATATGTGATCATCACTTCACCCGAACAAAGAACGCCTGCGCCGTGGGTTAATGTAATTGCCAATCCTTGTTTTGGTACGGTCATTTCAGAAAGCGGCCAATCATATACATGGATCGATAATGCGCATGAGCTCCGTTTAACACCATGGAACAATGATCCGGTAAGCGACTGCGCAGGCGAAGCGTATTATTTGCGTGATGAAGAAAGCGGCAGGTTCTGGTCGCCCATGCCATTACCGCAAAGAGGCAAGTCGCCATATATCACGCGACATGGTTTTGGCTATAGCATTTTTGAACACAGTGAAGACGGTATAGATACCGAAACAAAGATCTTTGTGGATATAGAAGATGCGGTAAAATTGATTTCCATCAAACTGCATAACAGGTCGGGCCGGCTGAGAAGATTATCTGCTACAGGCTATATAGAATGGGTGCTTGGCGATCTCAGGCCAAAATACCAGATGCATGTGATCACAGAACTCGACACAATATCCGGTGATATTTTTGCAACCAATCAATACAATACTTCTTTTGAAAACAAGGTTGTTTTCTTCGGTGTGAATGAAACGCCTAAAAATTATACGGGCGACCGTTCAGAATTCATTGGCCGCAACGGAACACTCACCAACCCGGATGGAATGAACAAAGCAAGGCTCACCGGCAAAACAGGCGCCGGCCTCGATCCGTGTGCAGTATTACAAACCGTATTTGAATTGGCAGAAGACGAAGAACGTGAACTGGTATTTCATTTAGGTGCAGGAAGAGACCGCGCAGACGCATTGGCGCTCGCAAAAAAATACAAAGAACTGAATGCAGTTACCGCCTCACTTGACAGAGTAAAAAAATACTGGAACGACACACTGAGTGCCGTTCAGATCAATACACCTGATGCAGCTTTAAATATCTTAACCAATGGCTGGCTCAATTATCAAACACTGGCATCGAGGGTTTGGGGGCGAAGCGGGTTCTATCAATCCGGTGGCGCATTTGGTTACCGCGACCAGTTGCAGGATATGTTATCGCTCATTCATACGCATCCTGAATTGGTAAGGGAACAAATATTATTATGTGCTTCAAGGCAATTCAAAGAAGGTGATGTGCAACACTGGTGGCACCCGCCTGCAGGGCGCGGCGTACGCACAACATGCTCGGATGATTTTCTGTGGTTGCCTTATGTAACATCAAGATATATTCATACAACAGGCGATACGGGAATATTGGATGTGCCCGTTAATTTCCTGGAAGGGCGCATCTTAAATGTAAATGAAGAATCCTATTACGACCTGCCGATCACGTCTGATCAGAAAAGTTCTTTGTATGAACACTGTGTCAAATCACTGGAACATGGTATGCGTTATGGCGAACATGGTTTGCCGTTGATCGGTTCGGGCGACTGGAACGATGGCATGGATAAAGTTGGCGAACATGGAAAAGGCGAAAGTGTATGGCTCGCATTTTTTCTGTATGATATCCTGCAGAAATTTATTGAAACGGCAACCATTAAAAACGACCAGGCATTTATTGAGAAGTGTAAAACAGCAGCAGAAAGTTTAAAGTCCAATATCAACCAACATGCATGGGATGGCGAATGGTACCGCCGCGCCTATTTTGATGACGGCACGCCACTCGGCTCAAAAGAGAACCAGGAATGCATGATCGATTCATTGCCGCAAAGCTGGTCTGTATTATCCGGTGCGGGTGAACCCGAACGTTCAAAAACCGCCATGGCATCTGCGGATAGATACCTTGTAAAAAAAGAAGAAGGCATTATACAATTATTCGATCCGCCATTCGATAAGTCTTCGCTCAATCCCGGTTATATCAAAGGTTATGTGCCTGGTGTGCGTGAAAATGGCGGACAGTATACACACGCCGCCATATGGCTTGTGATGGCATTTGCTGCATCGCATAACCGCGAAAGAACCTGGGAACTCATACAGATGATCAATCCGGTAAATCATGGAAGTGATAAAGAAGCAATAAGTATTTATAAAGTGGAACCTTATGTTATGGCAGCGGATGTATACGCGGTTTCATTGCATAAAGGAAGAGGCGGCTGGACATGGTACACAGGCTCTGCAGGATGGATGTATCAATTGATCATCGAAACATTTATCGGTATAAAAAAAGAGGGCGACAGGCTTACATTCAATCCATGCGTGCCAAAAGAATGGCCATCGTTCGGGATAACGTATCGTCATGGGAATACAAGTTACCTGATCACCTTAAACAAAGCAGACACAGAGAATGGCCTGTTGAAAATAACGCTCGATGATAAGCTGCAACCCGCCAATGGCGTACCGATGGAAAATGATGGAAAAGAGCATAAGGTGGTTATTAGCTATCAACTATGAGCCATCAGCTATCAGCTTGAGTTTTCATTTATTCTACAACAACTCAAAGCTCATGGCTGATGGCTCCTAGCTCAAGCACAGGCATATCATTTGCAATCACTATCCAAACAAAATCATTATGAAACACCTGATGTATCTCGTGGTAGCCTTGGTAGGATTGGTTTTCATGCTTGTATATTCCTGTTTTCCGGACAGGGGTGAGGAAGTTGCTAAGTAGCATTGATTGTTTCTGTTTGCTGCATCCTGTAATTTGTTTTTACGTGGAGGAGAAAATGTGTAATTAATTCTACAGGTACTCGGTTCCCCGCTGATCAAACTGATTACTCATTTTAAATATAACCCATGAAAAATTTAAAGAACCTCAGCCTTGCCGGCCTGTTATTATTTAGTTGTCTTATTCAGTCATGCTCGGTCATCGAAGGCATTTTTAAAGCCGGTGTTTGGGTAGGAATTGTGATCGTTGTTGTGATCGTGATAATATTGGTCATGATCTTCAGTAAAAAATCTTAAACGTATCTGTTATGGAAATAAAAAAGAGCGATGTCTGTAACATCGCTCTTTTTTATTTCCACCGGTAAGGGAATTAATTTCCTTTTGCAAAATTGTTTTCATTCCTGCAATAAGCAATGGTTTTGCTGATAGAAGAACCTAACTGTTCAAAGATTTGCTGCAGCCTGCCTGCATCCATATTCAGTCTTTTGGCCCAGTAAGAAATTTCAGTTGACTTATTAAAATTGAACTGAACATTCGGGTTGATCTTTTCTTTATATGCTCTCATATGATTTTGTTTTATGCTGTAAATATTTCAAACAGTATGCCGGTTATTTTGCGTCTGTAATCATTGCTTTTTATTAGAACAGTTTAGGATAGGCAGGCCGGTGTAGACAATAATCCCCACATCAACTGTATTCTTTTTTTATTCCGGGAAAATAAAGGGGCATGATATTGATAGATAATGTTAACGGACATATTACTAAACAATAAAAAATGACTGCGAAATATCCTTTCTATTATAAAAGCACTATCATACTCCTGGGTCTTGTTTTGATTGTGTATATCCTTGGTCATTTAGGCGCTGTATTGATCCCACTATCTTTTGCGGCTATGGTGGCAATCCTGCTTAATCCGTTATGTAACTGGCTTCAGAATAAAAAAGTACCGCACATGACGGCGATCATTTTATCTATACTGGTTGCTGTATTTGTATTTGGCGGTATTGGTTATTTTTTCTTTTCACAGATGTCGAGTTTCACGAGTGAGCTGCCGTTACTGAAACAAAGGCTTGCCGATCTGTTTGGTCGCCTTCAGACCGAACTGGATGCAAGGTTCGGTATAGACATAGAAAAACAAAATCAATGGTTCGATGAGGCGCAGGATAAACTGAAGCCTATTGCAGGATCAGCAATAGGGGGCATTGCGGGATCATTATATATGTTGCTGCTGCTGCCGGTATACTGCTTTCTGATTTTATATTATAAAACTTTGTTGCTGAATTTTATGTATGAAGTGTTTGCAAAAGACAAAACCAAAGAAGTGGCTATTGTATTAACACAGACCAAAATGGCCATACAGAGTTATATGTTCGGTTTGTTACTGGAAGGGTTGATCGTTGCCATATTAAATACATCCGCATTGTTATTGCTGAATGTTCATTATGCAATACTTATTGGTGTAATGGGAGCGATATTGAATGTGCTTCCTTATATCGGTGGATTGATCGCTATTGCCATTCCGGTGTTGATCGCCACTATCACCAAAGATGGTTTTCAAACACAGATATGGATCATTCTTTTATACCTGCTGATACAGTTTATCGATAACCATTTTTTAATCCCTTACATCGTTTCATCCAAAGTAAAAATAAATGCGTTGATCTCGATCGTTATTGTTTTAATGGGCGGCGCTTTGTGGGGAATCTCAGGAATGTTCCTGTCGATACCATTCATCGGGTTATTAAAAATCGTATTCGACAGGATCCCCGAACTCAAACCCTGGGGTAAATTATTAGGCGATGAGATCCCAACCAAACATCTCGGGCAAACAAGGCGCGCGGCAATTGGCGCTAAAATACCGGAAGAATAAATTGTATAAAGAGATCGCCACAGATCTGCCCGGGAAAAATAAAGATGTAGAAATATTTTCTTTCAACAGGATATTGTAAAGGAAAAGTGTAAATAGTTCCACCTTATTTCAATTTTTTTAACGGCATTGTTTTTTTCATTCATGTGATCTAAAATCGTTAATCATGAAAAAAAACACACCGGCAAACAATGCCCAAAAAACATCAGCCCCTAAATCAACCGATTCAATGCTGGAAGATTTTTTCACAGACGAATTGAAAGACATTTACTGGGCCGAAAAACATCTTGTAAAAACACTGCCTAAAATGAAGAAGGCAGCTACTTCACCCGAACTGCAACAGGCATTTGCAGATCACCTGGAAACAACAAAGGGCCATGTAACAAGGCTTGAGCAGGCATTTGAACTGCTCGGTAAAAAAGCACAGGCAAAAAAATGTGAAGCCATGGAAGGCATTACCAAAGAAGGTGATTCCATTATTGAAGACACAGAAGCAGGTACTGCAACACGTGATGTGGGCCTGATACTGGCGGCACAAAAAGTGGAACACTACGAAATTTCCACTTATGGCGGCCTTGCCCAACTTGCCCGCACATTAGGAAAGGATAATATTGCAGAAATACTCGAAGAAACTTTAGGCGAAGAAAAAGAAGCAGATGAACTCCTTACCAATATCGCAGAAGACAAAGTGAATTATGAATCATTGGAAGAAGTGGAAGCATAACAGCAATAGGAAATTAAAAAAAGATCCCGCTGATTATTAACGGGATCTTTTTTTTGATGACATCTTCATTTAAATTTCAAGACAAATCAACACTGGCCCCGCGCCTTTGCGTGAGAAAAATGCACGCAAAAGCGCGGAGGCGCAGTTGGAAACTATTTACTCACCAGTTTTATCTTTTGTTTAAAACTGATCTTATCATATAGTGAATACCTGTCAGGAGATACATAACCGTTTGCACTTGCCTGGCTGCCGCCTCTGCCTCGTCCGCCACCCATTCTTCCGCCGCCCCGCCCTCCACCTCCACCGCTAAAACCGCCATCTGTAGTAGTTGTTGCAGCAGGTTTCTGGCCGGGAAGTTTTTCCAATTCGTTTACGGTGATATCGAGTGTGATCAATTCATTCAGTTGCGCCTTGCCTTCTTCCATTAATTCATTCAGCGGAATTTTTATTTCATAAACGATCTTGCTGCTGCTGTCGGTGCCTATGCCGATATTCACCGCGTCTTTATTGTTCAATGGAACATCGCCATTGTGTAATAAAAAACCTTTTGTTTTTACAGTTGTCATTGCATCCTTATAATGCACAACCGCTGTTTTAAAATCAGAACGTATTGCAACATCAGGATCGGCCGATTTGGGGAAATCGATCACTGCATCAAACTTTCTTTTCTTTTCAGTTGAAACCAATGCAACCGACCAGCCTGCTTTCATCATCTTGTCGGCTTTCGCTTTATCATTATTGGAAAAACAGAGGTACATATTTTTACTGTCGTTCGATATCGAAAAGATCACCCCGCTTTTGTTATCAAAAAAAGTAAACGGGTGGGGCCATTCATTACTATTTCCGTCGATCACAATTTCATTTGCCTGCCACCTTGATTCGGAAGCATCATCCTGCGCATGTAAAGTGATGGCAAAAAAAAGCAATGCTGTAATGAATGGTATCCTTCTTTTCATAAAACCTGTTTCTGTGATTGGCGAAAGTAACTGCTTTTATTTTTGCCCAACCATTATCGGCTTGTTTTAACAACAGCTTAAAAAGGATTTTCACCGTAATAATAACCAGCTACGCCGACTGAAGCCATATGTATGATCGCCTGCATAGATAATTTACTACACAAAAACCTGTTTTCAGTTATTGATTTTTCGATGTATTTGTTATCCTGTTCTTTTTAAGGGTCTACTATTCTTTCATTATTGTGACTATTCGCCCGGGTTTTAAAACCATGCAAATTGCAGGTCAATACTTACCAAAACTATCCGGTATGAAAAGAATGAAAACAATTGTGCTGACAGTATTATCCTGTATGGTGTTTTTTGCCTGTCAGAAAAACTTAGACAGCGCTCCCTTGAAAGCAAAAGAAGACCCGGCGATCAGGCATTGGGGATTAATAGGAGGGGTTGTTTCCGGCGGCAATGAAGAAATATCACTGGTACAGGAACGTGATTCGGTGTGGAGTATTACATATCCGCTCGCCAAAGGCGATATGCGGTTCAGAGGGAATCATTGCGATACAGTTATGTATGGCCATAATATTTCTGACCGGCCGGGAATACTCAGTTCAGGAGGGGAAAGTATCACTATTGATAAAGCCGGCAATTACACCATTCGCGTGGCATTAACGGAATCAGGTAATTATATTTATATGCTTGATAAACTCAGCTTCCCTTAAACAATTTCATTATTTTTTCTCCGCATCCATTTTGATACAGGGGTTTTATCGATTAGCAGTGTAAGCACGCCATTCGTGATGGAGTAATGATCAACACGCAACAGGTTTGCCATGAATTCTTTTTCATTAAACCCTTCGCATACCATTTTTGTGAGAATAATATTTTTGTCAAAACGAAGTTCATTGGCGATAAGTACAAAAGCTCCGCTCATTTGATTGCAGCCCGTAAAACCGGTAAACTTTTTTTGTGCAATATTAAAATGTAATGAAGGAAACTTACCCGTTGCAGTATCTGACGGAAGTACAGGAACAAGATACCAATCGCCAGAAAGTAAAGTTGAATCCTGTTTTTTTGTATCGGCCGGCAGGTAATGGCCGGTTCGCGGGATAAATGAGGCAAATACAAGAAATATTGTTATTACCGTTATCACCGCGTTATTCCGGGTGAGGAACTGCTGAGAAGATCTTTCCCTATCAGGATAAACGGTCTTATCAGGAATATGGAATGGTTGATTCATAGGTACCTTCTTCATCCATATGGTTGCAAATTTTATGCAAACCGTTCTCCCTTTCAAATTGTGGAAAAAATGCCTTGTTTGGATGGCACAGCTATTGCAGATTATGAAAAAAACTCTTATGAAAAAGCTACTCATCCTCACCGTATTGTTCCTGGTGGCTGCATCGGCATACCCGCAGCTGAGAAAGATCCCCCATGATGTTACCAACGCTTTTACCGCAAAATACCCTGATGCAAGAAATGTGACCTGGAAAGATAACCTTACCAATTTTATAGCCGAGTTCGACCTGTCTGGCAATCATACCGAAACCAAATTCAACAAGAACGGAGAGTGGCTTGAAACAACGGTAGATGTTCCTTATGATAAACTCCGCGGCTCTGTGAAAGACGGCATTTCAAAAAGCAAATATGCCGACTGGACCGTCAGGGAAATAAAAGAACTGCAGGTCCGGGATAAGGAAACCACTTACCGTGTGTTTGTTGTGAAAAGCGACCTGAACAGAAGGTATCTTACATTTAACGTGCAGGGGCAACTGATCCGTGATGCTTTAACGTTATGATCTGTTCGGATCATTTGTAGCTTCGAATTGTCTTAATTAGCTTTATACTTATGAAGGAAACCGTTGTAATAATCGATGACGAAGTTGATTTTTGCCTGTTGGTAAAAAATTATCTTGGCCAGCGTAATTATGATGTGCATACCGCGAATACACTACAGGATGGATTAAAATTACTCGAAGAAAAAAAACCTGCCGCTTTATTATTGGATAACAACCTGCCCGACGGCTTTGGCTGGAAAGAAGCGCCGGCCATACAACAAAGATTCCCCGCATTAAAGATCACACTCATCAGCGCGTTTGAATCAAGGTTTATTGTAACGGCCCTGAACGGCGGCGCTTTTCGCGTACTGGAAAAACCTGTTACGCTTTCTGATATTGAGAATTATTTGTAGAGAATTTTTTGACTGTCTTTTTTATCCTGCCCCTAAAGGGGTTTTTTAATTCCCCCTTAGAGGCAGCGGCAAAAGAAAATCCTAATGTGCTCTTTTCTTATACTATGTAACTATGTGTTTCAAAAAACCATCCCTAAGATTTTTTTTTCACCGCAGAGACGCAGAGTTGCATGAATTAGCGCAGAGATGTAAAGTTTCATTTTGCTACCAAAGGATTTCTTTATATTCCCCTTTAGGGGCAGGGGTAGAAGAAGATCTTTCTCAGCCTAATTACTACTCGATTGTATATCATCATTATTGATCCCCCGTTTATTCTTTTTGATCGCTGAATTGAGTTTGCCGAATTTATAACTGGCGCCGATCGTAAAGTTCCGGTAAATGCCATGTGAGGTATTGGATTGATAAAAATCAGGTGTATCGCTATACTGTGTAAAAGCATAATAGCGCATGAATGGATTATTGAGGTTAAAATTGAAAGTAAATTTCTTCAGGGTACAGGTGGTGCTGAATGTTGTATAATAATAATCATTCGAACTTCCCTGCAAAGTAATATAGCGCCTGTTATAACCTGCACTCACACCAAACTGCCACATACTGTTCAATTTATAACTGGTGTTCACAAACGTATTCGTTCTTGGCCCCTGGTTGCTGTAAAACTGCCCGTTATAAGTGCCGTGGATCCACACATAAAATACGCCTGTATTAAAATTGATACTCCATTTTGGGGTGAGCGGAAAATTGCCGTTAATATTTATCCGCGCAATTTTACTTTGTCCTACATTATCATAGGTTGTCTCGCTCAAAGTATCTGCGATCACTTTTGTAACAGATTCAATACTGTTGTTGGTGTACATATAACTCAGCCGTATGTTCAATGAACTTTTGCCCACTTTATTATAACTCAGTTCAAATAAATGGCTGACCACAGGGTGCAGGTTCGGGTTACCGGTGCTGATCAGTTGCGGGTTCGTTCTGTCAACAAAAGGGTTTAACTGATATATACCCGGCCGCATTAACCGGTTGGTGATACCAAATGTAAGGCTGTTATTATTTTTAAATGTTCTCAGGATCGACAGTGTGGGAATTATGTTGGTGTAATGCATATCCAAAGTAGTTGCGGTAGAAGTAAAGTTTGCATTAACCTGTGTAAACTCTGCGCGCACGCCGGCCTGCATCGTAAATTTTGTGAGCCTGAGTAAATAAGAATTGTATATGCTGTAGATATCCTGTTTATAATTAAAATTATTACTGCGCGTTGGATCATTTACATAACCTGCTGCAGGCGATACATACACTTCGCCGTTTGAATAACTGTAATTATCACGAAGGATTGCTTTGGCGCCCGCTTCAATATTCAGTTTTTTAGAAGGATGCACATAATCCAGCTGGAAAGTATGTTCCTTATATCCGGCATCATCATGCTGGTTATTATCGGGCTGATCAAATTTAAAACGCTGCATTGCAGTGATGTCGCTGAACTGGCCGTTCAATGAATAAGAATACCGGTAAGATGTAGTAAGCAACTCATCTTTCAGGTGTTTGAAGCCTATCTGGTAATTAAGGCCAAGATCAAGGTTCCTGAAAACAGAACCACCGTTATTTAATAACTGGTATGATTGCAATACCGCGCCGTTATTGACTAAATAATAGGATGACGACCTGTTATAATCCTGGTCAGAATTTCCGGCTGCATAATTTACATAACCGGATAATAAGTGTAACGAATCAAACTCATCACTGATCTCTGTACCCGTATAAAAAAACCTTCCATTGCCGGTACTCTGTGCCGATTGGGAAAGTTCATCCGGTGTAGCACCGTATGTTTTTCTGTCATTCTCCTGCAGTGTAGTGATATGTGGCCGAAGCGAAGCGCCGCCAAACAGCGAGATCCCTAATTTATTTTGTTTGGCAGAACCGCTGAAATTAAGGCCAGGCCCAAAAGGCAACGACTCACGCACGGAAAGCGTACCGTTATATCCATCCGCTGTTTTCTTTACAGTGATGATATTGATGATACCTGCAAGCCCTTCTGCATCATATTTAGCGGGTGGGGTAGTGATCACTTCAATGCGTTGGATATTGCTGGCAGGCATGGCACGCAACACATCTTTGGGATTATTGGTTACAAGCGCTGATGGTTTGCCATTGATAAAGATCCGGTAACTGCCGCTTCCCTGTAATTCAATATTATCATCGCCATCAACAGTGATCAATGGAACACGGCGCAGCATATCCATCGCTGTTTGCCCTTTGGCCTGCGGATCGGCCTGCACATCATAGGTTAGCCTGTCGATCTCCTGTTTTACAATGGGCCTTGATGCCGTAACGGTTACATCTTTTAGCTGTCCCGCAGAAGCATTTAATAAAACAGTACCCAGATCCAGCATAGGTTTACTGATATCTATCGTGATCATTTTCGTATCATACCCAACATGGCTCACCTGCAACTGGTAACCGGCAGAAGTGTTTACCGGTACGGATAATATAAACGTTCCCTTGTCTGAAGTAACCGTACTTTTTACAGCCGAATGTGTTGACATATTCTGAACAGATACCGATACCAGGCCAAGTGGTTTATGTGTAACAGAATCCGTTACTACACCATTTACTTTTGCCGTTGTAACACCCTGTGCTTTTGTTGCAATAAAAAAAACTAAAATGAATGATCCCGTGAGTAAATATTTCAATGTTGATCAGTTTGTCTTAAAGACACAAGGATCATTGAAAAGTTGCAGGTAAAATGAAAAAATATTATTTGCGGTTGAATGGAAGTATTAGTGGGGGAATGGATTTTTTTAATTTGTCTTCTTTACCCCTGCCCCTAAAGGGGTTCTTAAATTCCCCTTTAGGGGCAGGGGTAAAACGAGAAACTCTTATGTGCCCTTTTCTAACACTATGTGTCTATGTGTATCAAAAAGAATATTCAAAGAAGAATTCTTTTTCACCGCAAAGGCATAGCGTCACATGAGTTAGCAATGCAATAAAATTAATTTGCAGCTGTATTCGAAGCTATTAAATTAATAGTGTTTAACATGCTTCGTGCATTAATGTTTTCCGGATACTCGAGTAAAACATCCTGGTAGATTTCTTTTGCTTTTTTGACGTCACCGGTTTGTAAGTAACAATATGCCAGGTTGCAGATGGAGCTTTCTTTGATCGAACTTTTTGCAGAGCTGATCAGCAGAAAGAAACGATACTCATCTATCCAATGATTTTTTGTATAATAACCGATCGTTTCCTGAAAGAACGGAATTGCTTCCATAAACTTTTCATTTTTGATAAGTTTTATTCCTTCAAAGATTGCATTCGGGAAGAATAAAAACCTTGTTAACTGCCGCAACATCATATAAACAAACAATGCGATCAACCAGAAGTTTTGTTTGTCAATTTGATAAAAACACAGGCATAATATTCCCAACACCAGCAATATGGGGATCAGCGCAAGCCAATTGGTTTGTTGTTTTGCAAAAGGAACTTTTGATGCCATGGTCTTATTTTAAGCACATTAAAAGTTCTGTTTCCAATTTAGTTTCATCCTCCACCCAATGCCCGTAGATCTCAATATATGGGAGTGTGGTTTCAAAACCTTTGTTCTTTATTTCTTCTCTCATAGCCAGCCCCACCTGTTTTAATAAACTATATGGGCCAATGTGTTTATAGTATGCATACTTATTAAGTGTAAGGTTTTTTTGTTCCAGCCCCGTACCGGGTTGGGGAATATGATTTAATTCTACGCCGGCAAATACTTTGTGATCGTCTTCATAGATCCAGATGTTCATCCCTTTATTTTCTAAACTGTTCGACTTCACCGCCTGCCACATTTTATCCATTAACCGGAAAGCGGTTCCTGCATAATCTTTGTTTATGGCAGTGCCTGAAAAACCATGCACGGCAAGCTCCAGGGGTTTTGTGATGATTTCAATATTCATGATCTGTGCGTTTTAGCTGGTTGCTGAATAAATATACAAAAGTTGAGTTGATGATGTTTTACTGGCAGGAATTCCATTAATGCCCATCTCTTTTCCTTCGTTTTTCTCTTATCGAAATGCCCTACCTAAAAGATATAAATATTATGGAACGGCAAGTATTTTGGCGATGGCAGCTAAAAAATTTAACTAAGAGAAAAACGAAGATAAAGAGATAACGAGCATGTTTCAAATTTGAAGTATTGGAGCTGAATTGATGTTTTGCTGCAGATAAGTGGAATACATTCCACGCAAATTGCCGGAACAATATTTTGATATCTGAATACATTACTCACTTAAAAATTAATCATCATGAAACTCTTATTAACTCTGGCGGCCGGCGCCGTTGTGATCCATCTTCTTTGTACAGAACAGGGAAGGTCTGCTGTTAACAAATTCAAAAAAAGCGCTGAAGACATCGTTGACGACCTTGTTGAAAAAGGCAAGTCATTATTTGGCGATGTTAAAGACAAAGCAGGCAGCGTTCTATAATTTTCACGTGTATTAAAACTGATTTTATGAATCTTAAATTCATTGCGGGCCTCGTGATCGGCGCGGCCATCGTTCATTTCTTTTCTACCGAAGAAGGGAAAGCCCTGATACGCAGGTTTAAAAAAGATGTATCGAAAATAGAAGATGACCTGGCTGAAATAAAAGACAACCTTTTAGACAAAGGCAGGTCATTGATACAGGATGCGGATGAAGAAAAAGATGAAACGGTTATTGTTGTAGTAGAGGGGATGTAGATTTTTTTCTACCCTGCCCCTGAAGGGTTTCTTGAGTTCTCTTTAGGGGCAGGGTAGATCAATCAGTATCAACCGGAAGATAGATCATGAACTTTGCGCCTTTATTCAATTCGCCGATGGCAGTAATATAGCCATTATGATTTTCCGCGATCTTCTTACACAACGCAAGCCCGATGCCTGTTCCTGCATAATCCTGTTTGCCATGCAGCCGCTGAAATAAGGAGAAGATTATTTTTTCATACTGTTGTTCAAACCCGATACCGTTGTCTTCAAAAATGATCTGCACATAATTCCTGTTAGTTAATGAAAGTGGCGGATTCTTTATCTGGTTTTTTGTAACAATATGCGAGCTTATTTTAATATGGGTCTTATCTTCTGAAAATTTCAAAGAATTGCTGACGAGGTTGGCAAACAATTGCCCTAACTGCGTTTGATTACCTTTTATCACCGGAAGTTTTTCGCTTGTAATGGTGGCATGTTTTTCTTCGATCATCAATTCAAAATCCTGCTTTACTTCATCCAGCACAAGATTGAGGTCTACATCGGTTAATTCAGATTTGTCTTTGTCGAGGCGGCTGTAATTCAATAATGCTTTAACCAGCATAACCATTCGTTTGGCAGACCGGTCCAGTTTTTCAAAATATTTTTTTACAAATGCTTCATCAGCATAATTTGTCTGGATCAATTCAGCAAATGTCTGGATCTTTCTAAGAGGTTCCTGAAGGTCATGTGAGGCAACGTAAGCGAACTGTTCCAATTCGCTGTTTTTTATTTCAAGTTCTCTTGTATAAGTAAGTAAACGCTGTTCGTCTAACTTTTTCTCGGTAAGGTCACGGGTTACTTTTGAAAAACCTATCAGTTCATTATTCTTTCCATGCAAAGCAGTGATCACGATCGTTCCCCAAAATTGAGAACCATTTTTTCGCATGCGCCAGCCTTCGTGAATGGCTTTGCCTTTTTCTCTTGCCTCATTTAATAACCTATCCGGCAGGCCGCTCTCACGATCTTCTTTCGTATAAAATATGTCAAACCTTTTACCAATAATTTCGGAAGCAGTATATCCTTTGATATTCTCCGCACCTGCGTTCCAGTTTTCTATGATCCCGTTTTCATTCAACAGTATAATAGCGTAATCCTGTACTTCAGCGATCATTTTATGATATCGCTCTTCACTCATTTTCAGGTGGTCTTCCGCTATTTTTTTTTCGGTCAGATCCCTTGTCACTTTTGAAAAACCAATAACGTTATTATCGTTATCGTGTAATGCCGTAATAGTAATGCTGCCCCAGAATTTTGTTCCGTCTTTTCTTTTTCTCCAGCCTTCCTGTGAGGCACTGCCATTTTTTTCTGCTTTAGCGATCAGTAAGCCTGGTAAATCGTTTGCAAGATCCTCCGGCAAATAAAATATGCTGAAGTGTTTGCCTACTATCTCTGTTTCTTTATACAACTTTATCTTTTCAGCGCCCCTGTTCCAGTTCTGTATAATTCCATTTTTGTCCAGTAAGATGATAGCATAGTCCTGTATCTCCTCGATCATCCTGTGATACAGTTCGTTGTTTTTTTCAAGGGGTGTATTCTTTCTGATTTCTATCATGTTGCGTTTTGGCTGCCGTGTCTTATAGTAACGGTCAATTACCCAGTATTTTTGATAAGATCTTCTCCAGGTCGGCAGGGCTGGCCGGTTTAACAATAAAATCAACAGCACCCAGTTCTTTGATCCTTTGCACAACAGCGTTTTCTGCTGTGGTTGAATACATAAAGATCTTGCAATCCGCCAATTGGGGCAGCTTTTTTAAGTTCGTTAAACATTCAATGCCATTCATTTTAGGCATATTCATATCCAGGAAGATGTAATCAGGCTTCAATTGCCCGTCTGCTAACACGTCTAATGCCGCCACGCCTGTATTAGCCGTAGCATAGGTGATGTTTTTATTAATTTTTTCCAGGGTCATTATAAGCACTTCCTGGTCGTCAAGATCATCGTCGATGAGTAAACATTGCATTATTTACTTCGTTTAATTAAGTGGTAAAGCGGTACTTACTTCTTCAAGATACGATACTTAAAACTGTTTGATCTTTATTTTGAAGGGAAGCTGTTAATAACAGCAAACATTTAATCTCTGCAATTATTGTGCCTTGGGGTTTGTCTATTTACCGCTGCCCCTAAAGGGGTTCTTGAGTTTCTCTTTAGGGGCAGGGGCGCATTAAGATGATAGATAATAGATGACAGTTGACAGAAAAACTCCTGTCAACCGTCATCTATCATCTGTCGCAGAGTTCATGCAGAACCTATTCGTCTCCGCGCCTTCGCGGTGATCTTTTACTTCTCTTACCCACAAAGAAAGCGGGGTATAAAAATACCCCGCATACAACATGAGAATTATAACAAACTTCTTTATTATGGCTTACGCAAATAGATCTTGCCGTAAGTGGAATTTAAAATATATGCAGGCCCTTTACCGGGTTCAGCAGTGATGGAAGTAAAAAAATCTTTGTCAGTTTTATCGGTCAGGGTAAGATCAAGATTGCTTAATATCTGGCCATAATGCGTGGTTGCCTGTAATTTGCCGGTATTGGCCTGAACCACTGTAGCGTCAATACCGCCATACGGTGCATTAACTGTGGCGGGCGCATTAAAGTTTACCAGTTCAACAATACCATAGGTTGCTTTTACATTGGTAGATATATTTACGGGCACTTTTATTTCTATGGTGATCTCCATATCAACACCATCAGATGTCATGCGGTTGCCATGGCCATGTGTGCTGGTATATTCATCAAACAGTTCTCTTGTGCGGAACATGGATTTTTTACCGGATGCATCGATTACAGTGTACCGGTGCGGTAAATGTTTCATGTCGGAGATCTTGTTGCTGATCGTGAGTACGCCATCTGCAGTTTGATCTTCCAGTTTAAATGCAGTATCACTCTCACCGTCATTGATGTTTACCATAGCGGTTACGGATACTTCATTTTTATCCCAGGTACTGATGCGTACCACCTGCGGGTAATCGAAACTAAGCTCCAGTTTATCACCGCTTTTTACCGGATAGGAGCGTGTAAGTTTTGTTTGCGCCAATGCACCCATGGTGATCAGGCAGCAAAAGCAAATGAATATTGTTTTCATAAAATAAAATTCAGTATGAATTGATTTCGGAACAATGGGGTTGATTTGTCAAGAAGGTTAAAAAGGTTAAACAGGGTTAAAAAGGGTTGCGTATTTCTTATTTTAACCCCTTTAACTTGCTTTAACCCTGTTTAACTACTTTAGTTCGTCTTACGCAGGTAGATCTTGGCGTAATCTGATCTGAGTGTCATATCCAGCCCGCCACCGTTCAATTTGCCGGTTACTTTATTGCTGTAGCTGATCATTTCGGCATTGGTATTTTTTTCCAGTTCAATTTTCAGGTCGGCGGCTGCAAGTATTTCGCCGTATGATGTATTCATTTTTATATTTGCTTTGGTAGCAACAGGAATGGCAACATCTACATGGCCATAAATTGACGCGATGGAAACCGGCCCTTTTATATTATCGCTGAATTTCGCATCAACGGAACCATATACTGTTTTTATGGACATCGGGCCCGTTACGTTTTCGAGTTCAACATTGTTGTGCAGAACAGAAATTTCCAGTTCACTTTCCAGGTTATTGAAATGTGCCTTGCCTGCATTATCAACTTTCTGGTAAGTATATGATACACTTATGCCTTTTGGTACCATTATTTTTATCTGGCCGTTCCTTGTTGTAACGCCGGTCACTTCAACAGTAGCGCCTTTATCGGTTACATTAACACCCACACCTGTATTATCAATAACGCCTGAACCGTTGATGGGCCTGAGCCCTTTGGCACGTGGGTCTTCTTCACGGTCGCCCCTGTCTGAACTGATCACGATCTCGCTGCCGTTATATCCTTCCACTTTTACAGAAGAAAGATTGATAACCAGTTTGCCGCTTGATTTTGCGAGTTTATATTCCTGCGCCTGTATGGCGGTAAATGCTGAGAGGATGATGACAGTAGTAAGTATGAGATACTTTTTCATTTTTTGATTTTTTGATTTTGTTAGATTGGGGTTAGAGGCAATACATCTGCGGTGCCGTCATGCATGAACCGGTTTGCTTTTGCAGTTACCTGGATTTAATGTTTGTGATTTTGGTTGAATTATTTTTTATTATGACCGTAAAGTGAATATGCTTGCATACGCGTGATCTTTTACTGCGTCGATGGTGTTGGCGTCTTTTACAATTTTGTCCAGTTCGCTTAAAATAGAAGCTTCTCTCATCTTCGTCAGTATTTCGATCAAACCGATCTGTACCATAGGATCTTTTTGTTTTTGTAAGGATGCAACCAGTTTTTTCTTCACATACGGTTCGCGGTAGAATTTGCTCAACCCATCCAATGCAGCTAACCGTACGTTGGTACTTGGGTCCGTATCCATGGTATTTACCAATGCATCAACAATATCATGGCCCACACTTTTCAGTTCAGCCGCTTTTGAAGCCGCATTGATACGGTCGCCCGGCGATTCCATGTTTTCCAGTTTGGCAAACAATACCTGTTTGCGTGCGCTCAGTTCGTTGTCAACTGCGCTGGTATTAATAATTACCGGCTGCAGTTCATTTTTTACGGGTGCATCAACCGTTGCGGATTTTACTATTGGTTTTTCGGTAACCGTTGCTGCTGCAGTTATTTGTTTTACGGGTTCTTTTTGCATCATCAGAAAAGCAACACTGCCGGCGATCAGGATCAAACAGGCTGCTGCCGCCCAGCGAACCATCTTCATCGGTATAATAAGTGCCTGCTTTTTTTTGCCGGCATCTAACTGTTGCAATTGTTTCTGCAAACGCTCCAGTACGGCAGGATCGGGAACGCGTGTATCAAAACCCTGCTGGTTATTTTCTATAAACTGCTCCAATTCACTTTTCATGCTATGCCTCCCTCTTTAAGCGTTTTCAATATTTTTTGTTTGGCCCTGAAATACTGGATCCTGACGGTGTTGTTGGGCAATCCCAGCAGTTGCGCTATTTCAACCTGCGGGATATTTTCAATCGCATACAACTGGAAGATCGTTCGGTAACCGCCTGGCAGCTGGTCGATCGCTTTTCTTACTTCTTCCATGGTAAACACAAATGCTTTTTCATCAATGGCCTGTTCTTCTTCAACCGTTATTCTCGTGGGTTCCAGCTCAACCAGTTTCATTTTCTTTCTTCGTATCAGGTTGATGGATTTATTGATCGCGATCCTTTTCACCCATGCCCTGAATCCGCCCGTATTCTGAAAACCTGTAATGGCCTGAAAAGCCGCTAAAAAAGTTTCCTGTAAAATGTCTTCCGCTTCCGCCGTATGGTTCACCAAACGGTAAATGGTATTATACACTTCTTTGGAATACAGGTTATACAGCTGTGTGTAACCCGAGGCTTCGCCTCTTTTACACATGTCTATTATCTCCTCATGTTTTTGTATCGTCTCAGGGAATTCCAAAAGCTGTCAGCTGTGTTGTATGATTATCTAATCGCAGAAATTGTTTGAATGTTACAGGGGAGGGGAATATTTTTTTCCGGGCCACTGTAATTGGGGGTAAAAGTATGATAAGGAGGTGGAAGTAAATAGAGTAGATAAGGTATATAAAGTAAGAGGTTGGAATACGTTTCTTTTCTGCCCCTGCCCCTGAAGGGGTTATTGAGCTTAACTTTTTTAACCTTATTTAACCAGTTTAACCTTTTTAACCCTTCTCTTCTAAAGCATCCTCACTCAAAATATACCCTTTCCCATGCAGGTTCGTTATCCTGATATGATTGTCTAAGGAAAGATGTTTGCGTAAGCGGGAAATGATCACATCCATGCTGCGGCGGTTAAAATAATCATTGCTGCCCCATATCTTTTTCAATGCAGTTTCGCGGTCAACCAGTTTGTTCTTGTGGTGAACGAGCAGGAGCAGCATATCAGATTCTTTGGCAGTGAGTTTATACTCCGCACCGGCAATATTGAGTGTTTGATTCTGAAAATGAAAAACAGATGCGCCGATCGTGATCATGTGATTGGTATCTGCCTGTTGCACATGCGCCGTTCTTTTCAAAACCGCATTGATCCTTGCCACGAGTTCTTCTTCATCAACCGGTTTTAGGATATAATCATCACAACCGAGTGTGAAACCTTTGAGCCTGTCGACCTTCAACGTTTTTGCTGTTAAAAAAATAAACGGCACTTTAAAGGTTGAAGCGGATATTTCGCGCGCCACATCAAACCCGTCCAGTGAAGGAAGCATCACATCGAGAATACATAAAGCGTAGGGGTTTTTGTTGATGAGTGTAACCGCTTCCTGCCCGTCTTTTGCCCAGGTAACCGTGAACCCTTTCATACCAAGGTATTCAGAAAGGATATAGCCAAGGTTCTTATCATCCTCCACCAATAATATTTCCGTATTATTTTGCATGCGGGGTACAAGGTAATATTATTATAAACTCGCTTCCCTTGCCCGGCTTACTCTCAACCGAAATTGTTCCGCCATGCGCTTCAATAATTGATTTTACATAACTTAACCCGATACCGTAACCCTTTACATCATGCAGGTTGCCGGTATGCGCGCGGAAAAAACGTTCAAATACCTGCTGCTTTGTTGCTGCATCAAAGCCAATGCCTTTATCGGCGATCCATACAATGATACCATTGTCAACATTCCTGCTCGAAATGGTGATATGCGCCGGGCCGTTTGAATATTTGAATGCATTGTCTGCGAGACTGTAGATCACGCTCTGTATATGTGTTTCATCAGCATAGATCATATGCTGGTCCGCCTCTAAATATAATTCGATCGTTGCTTTTTGTTCCTGCCGTATCAGTTCAAGGTTATCAACGGCTGAACGGATGGCGGCATGAAGGTCTATTTCTTTTTTGTCGAGCTGCAGTTGTTTCCTTTCGAGTGAAGAGGTCTGCAGCACCTTATCAACCAGTTTGGTCAGCCTGTCGGTTTCCTGCTGTATGCTTTGCACGTATGAAATATATTTATTGTTTTCTTTGATACCCGGTTGTTCAGCCAGCATTTTCGACGCGATGGAAATGGTGAAGAGCGGTGTCTTTAATTCATGCGTCATATTATTCACAAAATCATTTTTGATCTCAGCGATCGTTGCCTGTTTTTTAATGATCGCCAGCATGGCCATAAAACAAAAAAGAAGGATCAATAAGGTCAACGTCAAAATAAGAACGAGCGGCAATAAGGATAGCCACAGGTATGCCGGTTTTGAGGGAAGAAATATTTTTACAAAAAAATTATACTCTCCCGCAGCACCGAAAGGGCCGAGCCGTAACCTGGTGGTACTGAGACCCTCATTATATCTTGTATCACTGCTCCACGATAAACTATCATTGGGTTGAATTGCCCATCCCGGAAGATTTTTATTTTTGGTTACTGCATAAACAAAATCTGCAGGGATATCATTGGTTTTGAATACTGAATCAATTCTTTTCGCCAGAAAAGTTTGTGCGAAAACAATCGTTGAACTGTCTGTTGGAAGCGGATCGATAAAATCTTTAACCACTTCCTGGTTAAAAGAGCGCACAACATAGAAAAGCCTGTCGTTAAAATCTTTTTCTTTTCCCGTGTAAGCATTATTCAGCAATACAAGCTGAACAAGAACCAATATGATAAATACGGAAGGAATGATGTAAAAAACCTGTTTCCTTGTAAGCGCCAATATTTTCATACACTCAAGATAACTGTAAAACTCATTTTTAAACAACCTGTGTAACATCCTGTTAACATATTTAACCTTTGGTTGAGTATTATGTTTTTTATGTAACACAAAACGAAAGTGCAACAGGCTAATTTGCGGCAGCAAGGTTCTATTTCATGCGGAGATAGAACAGGTTTAAAAGCCCTGTTTCTTTAGACAAGGGCTTTTTTTTATATTTAATAAACGCTAACCATTATGAGAAACAACATGAGGCCTCTTCATGCAGCAGCTTTGCTGTGTATTATTTCCATTAATAATTTATCTGCCCAATCAACAAAAAAACAACCGGTGCTTGGCGTACGCTCAGCACAGATCATTGAAGTGAACGGGTTCAGGTTTAAAGATCTTAACCGCAACGGTAAACTGGATAAGTATGAAGACTGGCGATTAAGCAATGAAGAACGCAGTAAAGATCTTTTGTCGAAAATGACTGTGGAAGAGAAAGTAGGTTTTATGCTCATCAGTTCGGCTGGGTTGAAAAATGAAAATTCTTTTAATGCACCCGCAGGCGGCGGGGGCAACAGGAACCAGCCGGTAACAAGTGATTTTAATGAAGAGGACAGGATCACAGAAACAAATACGTTTACGCGTAAACCGCTCGGTGCACCCATGATGAATATTGCCGGAACAACAAAGGGCGTAACCGTATTTCATCTCAGGCATTTTATTTTGCGAGCCAATACCACAGCAAGGATAACAGCAGAATGGTCGAATAAATTACAGGCGCTTTGTGAAAGCGATGGATTGGGAATACCGGCGATCGTAGCATCCAATCCACGGAATCATTTAACAAAAGATGCATCGGTAGGATTAAGTGTGGGTAAAACCGTTTTCTCTACATGGCCCGGTGAGTTGGGTTTATCAGCCATGCGTGACTTGAAATTAGTAAGAGAATTTGCAGACATCGCAAGACAGGAATGGGCAGCTGTGGGTTTGCGCAAAGGGTATATGTACCAGGCCGACCTGAGTACAGAACCGCGCTGGCAAAGGATTGAAGGAACATTCGGAGAGAGCTCGGAATGGGTAGGAAAAATGATCACAGAGATCGTACTTGGTTTCCAGGGGAATAAATTAAATGAGCGATCGGTTGCCGTAACTACTAAACATTTTCCCGGTGGCGGTGCAGGTGTAGGTGGCCAGGATCCGCATTTTGAATGGGGAAAGAATGAACATTTTCCAGGCGGGATGTTTGAAAATAACCTGATACCATTTAAAGCGGCGATCAAAGCAGGCACTTCGGCCATCATGCCGTATTATTCAATACCGCTTGACCTGAAATATGAAAAGATAGCATATGCCTATAATAAAGCAGTGATACATGACCTGCTGAGAGTACAGTTAGGATTCAAAGGGATCATCAATTCCGATACCGGCCCGATCGAAATGATGCCATGGGGCGCAGAAGATCTTTCCATAACAGAACGATATAAAAGAACATTGGAAGCAGGTGTGAATCTGTATTCCGGAACAGCTGACCCCACAAAACTATTGGAAACAGTAAAAAGCGGAATGGTAGATATGAAACTGATCGACAGTTCTGTTTATCGTTTACTGATGGAGAAATTTACGCTCGGCCTTTTTGAGAATCCATATGTGGATGTTGATGCCGCAGAAAAAATTGTGGGCAATGCAAAATTCCAGGAACGCGCTGATCTTGCTATGCGCAAATCGATCGTATTGCTGCGCAATGAAAGCGGCCATCTTCCGCTAAAACCCAAAATGAAAATATATTTTGAAACATATTACCAGCAAAGAAATGCAAGCGCCAATAATGTATTCGTTGATAAAGATGGAAAATATGATATCAGTTTTGTAAAAACACCGGAAGAAGCCGATATGATCGTATTATGGATCACACCGGCGCCTGCTCCATTGTTTGCATCAACCGGCGCGCCTTTATATTTATCCTTATCAAAGAATGGCGTGGATGTGAATTATATCAATACACTCACAGCCAAAAAACCAACGGTCATGGCCATCAATTATACCAATCCATGGGTTATTGATGAAGTATATGATGCAAGAACAAAAGTCAATATCAGATCCGTACTGGCAACATTCAATACAACAACGGACGCATTGCTGGATGTGATCACAGGCAAGTTTAACCCTACAGGAAAAATGCCTTTTACCACGCCGGTTTCTGAAGAAGCGGTTGCCAAACAGTTATCTGATGTGCCGGGTTATATGAAAGGCAAGGAGTATGCGTTGTTTAAGTATGATGAGGGGATGAGGTATTTGAGTAGAAAAAGTAAATAGGGTAGAAAAGTAATTGCTGGCGGAACTGGTTGCAGGATTTTTTTGAAACACATAGGTACATAGGAGTAGGAAAAGGGCACAATAGATGATCGCTATGTACCCTTTGTTTTAACCTATGTACCTATGTGTTTCATTTTTCATCATTAGCGGTGATTCCTGTAAATTTATGCAAACCCTTCCGCATGACAGTAAAAGAGATCATGGCCGAACTGCAAGCTAAAGGCAGCGAAAGCATTAAAAAAATACTGCTGAAACACGGCGTTAAAGAACCATTCTTCGGTGTTAAAATAGAATACCTCAAACCGATACAGAAAAAAATAAAAACAGATTATCAGCTGGCGAAAGATCTGTATGCCACCGGCAATGCGGATGCCATGTATCTCGCAGGATTGATTGCCGATGATGAAAAAATGACAAAGGCAGACCTGCAGGCATGGGTAAAGCAGGCGCTATCACAAAACATTTCCGAATATACGGTACCATGGGTAGCGGTTGGCAGCAAACATGGATATGAACTGGCGATTGAATGGATCGATTCGCCCAAAGAATATATTGCAGCCGCAGGATGGGCAACGTTGAGTGAACTGGTTTCATTAAAACCGGATCATGAACTGGATATTGCGGGTTTAAAAAAATTGATCGCAAGAGTGGAAAAAAATATTCATACAGCGCCTGCCAACCGTGTACGTTCCGCTATGAATCGTTTCCTGGTTGCGGTTGGTTCGTATGTAATTCCTTTGAACAAAGAAGTTGTTGCCGCTGCAAAAAAGATCGGGCCGGTAACCATTGATACAAATGGCACAGCGTGTAAAGTTCCCTATGCGATCGATTACATTAAAAAAGTGGCGGACAAAGGCGGCTTAGGAAAGAAAAAGAAAATGGTGAAGTGCTAGAATTTAAAATCAGAAATCTCAAATCAAAAATTAAATATGCGCAAACTCATCGTACAGGAATGGCTCACATTGGATGGTTACGCTGCCGACAAAGACGGCGAGTTATTTTTTGTTGAATCGAAGGAACTGAATAAATATGCCGACTATGATGTATTGAAGTTTCTCGAATCAATTGATACTATTTTACTAGGGGCTGTTACGTATAAACTATTTGTTGATTTCTGGCCAACTGCCACAACCGGCCAGGAGCTCATTGCAGATAAATTAAATGAAACCGATAAAATTATCTTTTCAAACACTATCACCCATGCACCATGGGGTAAATGGAAAGAAGCAACTGTAATAAACGGTGATGCAGTGGCAGCGGTCAGGAAATTAAAACAGCTGGAAGGAAAGGATATGATCTTATGGGGCAGTATCTCGCTTGCGCAATCATTGATGAAAGAAAACCTGATCGATGAATATCATATCAATATCTGCCCGCTGATCATCGGGCAGGGGCTTGCATTTTTTCCAAATGATATTCGCGTAATAGATCTTGAATTGCTTGAAATGAAAAAGTATGATTCGGGATTGATCGTATTAAAATATCGATCTAAAAAAACTTCCTGATCAGCTTCTTTTCCGGTAACTATAGATCGCCCATGCATTCAATACAACTGCAAAACCTGAAATGATGAGCAGTTGCTGTTTAATATCTGCCAGGCCACTTCCTTTTAATACCACCATCCGCATTACTTCTATAAAATAAGAAACAGGATTGAACCGCGTGATCCATTGCGCCCATTCTGGCATGCTGTCGATGGAAGTGTAGAGGCCACCCATCAAAATAAATATCATCATGATAAAAAATGAGATCAGCATAGACTGCTGCTGTGTTGCTGCGTAAGTAGAGATCAACAGGCCGAGCCCCAGTACAGCCAATAAATAAACAGCGGCGAAAATATAAATGGTTGCAAAACTTCCAACAGGAATGATGCCATATACCACGCGTGCTACTACAAACCCTAATGTCATAACCACCAGGCCCAATATCCAGAAAGGGATCAGCTTGCCGAGAATGAAATGATATTTTTTAATAGGTGTTACATTGATCTGTTCGATCGTACCGATCTCTTTTTCGCGCACAATATTGATGGCTGTAAGATTTACGCCGATCATCGTAAGCAATAAAACCAATATACCCGGCACCATAAAAAATTTATAATTCATCAATGGGTTGAACCAGTTGGATGAAGTGATCTCGATCGTTGGCTCGGGGCTGAATTTTGGAAACTGGATCCACTGCATCCTTACTTCGCGGTTATAATCCTGTATGATGCTTCGCAGGTAAGCGCTTCCCAGCCCGCCTTTAACACCATTGATGGCATTCACCGCAATAAAAAGCGTAGACGCATCTTCACGCACTAATTGTTTTTCAAATTGCTGCGGTATTTCAAGAATAAGATCGGCGCGGTCCTTTTCAATTTCACCAAACGATTGCCGGTAACTGTTTCCGTAATCAACCAGTTTAAAATAACCTGATGCAGTTATTTTATTGATCAGCTGGCGCGAATAAGTAGAATGATCATGATCCGCAACTGCTAATTGAATATTTTTTATTTCATAATCGGCCGCCATGGGTAAAATGATCAATTGTATAACAGGCAACAGAAAGATCATGCGGATAATGGCCGGGTCGCGGAAGATCTGGCGGAACTCTTTCTGCAATATGAATTTCAATGTTCTCATGCCAGCCGTATTTTAAATTGTTTGAAAGCCATGCCGAGAAAAAATAACATCATACCAAAAAGTACCAGTGTTTCTTTCCAGACCGCTTCAATGCCTACGCCTTTGATCATAACCGACCGTACAATGATATAATACCACTTGGCAGGAACAATATTTGAAATTATCTGCAACGGTTTCGGCATGTTTTCAACCGGGAACATAAAACCGCTGAACATAACAGTGGGCAGGAACATACCCACCAGCGAAATGAACATAGCAGTCTGCTGCGATGAAGCGCCCGTAGAGATCAATAAGCCTAATGAAAGGGATACGATGGTGAATAAAATACTTTCCGACATTAACAACACAATACTTCCATTGATCGGCACATCCAGCACAAACACACTCAGCAATAAAATACTGATGATGTTTACGATCGATAATAATAAATACGGAATTGCTTTTGCAATAATGATCAGTAATGGTTTAAGAGGGGAGACAAGCATGATCTCCATCGTACCCATTTCTTTTTCTTTTACAATGGTGATCGCTGTCATCATCGTACAAACCAATAACAGCACCATCGCCATTACACCGGGAACAAAATTATACGCGCCTTTTAATTGCGGGTTATACAACATCCGTATTTCGGTGTTGATCGTATACGGCAGTTTTTTATCCTGCGTGATCCGATCCTGGTAATCAAGAATGACAGCGCCTGCATAATTGACCAATGTATTGGCCACGTTAGGATCGCTCGCATCGGCCACTAACTGTACCTGTGCTTTATTCTGGTGCTCCAGGTCATCAGAGAAATGTTCCGGTATCACTACCGCCAGTTTGATGGTTCCTTTCTTAAAAGCCTCAGAAATATCGTTGTAACTGTGCAGGTTGGATTGTAATTCAAAATACTGGCTCGCATCCAACTGCTGTATCAGCGCCGCTGATGCGGCATCATGTGCATTATCCAGGACAGAAAATTTCGAATTCTTTACTTCATTGGTCAATGCAAAACCAAATATCACGATCTGCACAATGGGCATAACAAGCAGTATCAGCATCGTTTTCCTGTCACGGAAAATATGGTAAAATTCTTTTCGTATAAAACTTATAAACTGTTTCATCTGCTTATTTAACCGTTAAACGCTTACTACTTTATTTACTTTATATACTTTATTATGCCTAACCATCCGAACGTGTTGCCTTTCTTGCCAGTTGCAAAAACACCTCATCCATACTTTCCGCATGATATTGTTCTTTCAGTTTTGCCGGCGTATCCAATGCTTCGATTTTCCCATCCACCATGATCGATACGCGGTTGCAGTATTCAGCTTCATCGAGATAATGCGTGGTAACAAAAACAGTAATGCCCCGGGCGGATGCTTCATAGATCATGTTCCAGAATTCTCTTCTTGTAACAGGGTCAACGCCACCTGTCGGCTCATCCAGGAACACAATATCCGGTTCGTGAAAGATGGCAACTGAGAAAGCGAGTTTCTGTTTCCATCCAAGCGGTAATGACCTTACCAATGCATTTGCTTCATTGGTAAGATGAAGCTGTTGCAAAAGTTTTTCCGTTTTTTCTTTGATGAAAGAATCGCTCTTACCATAAATGCCGCCATAGAAACGGATATTTTCTTTTACCGTCAGATCCTCGTACAAAGAAAATTTCTGGCTCATATAACCGATCTTTTTTTTGATCGATTCATTCTGCTTGAACACATCAAAACCGGCAACAGTGGCTTTCCCCGATGTTGGCAACGATAATCCGCAAAGCATCCGCATCGCTGTTGTTTTGCCGGCGCCGTTCGCGCCAAGAAAACCAAAGATCTCGCCCTTGCTTACCTCGAACGAAATTGCATCTACTGCAACAAAATCGCCAAAGCGTTTGGTAAGCTGTTCTGCCGTAATTACTTTTTCGTTACCCATTATTTTTCATTAATGCGATAAAACAATCTTCGATATCCGGTTTTACTTCCTTTGATACAGTATTTGGCGGCATAGTAATATTATCAACACCCTCTTTCAGAACAACATGATGAAATTCACCAAAAGGATATGCATCCTGCACGCCATTGATACTTTTCAACTGATGCAGCAGATCCAGCATGTTGGCGCTTTTTACGGCAAATAATTTTCTGCCGAACTGTTGTGTAATGCCTTCCGGTGTATTGATCTGTAAAATTTTTCCTCCCTGGATCAGTGCCACGCGGTCGCAGCGGCTCGCTTCATCCATATACGGCGTGGAAACCAAAATGGTGATGCCCTGTTGTTTTAACCCTTTCAGCATTATCCAGAATTCTTTTCTCGATACGGCATCCACACCGGTAGTAGGCTCATCAAGAAATAAAACGGTTGGCTTATGTATCAACGCACAACACAATGCCAGCTTCTGTTTCATGCCGCCGGATAATTTTCCCGCACGGCGGTCTTTAAACGGCGCGATCTGTTCATAAATATCTTTGATCAAATGATAATTTTCTGAAACGGTCGTATTGAATATCGTTGCAAAAAATGCAAGGTTCTCTTCAATCGACAGGTCGGGATACAATGAAAACTTCCCCGGCATATAACCCACTTTGTTGCGGATGGATCTGTAATCTTTCACCACATCATTTCCATCAACTACTGCATTGCCTTTGTCGGCAAGTAATAAAGTGGTCAATATCCTGAACAGGCTTGTTTTACCGGCGCCATCCGGTCCGATGATGCCAAACAGTTCCCCCTGTTCAACATGGAACGACACATCATCCAATGCCGTTACAATGGATTTTTTGGTACCGTAAGTTTTGGTGATATGGTCAACAGTTACAGCCGGCATTATTGAAATTTTATTTCTCCATACATGCCGATCTTCAGCAGCCCGTCATTCTTTACTTTTATTTTAACGGCATACACAAGATTGGCGCGCTCATCTTTTGTCTGAATGGTTTTTGGCGTGAACTCTGCTTTATCCGAGATCCACGTAATGGTTCCCGCATATTCGGTGTAAGCATCTTTTCCTTTATCTGTAAACACTTTCACAGATTGCCCGAGTTTGATGACAGATAATTGATCACCCGTTACATAAGCGCGTAAAGTGATGTACGACAGGTCGGCAATTTTATACAAAGCTTTGCCTGCTGCAGTAACTTCGCCTTCTTCAGCATATTTGGTGATCACGGTACCTTTGACCGGGTTGGTAATATTTGAACGCTGTATCTCGTCGTTCAGTTGTGCGGCCCTTTTTTCCAATGGCGCGGCTTCGCTGAGTACACTGCGGTTTTGTGTGCTCGTATTATTTTCCTGTACATTGATCTGCTGTCTTGTTACCGCCATTTGTTTGTTCTGCGCATCAACCTGGAATTTGATATCATCTAACTGTTTGCCCGTAGCGGCATCCAGTTTTACCAATCGCTCAATACGTGCCTGTTCATGCAAAAGATTTTGTAACTGCGTTTGCTGTACTGCGAGTTGATCCTGCAATAATTTTATTTGCGGCATTACATCCTGCGTTTTCTGGTTCAATGCGCTGATGCTTGCTTCAACCTGTTCTTTCTGCAGCGAAATATTCAATGCATCTATTTTACCGATCACGGCTCCGGCGGCGATAGTGTCTCCTTCGTTTACTGCAAACTGCGTAAGGCGGCCGGGTAATTCTGAAGACACGATCGTTTCATCCGCTTCAAAATTTCCTTCTGCATCAAATTGATTTTTCTTGCTGCTGCAGGCAAATAGAAAGAACAGCATGAACAATAAAGTAAGTTGTTTCATATGTTGTATTTATGCGTTATGCGTTATGCGTTATGCGTTATGCGTTATGCGTTCAGATTTATTTTCCGGTTATGAGCTGCAGGTTAACCTGCGCCTGTAATAATTGCAATTGATGTGTGATGAGTAACTGCCTCGCCTGATCCTCTGCATTTACTTCGCGCAAATAATCATTTGCCGTGATCACGCCATTCTCTAACTGCGCATTGGCTGCCGTTTTTACGGATACACGCAGGTCAATGATCTCACGGTCGGAAGAGATCAACTGTTGCAGTTTACTGATCTCAGACTGTTGCTGCTTAACCTGTGTTTGTGTATTTAACAGAAAAGTTTCTTTCTGTACATCAACCGATTGTCTGTTGATCTCTACCAATTGTTTTTCTTTTTTTGCAGTATACAAACCGCCAAGCGACCAGTTAACACGCAACCCGCCGATGCCGTATGGTTCAAAAGAATTTTTTAGAAGATTCAACCCGGGCCTGCCATAACCGCCCTGCACAAATGCGCTTGCTTTCGGAAGGTTCTTTGCATTGATCAACTCGTTCTGTTGCTGCAGCAATAGATTTTGTTTTGCATACAGATCCAGTTCAGGGCGGGTGATGTCTTCGCTCATTGTTGTTTCAGCCAAAGGTTTTTGCAAAACAACAGATGCGGGCAATGAGTGCTGCATGAACAGGCCCAGTACATCGATCATACCTTTTCTTGATGCGGCCAATTCAATTTTATGCTGCTCATTTTTCAGCAACTCCGCTTTCAGCACATCTACGTTCGATCGCAACGCCACACCATTATCTACCTGCGCCTGTACTTTTTTAATTCCGGTGTTGAGGTCGTCTTTGATCAGTTCAACCTGTTTCAGTTGTTCATCGATATATAAAATGCTTACATAGATCTGGTTGATGCGTTGTTTAAGCTGGTATAATTCCACTTCTACTTTTTGGCCTTCAACAGCGGCATTCAGGTTTTGTAATTGCTGTTGTTGTTTGATGAGGCCGCCATCATACAATACCTGGCTTACATCGGCTGTGATCTTGTATTGATCTTTGCTCAGCGGTTCAATGTTGATACCGGGAACAGGAATGCTGATACTCGTAACATCCGTTTGATAACTCGCCTGTCCGTTAATGCTTACCTGTGGCAGGTTTCCTTTGCTGAGATTATCGATCGTAAGGCTCGCGGTTTGCTGAACCAGTTTTTTTTGCCTGATAGCCGGATAATGTAAGCGCGCCGAATCATACACCTGCTGCATGGTCAGGTTCTGCGCCGATAAAAAAATAGGGCAGAGTACGGCAATGATCCATATCTGTTTCTTTAACCACGTAGTTAAATACTGCATAAAAAAATTATTTTCTGATTGCATCGAATATAAATTGAGGCATTGCTTTTTTTCGTTGCTCCATAGCCAGCTGAAATTGAAGCGCATCTATTCCGAGTATCGCACTTAACAACGGCTTACCCAAAAATGGAAATATGCACAGGCCCATCATGTTCATGATCAGGTGTACAGGGCTGATGGGTTTGATCTTTCCCGACTTTACTTCTTTTTCTATCTGTGCTGTGAATTTGTGCAGGTCGGGAAGGCCTCCGCCAAACATTTTCGCGATCATTACAGATGGCTGTTTGTGCAGCTCATTCAGTATAAATATTGGCAGGTAAGGGTTTTGCGAGATAACGCTGATGTACTGGTCGCAAAACTGCTCTATTTTTTCATACAAGGAAAGATCGGAAAGCAGGAGCGATTTGATCCTTGGGATCAGATTCCCCATAACTTCTGTAAAGATCGTTTCAAATAGCTGTTCCTTGCTTTTAAAATAATAATGCAGCAGTGCTTTGTTTATGCCGGCTTCATCCGCAATATCCTGCATGCGTGCACCGGCCATGCCTTTGGCAATAAATACTTTCCTGGCCGCTGCCAGTATCTTTTCTTCTGCACCGGTATCTTTATTTCTTTTCGCCATAATTAACCAAATGGTTAACAAAGGTAAAAAAGATCGGTACGCCACCAATTTTATTTTCAGGTTGCCACAAGCAAAACAAAGCCCCATATTTCTATGAGGCCTTGTCAAATTCATTTCATATTCTATTATCTTCCCGGTGAAGGCACTGCATGCCCGATATTTTTATCCGCCCATTTAATGAACCATTTCATGTTTGCCTGATCCTGGTGGCCCTGGTCGTGCTGGCGCCAGGCGAGTTGCCCATCGATCAGCGGCGTATTTACAGGCGGCATCTTTTCAGTAGTATAATCATTCGATACGCCAAGGTCTTTTGCACCCAGTAATTTATACACAGAACCGGCAGCAACCGTTGCCATATAACTTCCCTGGTGATCCAGCCACTTTGCATCGCCCTTTTCAGGAATGCCGTAACTGATAAAAGCCAATCGCGGTGCGCACATAGCGATCAGGTCGTGCGAATCCACCGGGATATCTCCTGCATTCCTGCTTCCGAAGCCGGCTTCTGATGCGCCGTATTTCATATAGTTCCCTGCCATCCAGTAATATTCTCCGCCGGTAAGGCTTTCAACAGCTTCTCCAAAATTGCGCCTGCTTAATTTCGCTCCGCCCTGTCCGGATGAACCAACCAATGCCATAGAAAATTTGGGTTCATATGCCAATGTAACCAATGCAGCTTTGCCATAACGGGAAACGCCTTCAATGCCAACATGTTTACTATCAACACCGGGTTCAGAAGCTTCTAAATAATCCAATGCTCGCGCTGCTCCCCATGCCCATGCGCGTAATGCGCCCCAATCATCCGGTTTGCGTGGCTGCCCTTTATTCACCAGTCCAATAATACCGCGTGTTAAACCCGCGCCATTATCTGCCTGTATGCTCGCAGGGTTAACGAACGCAAACCCCCAGCCATCAGCAATTAATTGATCAACAGATGGGGGGTCATTATTTACACCCGCTACACCCGGAATATCAGGAGTAGGTGGCGGTGGCGCAGGCGGCGGGCCAAATGCAAAACCGGTACCTGCAGGCAAAGTAACCGGGTTATATCCTGGATGTTCATCAAAGATCGCTTTCAATGCAGGGTCGCCCGATAATAAATTCTTTAAAGCATTATTCAAAGTGGCAAGCTGCGCGGGATTTGGCTGGCTTGGTGCGGGCCAGCGTGAGGGGCCAAACATTATCAACAGAGGAACAGGGCCTTTTGCATTTGAAGGAAGTACCAGCATCATTTCTATGTTCACATCAATTTGCGGATAAGAAGAATTATCCACGTGGCCGATCAGTTGTTTGGCGATCACGGGCACACGGCTGATCATTTCTCTGTCTGTCGTTTTTACTTCCCATTTTACAGACGGTATGTTTTTAGGAACACGGCCATATACTTCTCTATCCATGTCTTCCACTATTTCCGGCCGGCGCTCTTTCCACCACGCATCTGCCGTGGTAACTTTTTTGCCATTCTTTAATGTAAGTATATCCGGCAGGTTAGGGAAGGGGTTGGCCAGCGCTTCATCATAATTTGCATGGTTGGGATCTTTGTCGTTGCCACTCGGGCCCGGACGGAGTTTGATAATACCCAGTTGATCCATCATGTTCTTATGATCCTGTTCAGCCGTAAAAGTTACCGGCGTATTCTGCGCGCTGCTGCGTAATACTATCAACAATAGAAAAAAGAATATCTTTTTCATGTTCGTGTTTTTATAGATAATTATTTACTACGATTCAGTTTAGTTATCAGAACAATAAATTGCAACCGGTTGTAATACCTGTAATTTTATTTTACAGGTTATAAATATTGTCTTTTTAGCTGACTGATTGTTCCTTTTTGAAACAATTTATGTAATCCATTGCATAAACAGGGTCAAAGCGTAAACATTTTTGGTTTGATGGTCGTTACAAATAAAAAGGCCCCACATTTTGTGAGGCTTCTTAATTTATTTTTTA
>Ga0206895_1011_pt1 | contig 50130 bp, 47 predicted proteins | sample Alteio_BWOrgHeat_51_FD_152967 | JGI IMG/M metagenome (GOLD analysis project Ga0206895, IMG submission 152967) | Enriched cells from forest soil in Barre Woods Harvard Forest LTER site, Petersham, Massachusetts, United States -... | ecosystem: Environmental > Terrestrial > Soil > Temperate forest >...
GACGTATTCAGAACGTTTAATTGAGCTGGCATGCAGGAAAAATTTCGTTCCCTTTGACTGATTTTTTGTAATTCGAGCGTATCTGGAAGAAAACCACCGACTTGCATATTCCACACGCGGGAATAAAGTTGTTTTTTGAAGGAGCTCGTCATGCGAACCCTCTTCAACCACCCGTCCGTGTTCAAAGACGAGAATGCGATCCATACGCAAGAGCGTAGAGAGTCTATGGGCGACTACGATTGCCGTCTTGTTTTGCATGTGTTTAAGCTGTTTAAACTAGGCTTCGCACTTGGTAACAGCAGGAATGGACGCTCTGCCAGAATGATCAAAGGATCAGGGGCTGGAGTACAAAAAATTTTGTTAACTAATAGTGTCTTGCCCAAGATGCAACGTGTGATCACTCAGATAAGTTTGTTCGCTCTTTCTTCTCTTTAAATTATTGGGTTACACCAAGGCAGTATTGTTCTCTATAAGCACTGAGGGAGACCCATTCAAAACTTTTAATGGAAAAAAATTCAAGATTTCTCATAAAATTTTTTGTATACCATCGATGATGGAATGAATTTGTCTTAAATGATTAGTCTTGTTTGAAAGCATTCATAAGAGGGGAATACACATGGTAACTGCTGTTGTTATTGGAGGTAATCGGGGCATTGGGTTAGGGTTCACAGAGGAATATTTAAAAGCCGGCTATGACGTTGTTACGACTTATAGAGATGAATCTACACTAGGTGCAGAAACGACGCTTGCAGAAGATTGCAAAGAAAGTTTAGAGCATTTAAAACAGGTGTATAAGCAAAAACTCACCCTATACAAACTGGAAATCACGGATGAGAAGAGTGTTGCAAAGTTTGCTGAGACTATAGCCAAGGTAGATTTGCTCATCTTGAGTGCAGGGATAAAGGGATATCCCGTCCCAGGAACAAGACCCCCGGATCATACCTCACAACATTTACGGAATGCCTTTCAAGTCAATACGGAGGCCCACGACACCATTGTTCGCTACTTTTACCCTTTATTATCTCAAACTGCGGATGCTTGCGTTGTTTATATGAGCAGTTTGGTTGGACAGACTGCAGATAATGGAGGTGGAGGCTATCATCCCTATCGCGCTTCAAAGGCCGCATCAAATGCCCTTATATGGAATTGGAGCATTGAATTGATGCTCGATTGGAAAAAGCGGAATCCGCAGAATTTGACAAAAACGCCTTGTGCTTTCCCGATCTGCCCCGGATGGGTGAGAACAGATATGGGTGGCCAGGAGGCAAGATTGAGTGTTACAGAGAGTGTTTCTGCGATGATAAAAGTCATTGATAATGTGAGAGAAACAAAGAAATCCAACGGATTATATATGTATGACGGGGAAGTTGCTGAAAAGTATGATGTGCGAGACGTGTCAATTATCAAAGAGGTTTTATTTGCGAAAGAAGAGGAAAAAGTGAAAGTGTAAATCCCGTTGGGTTTGGTTACAAAAAAGGCCGGGAGGTTATCCCGGCCGTGTGTTTTGGAGATGGAGAGATGCATTCAGAACTCTTCAATGGGAGAAAATCGACCAGGATGCAGGAAATGAGAAGGTTTTTTTGAATAAGTTTTGCATTAATTTTAAAGCGTGAAAAGCATTGCAAATATCAGCGGTTTTCGCTGATATTTGCATAGGTCTTTAGGAGTGACTCTAATACGGATAAGCGTTCATTTTCTTATTTAATTTTTCAAGTAATATTATAGCTGTTTCATCATTTTTGTTAACATGATGAGGGTCAATTCCTGGAGTTTCTAAAAGTTCTTTTATAATGTTTTGACTGTTTGTGCAAATTTTATATTCTTGATTATTAATATAGCTACAACGAACGTTTTGTATAGCAAGTATAAGAGCTGTATTCCCATCTTTGTCAGCATAGTTAATTGCTTTTGTTGCAAAATCAAAAAATGAACCCGTATGAATTTCGGGAGCCTGTAAAAGGTTTTGCACTGTATTGAGATCATGTTTTACTATAGCTTCCATAAGAGCCGTTCTGCCATATTTGTTAACATGATTAACATTAGCACCTGCCTTTAAGAGAGTTTGTATAATCTTTCGTCTCTGGTACCAGCGAGATGTAGCTTGCTCCTGCGCTTGTGGACTAAATTCTGCAGTAGCACGAGCATGCTGTATAGCTATAATAAGGTGTGTGTCTTTATTCTCGTTTACATAATTAATGTCAGCTCCCCCTTTTATAAGTTCTTCTACTACGTCTGAATAACCCTCTTTTATAGCTACATCAAGCGCTTCGTTAAGCTTCTTTTCTACTTTTAGAAGTACCTTTACCATATTTGGACAATTATGTCTTACAGCATACATAAGAGCTGTACTTTCAATCTTCCAGTCACAGTCACCAGAAGTCCATGTGTAAGGAATTTGTGTATTAACATTAGCTCCTGCTTGTATGAGTTCTTGCATTTTTTCTGAACTATGTTCTTGTACAGCTAAAACAAAAGCAGTATCTAATTCCGCTATTGACATTTTTGAGTAGTCTTTTGCAGCTAAATTTTCTTCTTTACCATCGATTTGAACAAATCCAATCAATAATAATAACAAGCAAAAATATTTATTCGGTTTTTTCATAAGATTTCTTTGGTTTAAAAAAAATGTATTCCTTGAGGGCTGTGGCCTGAACTTTTTCGATTGTATGAGATGACATTTGGTTCTCTTGGTGTAAGCCGAAGAGTGTAGCAGGAAAGAGCTAAAAGCTAAATAGCTTTCTACTGCAGTTTCATCCAGTTGAGTAGTGTTAGCAATTGAATTTTTCGGTGCGAATTTTGTTCCGTATGTCACTAAAAACAAAAGGCTTCAGCCTTTGAAACTGAAGCCTTAATTTGATTGGAGGTGGAGAGACGCAGAACGTTTGACTGGGATAAATTGATCGAAAAATGGCCGTATTTACTAGAATACGGCCATTTTTCTTTAAATACGGCCAAAATAACTTGAGAAAATGGCCGTATAAGATAAAGGTGGCCGTAATGAGTTTACGTGACAATAAAATGATGGTATTAAAGCTGTTAGGTTTAGAGTTCGAACCGATCGCTCTGCCTGAGCTGATGCATAGATTGGGGAAAAGTTTTAAGGAAAGATCTGTCGGGAGATGGCTACACCTTCTGGTTGAGGAGGGAGCGGTTAGGAAAATAGGCCAAAAGCGCGGAACTAAATATATCGTAGTAGGGCGATCAGAAGAAGCTAAAGACGAAATAAGCAGTTGTTTCAGTTCAGCAAGTCTGAAAGTTATTGAGTTCGTGAAGAGGCCTTTGTTTGAGCGGCATCCTGTTGCCTATGCTGATGACTGGTTTGACAGCTATCAACCTAATTCTAGCTACTATTTACCAGAGATATTGCGACAGCAGTTACAAGCATCAGGAGACCGAGCTAATGCCAAAGATCCAGCAGGTACTTACTCTCATCAAATTTTTAATAGGCTGATCATTGATCTATCATATAACTCATCGCGTTTGGACGGAAGCGGGCAAGGTGCGAAGGCATGGTGTTCGCGTTGGAGGATCAACCTATATCCCATTTGAAGATCCAAAAAAATTAGAGCAACAACTGGAGAAGATAGCTCATAAGGCAATGCAAATTAGAGATCCTTACGAACAAAGTATTTTTCTATTGATTCATATTAGTTATTTGCAGGCCTTCGCAGACGTGAACAAACGAACTGCTCGACTATCAGCCAATATATCGTTGATCCGAGGAAACCTTGTGCCGCTCGCATTCAGTGATGTCAGAGTCGAAGACTATATGTCAGCAATGATTGCGATCTATGAACTCCAGAATGTGAAGCCGCTGGTAGACCTATATGTTTATTCCTATCTACGTACCTGCGCAGCCTATGATTCGACAGTCAAAGCAATGGGCTTTGATGAGGTGCGCGTGCGGTATCGACAAGAGAGAAAAAAAGTGGTAAGGAACGTAATCTTACAAACATTAATCGGAGAGGAAATAAAAAAGTTTGTGGATGCGGAAGCAAACAAGCACGTCCCGGCGACAGTGCGAACAGATTTTGTGGAAGATGTTTTAGAAGACTTGGAGCAGATGGACGAAAGTAGGTTGGCTGGCCTGGGCATCACGCCAGAGCAATTAAAGGAGTGGAAAGAGAAGAAATAAGAAACAGAATCAAATAGTTTTGGTTTGTTAAGTATCGCACCGACGACGTCGGCATATTCATGAATACAATAGTGGAAATAATCGAGTTTATCGATCCTCACTGAAGAACCGTAATGGGTCAGTTATTTTCATCCTAAAAGATGAAATCCCCCTCTTTATTTAAAGATATTCGGGGAGAAATCCACCGACTTGCATCTTCCACATACGCTCGTAGAGCCCCTTTTTGTTGAGAAGTTCCGCATGCGAGCCTTCTTCTACGATTCTTCCATGATCGAAAACGAGAATTCTATCCATCAGGGAAAGAGTGGAAAGGCGGTGGGCTATTACAATCGTTGTTTTGCTTTGTATGAGCTTGGCAAGACTGTCCTGGATATAGCTTTCAGTTACCGAGTCAAGAGATGAGGTTGCTTCATCGAGGATAAGGATAGGAGCGTTTTTAACCATGGCTCTTGCAATAGCGATGCGCTGTTTTTCTCCCCCTGAGAGTTTCGTTCCCCGTTCGCCCACTTTTGCATTATAGCCGTCAGGGATATTGTGGATGAACTTATCGCAGTGGGCCAATTTGGCGGCATGGAAGATTTCTTCCTCTGTTGCATTTAATTTTCCGTAGGCGATATTTTCTTTCAAAGACCGATGGAAGAGAATCGGATCTTGAGGGATCAGAGCAATATTGTTTCGCAGCGATTCAAGGGTTACATGGGCGATATCTTGATTGTCGATGGAAATGGAGCCTTTATGAAGGGTGAAAAAGCGCAAAATCAGATTGATAAAAGTCGATTTGCCGGCTCCCGTAAAGCCGACAATCCCCACCTTTTCGCCGCCGCGGATGTGTACGTGTTTATCAGTGAAAAGATCAGTATCGGTATAGCGAAAGGAGACGTTTTTGAAGATGATTTCTCCCGATGAGACATTGCGTTCTTTTGCGTTGGGGATATCGCCGATATCTTGCGTATCTTTCATGACGCTATAGGCTTGTTTTAAAGAGCCAAGAGCGGAGAAAAAAGAGGGCAAAATGGCGCACGTCATCCACATAGCGGTTGTAACGTTCCAGAGCGAATTAAAGACCTGTACGGTGTGCGCAGTCGTTATTTGATCGTGCAGCCAGAAATAAATAAGAGAACCGTTCATGAGCAGGAAATTGCCTAACAGGAAATAGAGAGAAAAATAGCAGCTCATCCTCTCTGTATACCATCTAGTTTTCCGATTGGTTTTCTCTTCCTGTTCCTGGTATGGTTCAATGGCCATTCTTTCATAAGAAAACCGATAGAAGAGGTTGACGGCAAAATTATTGGTAAGGCTGTCGACAATCTTTCCCGACATAGTGCTTTTGACTTCTTCGTGGTGAGCTGCATAGACATCAATTTTCCTGCTAAAAAAAGTGATTAGGCTTAAGTTAATGATGATCCAGGCGCTTAAAAAGTAGGCAAAAAACGGTTGAATTGTCCAGAGCACAATGCAGCCTGCAATAAAAACGACCAGTGTTGGAAGAATGGTTAAGAGTAAAAATGAAGAAAGGCTTAAGTGATTGGAGAATAATAAACCCAATTTTCGCTTAATCAGGATCCTTTCTGATTTGAATGTTTCGAGAAAGCTCAAAGGAGTTTCCTACTGAACTTCTTCAAGATGGATCCATTTTGTTGCAATCCATTTGGTTCCTTGTACGACGGGAGCGCCCCCGTGACAAGTAAGCGGGTCTTCCTTTCCATTCGGATGACAGTTGTAAAAGAGGACAGCATTTCCTTTCTTTGGGGTAATTTTTAAATCTATTTCTGGGAAAATCGTTTCTCCACCTTCTCCTACGGAATTCAAGTACATGATGAGTGTGGCCATTCTTTGCCCGCCATTCGCCAGTACTTCCTTGCCACCAATGCTTTCTCTATCAAAATAGTCATGGTGGGGCTTGAATTCTTCGCCTGGCCCATAGCGTAGGACTTGAATGCTCTCCCCATATTTAACAGGCATCATCGTCAGGTGGGAAATCTTTTCCTCGATGCGCCTAATAATGGAATCGCAGCCCCTTCCATCAAAAAACATACCATGGCTCGTCCGCTCATCAACGATTTTCCCTTCTCCTGATTCTTCATCTAAGGTTTCCGAGCGATCAAGTTTGGGTATAGCTTGGGAAATTAGATGGGCGCATTCTTTATTGTTAAGAAAGTTGCGTAAAAGGACAATCCGCGGGTTCCAATTCAGAACTTCTATATCAAAGGTTTCTTGCTTTGCTTCTATCGTTGCGGTAGTTCCGAGTAAACTTAAACACAATAAGAGATACCTGATCATTACATCCTCCCTAGTTTGAAATGGATTTTACTCATAGAAACTTTAGATGCAAGAGCAACAATGCAATTTATTCAAAGGTATTCGTTTAATTTCCTCCACATTTAGTCGATTTAGATTCGTTTCTCAGAGGAATCAGGTCTAACGGAAACCTCTCTGAATAAAATTAAACGAATAGTCTGATTCAATTGGCTAAAAGAATCTAGATGAGCAACAGATATATCTGCCAATCCACCATAAATTTTGAAAAAATGAAAGTTTTTGAATTTACTTCTTCAGAACTCAAAATCGAGAGATGGAACTTTTTCTCTATAAGATAGATAAGTGTTTAAAAATTGGATTCGAATTGCATCCAACCAATTGGAGGTGAGAGGGCTTTATTCACATATTGGGTCACTCTCTTTTTTGATGTCCTTTCTCAATGCCCGCCTAGATTGCTCAAAAAGTGCTCGACTTATGACCGAATATTTTTCCCGATGAAGTGAACGAGGCCCTATGTTCCAACAAGCAAATTATTTACTGGTCATATAAAGCCTAACCTTCAGAGTTCAAACCTACCTAGCTCTACTGAGTTAACTCCGAAGATAAGCGGCTTATCTTCAGAGTTAGCAAGCTTACCTTCGGACCTTCAAAATGAACTAAAAATAGTAGGGAAGCGTGTTAATCCCGAGAAAATGAAGGAGTTAGTTAAGCGTCTTTGTGCAATTCAACCTTGGAAACTCCCCGAATTGGCACAACTTCTTCGTCGTCATACAAATTATATTAGACAAAACTATCTTTTACCTCTTATTGAGTCAGATGAACTTGAATACCTATTCCCTCATCAACCCAATCATCCCCAACAAGCATATCGGACAAAAAAATAATGAAGGCTCTATTACTGGCTCGCATTTCAAGCAAAGAGCAAGAGGAAGGACAATCTATCCCTGCTCAGGAGCGGCGTTTAAGAGAATATGCCGAAAGAAAAGGTCTTATTGTTGATGAAGTTTTTAAAATTACCGAGTCATCGACTCAAAATACCCGTAAAGAGTTTGAGAAAATTTTAGAACGTATCCGCAAGTCGCGTGAGATCGTTGCTTTAGTTGCTGATACAATCGATAGAGTTCAGCGCAGCTTTAAAGAATCAGTGGTTCTTGACAATTTGAGAAAAGATGGAAAAGTAGAAATCCATTTCATGCGTGAAGGGTTGATTCTTAACCTCAGATCCAACAGCTCTGATATTTTGCGCTGGGATATGGGCGTCATGTTTGCTCGCAGTTATGTTCTTCAATTGAGCGACAACATTAAGCGTAGCAAAGAGCAAGCCGCAAAACGAGGGGTATGGATGGGTTTAGCTCCTACAGGTTATGTGCATGTCACGAATGATAAAGGAGAAAAAACAATTGTTCTCGACCCTGACCGAGCACCTTTTATTAGAAAACTGTTTGAAATGTATGCAACAGGAAATCACTCTTTGCAAACATTGAAAACAGCAGCAATTGAAATGGGATTGCGAACAAAGAAAGGAGAGACTCTTGCCATCTCTCAAATCAATAAGATTTTGAAAAAACCTTTCTATTGCGGAATGATGGACACCAAGTACGGGATTGTTGAGCATTGTTATGAACCTCTCATCGCACAAGCTTTATTCCAACAAGTTCAAAATGTAATTAATGGTTTTCATAAAAAACCCCATAAGACGGCAATCAAGCCATTCATCTTTAAAGGACTGATCACCTGTTCTGATTGTGGATGTGTGGTTACCCCTGAAATTCATAAAGGTCGCTATGTTTATTATAGCTGCACCAACGCCAAAAAGATTTGCAAGCGGGTCTATGTGAAAGAAGAGGAACTGGTTAAAACTCTATCAGAATACTTGGATCAAATTGCTTTGAGTGAAGAGCAAATAACTAGCATCACCAAATACCTCAAAGAAATTCATGAGTCAGAGAATCAGTTCCATGAGGAGAGCTTAACCGCTCTTCAAAAAGAACGGGATAAGATCCAAAAGAGATTGAGCCAAATTTATGATGATAAATTGGATGGATTGATCGATGAAAAGCTCTATCTCGAAAAAGTTCGAGAATACAAAAAACGTCAGATTGAGATTGCCGAAGAGATGAAGAACCACGAAAAAGCTGATCAAAACTTCTATATCACGGCGAATCTGGTCATGAATTTGGCGGCACGAGCTAGGGAAATCTTCGAAAGTTCTGAAGTGGATGAAAAACGGGAATTGATGAATTTGGTGTTTCAGAACTTGAAATTAGAGGGTAAAAAAATGCTCACGGAAACCCGTGAGCCATTTAGTACTATGATTGGATATAAGGATCATCCAACCAATTGGAGGTGGAGAGAATTGAACTCTCGTCCTTAGCAAACTCCATATGAATGACTACATGCTTATCTCTACCAATGTGTCTTGATCTAAATTTTCTATTAGTTGTTCTATGAGATTCAAGTTTTCTGTCGAGAAAATTTGAGAAGAATTGGAACGTTTTAGAGCAACATCAAACTCTTCTTCAAAGTATCTTCCGGAAGTTGAGCTAAAAGATTGTGTGTGCTCTAGATGTGTTGGCGGGGGCAGTTGATGATTCATTATCGGGATCATTGGAAACTCCCGATATGGAATAACATTTTCACTTTAGCTTGCTCTATAGGCTGGCCACGCGGTATTTCTACAAGAAAAAAGTCTCCTTTTTCCATAGGAAGCATGGGAAGATCAGAGCCTGGTTCCTTGGAAAGGAGAGGATTCATCCATTGAATGGCAAGAGCGTTAAGAAGGTTTTCTCCAGAGACGATTAAAATCGTTTTCTCAGAATTTGATTGAAGGATGGCTTCCAGGTCCTGCATCGCTCGGAGAGCTGCGTCATTGTAACTTTCTCCGAGAGTCACTTTTGGGGTCTTATACTTCTCAACGGCGGAGAGACCTTTCCATTTTTGATATTCGTTTTTATACGATTGATCTTTTGGTTTTCCTTCCCAGGCTCCCATCCCCACTTCAAATAGTCCTTCGTAATAAGCTCCTAGGGCGATTGCATCTGAAATAAAAGGTGTTGCGGTTTCTTTAGCTCGCTCTGCTGGGGGGAGAAAAACAACGGCTTCAGCTATTCTAGAAGAAAGGAGATCACCTAACCGTTCTGCTTGGCTCTTACCTCGTTCACTAAGAGAGATTTCTGGACTTCTGCCCGATGTGAATTTTGTTCCGTTTTGATCTTTGGCGCTATATTCACTCTCTGCATTGTGGATAAAGTAGATTCGAGTTACCTCAGCATTAGTTGTGGGTAAAACGGGTATTGTTTCAACTTGCTGGGTAGGGATTTCTTGGGGAGAAAAATGAAGGCTTCCTGAACAAGCTAGAACAAAAGCTAAATAAATTACTTGCATCATGGGTCCCCCTTCTTAAGTTTTGAAGAGAGTATAGCCGAAGAAGATACGCAAAATCAACGTAACTCACATAAAATGTCAGCGGATATTGGAGATTTTTTTAATATCTACTTTCACGGGACATTTTTTACGCAAATTTTACGCACTAGACTGGGCAAAAGTGACCGACATGAAAAGAAAAAGGACTTATCGGTTTCCCTTTAAGTCCTTGGTATTCTTATTCTTATTTACTCTGGTTTAATCTGAATTTTGGAGGTGGAGAGAATCGAACTCTCGTCCTTAGCAAACTCCATATGAATGACTACATGCTTATCGCTTAGGGTATTTAGGGAGCCTTGCTAGTAAGCGCGACTACTTGAGGCCGTCCGAATTTTCTTGGGTCTCGGACTCCTGCTAAGATCATTCCAGAATACAGGGTCCACACCAAGATGTATGACAGTAGAAACTCTAGGACTCTCGGTCCGATCCTAGGCTACCGGATAACTGAAGCTATTAGGCCGCAGCTAACTCCAAATCGTGAGATTCAGCAATTATGTTTTTAACCGGATATTTTAAGAGGCCAACGATCATCCTCTACATGCCACCCATACTTTATTTCCAAGTCGAAACCTTGACACCCCCGAAGAGCTGAGGTCAGCGACGTCAGCTCTTCGGGCGGGGTCAATAACCCAGATCCTTTTATCTTAACATATTGGAGAGTTTTAAGAAAAGGGGACCGAAATTAACTCTTTGATTTTTAGGGGGATTTTTGGAATAATGACCCAGATTGTAAGAGGGGTTTTATGTTCGAGTTTGAGTCAGGCGAGCCATTTCCGGATCGGGAAGAAAAAGTGTTACAATTTTGGCAGGAAAAGGGGATTTTTAAAAAATCCATACAAGCTCGAGAAAAGGCTCCTTTATTTACTTTTTACGACGGTCCCCCTTTTGCTACCGGACTGCCTCACTATGGGCATTTGTTGGCAGGGACCATTAAAGACGTTGTCCCTCGTTATAAAACCATGAAGGGTTTTTGCGTACCTAGAAGGTTTGGCTGGGATTGCCACGGCCTTCCGATTGAAAACGAGATCGAAAAAGCTCAGCAGCTTTCAGGAGCCGCTGCAATTGAAAAATTTGGCATCGCCCAATTTAATGAAGAGTGCCGCAGCATTGTTTTAAGATATTCCGGTGAGTGGAAAAAAACAGTAGACCGTTTCGGCCGCTGGGTGGATTTTGATCAGGTATACCGCACCATGGACCTGAAATTTATGGAATCAGTCTGGTGGGTATTTAAAACAATTTATGATCAAGAACTCGTCTATCAGGGTTTTAAAGTGATGCCTTTTTCGGCAAAACTGGGAACACCCCTTTCCAATTTTGAAGCCAATTTGAACTATAAAGATGTGGATGATCCCAGCCTTGTAGTGGCTTTTCAAGTTTGTGATGAACCAAATACTTTTTTCCTTGCTTGGACGACGACTCCTTGGACTCTTCCTTCCAATTTGGCTTTGATCGTGGGGGGCTCTCTCGATTATGTAAAAGTGAAAGCTCAAGGGAAAGAATACATTTTAGCGGAAGCCCGCATCTCCTCGTATTTTAAAGAAGAAGTAGAAATCATCGAACGGTTTAAAGGAAATCAACTGAAAGACCGAAAATATGTTCCTCTTTTTCCTTTTTTTGCAGATCGAGCCAAAGAAGAGGCTTTTCGAGTTCTTTTAGATGATTTTGTGTCCGTTGAAGAGGGAACGGGGATCGTCCACGCAGCTCCCGCTTTTGGGGAAATGGACTTTTTTATCTGTACAAGGGAAAAAATTGAACCGGTATGTCCCGTCGATGCAAACGGGAAATTTACTGCGGAAGTGTCTTCTTATGAAGGACAGTATGTAAAAGATGCCGATAAAGAGATCATTCGGGATTTGAAAAAGCGCGACTCTGTTTTTTACCATGGAACAATTCGGCATAGATATCCCTTCTGCTGGCGCTCTGATACACCTCTGATTTATAAAATGGTCAGAACTTGGTTTGTTGCGGTAGAAAAGATCAAAGACCGGTTGCTTGAAGCAAATTCTCAAATTAATTGGATGCCTTCTCATATCAAAGAGGGCCGTTTTGGAAAATGGCTTGAAAATGCAAGAGATTGGGCGATCAGCAGAAATAGATACTGGGGAACTCCCATTCCTATCTGGCAAAGTGAGGACGGACATTGCCTTGTCATTGGAAGTATCGAAGAATTAGAAAAATTTTCGGGCAAAAAAGTGACGGATCTTCATCGTCATTTTATCGATCAGCTGGAAATCGTAGTACATGGAAAAGTCTATCGGCGTATTCCTGAAGTGTTTGACTGCTGGTTTGAGTCAGGTTCGATGCCTTATGCGCAAAACCATTATCCATTCGAACATAAAAAAGAGTTTGAACATAGTTTTCCAGCCGATTTTATTGCCGAAGGATTGGATCAGACCCGAGGATGGTTTTATACATTGACCGTGTTATCGGCAGCTCTTTTCAGAAAACCCGCCTTTAAGAACGTCATTGTCAATGGCATTATCTTGGCCGAAGATGGAAACAAGATGTCCAAGCGGTTAAGAAATTATCCCGATCCAGAAGTGGTGATTAATAAATTTGGAGCCGATGCAGTAAGACTGTACATGTTGAACAGCCCTGCGGTAAAAGCAGACGATTTGCGTTTTTCTGAAAAAGGGGTAGAACATATTTTAAGACAAGTTTTGATTCCTTTTTGGAATTCCTTTGTCTTCTTATCTACCTACGCAAGTATTTATCATTGGACGCCAAAAGTTCTTGAGAAACGTCCAGAGGCTTTAATTGATCGTTGGATTCTTTCTGTGACGCAAAAATTGATCTTGGATGTGGAAGGAGCGATGGATCAGTATGATCTTAGTCGTGCTGTCGAGCCCCTGGTTGGTTTTGTAGATCAGCTTACAAATTGGTATATTCGCCGTTGCCGCAGTCGCTTTTGGACAGATGAAGATACGTCTGATCGGCAGCATGCTTTTGCTACATTGTACACCGTTTTATTGGATTTAGCAAAAATTGCAGCCCCTTTTATCCCCTTTTTAACCGATGCGATTTATCGCGAATTGCGTACCGAAAAAATGCCTGAATCAGTGCATTTATGCGACTATCCAGCTTATCAAAAAATGTTTCGCGATGAAGAGTTGGAAAAAGAAGTAAAAGCTGCACAAGCTGCGGTGAGCCTAGGTCATGCCATTCGAAAAGAACATAAAATAAAAGTGCGCCAACCTCTTGCAAAAGCGCATTTGATTACGTCAAATCGGGAACTACTTGCCTCTTTAGAAAAACAGACGCAGTTGATTGCGGATGAGCTCAATGTAAAAACAGTCGAGCTTCATTCCGATGAAAGTCACTTTGTGCAGTGGCTTGTGAAACCAAATTTTCCGGTATTAGGCAAGAAAATTGGAAAACTGATGCCAGAAGCTCAAAAAATTATGCAGAAATTCGATCGTAAGCAAATTCAAGCGCTTGTTTCTGGACAGACCGTATCGGTCATGATAGGGGACGTATCGGTAGACCTGGAAAAAGAAGACGTCCAAATCGAAAGAAAGGTCAAAGAAGGATTGGCTGCAGGCAATGAGGGGGAACTGACAGTGGCGCTGGATGTTGCGCTCACAGAAGAGCTTCTTTTGGAAGGATTGGCTAGAGAATTGATTAATAAAATCAATACCATGCGCCGTGAAATTGGATTTAAAGTAACGGATAGAATTGTGGTTCATATACAAACAACACCCCGGGTTGAACAATGCTTGGCTCTTTATCAACAGGCGATCGCTGCAGAAGTGCTTGCGGTGGATTTCAAGATAGGAGCATGTGAAGGAACTGCTTGGGATTTAAATGGTGAAGAAACGAACCTTGCCTTGCATAAAGTTAATCATTGATGTTGGTATCTACCAAAAAGCTCTACAAGTAGAAGAATTGAGAGTAGTGTGTTTTGTGGTAAAAAAATGACTAAGCGTTTTCTAAGCCTCGTTGGAGACGTATTTTTTTCCTTTTTTTGTGAAAATACCAAAAGAGCAATTGATGAAGGGGAAATCGATCGACTCCATAAAATTGCAGCAATTTGAGGAGCCAATGTTTACCATAGTGTCTGTATCTAATTTGTTTATTTAAATGAGAGACTAAGTCCTGAAGGATTTGTGTTTGCAATTGTTTGGGATGGTGAAAAAGTTGATCAAGAAAAGGTTCTTGGGGATAGTTTTCTGCTCTTTTATAAGAGTTCCAATAAGGAGAAGGGAATTTTAATACGCTCAGTGCAGGACAAAAATGGAAATTTTTTTTTTGTTTTACTATTTGCTGCCAAAATTCGACATCAATCGGCTGTTTTAACTTTTCCATATCGCAGGTCCAAAATCCGCAAGTATGAATTAGTTCTTTTTTATGCATCCAACTAGAAGGTGGAGCAAAACGAGTTTCGAATGTTTTTTGGTCGATAAAAGCGGGACCCATAGGATTTTGAATGCCTGCAGGAGAGAAAATCGAACAAAGTGAGAAGACAAAATCAGCGTTATTTTTTTCTAAGCAAGTCAAGAGATTAGAAAGATGCCAAGGGAACCAAAGATCATCGTGGCCTAGATAAGCAACATAAGCCCCTAGAGCATCCATGAGGCCTTGATTATTGGGGCCGTTTTGAGATCCTACGTTGGAGTGAAGGTTTTTCCAGTGAAAGCGTGGATCGTTAAAAGAGGCAACGACCGTTTCACTGGAATCTGTGCATGCATCTCCAATAACGCGTACTTCAAAATCTTGAAATTCTTGTTGTTGGACAGAATGAAGCGCCCACTTTAATGTTTTTGCACTATTGTAAGTAGCAATGATCACAGTAATTAAAGGGGACATTTTTAATAGCCTGGCCCGTCTTCAAAATCAAAGGGAATGAGATCATTTTTTATTGGAAGGCGATATTTATCCGGATTGGAATAGTTATAAGGAGCCGTAGGCATATTAATAAAAATCGCATCTTTTGTTCCTATATTTTTAACGGCGTGAAATACGCCTCGAGGAATAGTAAAGATAACAGGATTTCTTTCTCCGAATGTGAAATCGTTGAGTAGTTGATAAGTGGGAGAGTCTTTGCGGCCGTCAAAGAGGGCCCATCGAACGACTCCGCTGCTACAGAAAATGCGATCATCTTGTTTTTCATGAATAGTCCATCCGCGAATTGCTCCTGGACGAACAGAGACTTGATATACATAGACCAATGGATCTACATGCAAATTCCAGCAGGGATTATACATTTCGGTTAATTCACCGCGCCTATCTTCTAGGGTGACTAATTTTTTGATTGTTAAACCTGTAATCAAAGAGGAGGTTCTTGCTCCATTTGGCGTACTTGTTTGCTTGTCTTTTGTTAGGAAAGGAATAGTATCTATCATTGTCAATCCGGGGTTTTTTTTTTACTGTATCCTATGTACGGATCAATCTTTTTCTAGCGTACGGAAGGGCAAACAGAAAAAAATATTTTTTGATCAAGGTAACTTAAGGAGGTTTTTTTGTAACGGAAAAATTGTGAAAAATTGTAGTATTTCAAAAACTTTTTTGCACTCAATGCTGGAGCAGTGAAATGTTGAGAATAACTTTTTTTAGCCTGTATTTTTTTACATCGTTTTTCCTGAGAGTGCAAGCGCAAGTTTGTCCCACGATCTTAAGTTCAGAGAAAACTCTCTATGAAAAATCTGAAAATAGTCAAGCAGACCAACTATGTGTAGAAGCCGGATCGAGCTCTTCTTTGTTACTTTCTAATAATCCAAATATTGTCATGTCTGTGTCTATGAGCGTTGCAGTTCGATCGGCGACCGGATATTGTACAAGGTGCGAAGATTGGGTTGAGATCTATTATCCATCGAGATACTGCCCAAAATGTGGAAAAAAAATCCTAGATGCATGGCCATTGAGCCACTAGATTTTTTGTCGAATTTAACTCGCGAAGTGAATTTTGCAATTATCTCTAAGAACCTGTTTAAGATCTAAAGCTTAAGAGAGCGATGCAATTTTCGTTGATGATAGAAATAGATAATGAGTGCGATGAGGATGGCGAGCGCCCACACCAGAAGGTTGGGAATAGTTAGGTGGGGAATGGAAGGCTGAGGGGGTCTTCCCCAGCGTGGATCGGGGGGCCAGAAAATAAAGCTAGCGCCGCCGCGCAGGTTATCTTGCGGGACAAAGCCAAACTGACGGCTGTCGGCGCTCATGGCGTGATTATCTCCTAAGACAAGATACATTTTATCAGGAATAGTCAGGCCGTATTTTTTCAAAAAATTCAGGTCAATTTTGTCGTCTTTGATGGGAGGGCCGGCGTCATCAAAAGGAGAATAAGGGCGTACGGACGTGGATAGGGATTGTCTTTGATATTCTTTTTTTAAAAACAAAATCAAATCAGGATCATCTTTATGTAAAATAGGAGCGCCTAGAAGGTAGAGCTCATGATTGCGAAAATAAGCATAACGGGAAGGAAGGCGATTGGGTATTTTTGCGCTTGGTAAAAAGCTCGTATCAAATTCAATGCCGAGATTGTAAAGAACATAGAGACGCTCGGGATCTGTTCGGTAGAGTGGATGGGAAAGAGGAAGTGTTTTGGCGATCCCCCCCCATTGAATTTTATAAGCTTTTCCATCTTGGATTTCATAGGTTCCATCCGGAACATCTGGAAGACGTGGAAGATAAGAGAGATGGCTTGGGTCTTTAATGGATAAGCCTAGACGATAAGCTACTCCATTTTTTACGATGAAGCGACCTGTGATCATATGAGCTGCGATCTGATCAATTTTTTCTTGGGATAAAGGAAGTAGAGAATGACTCAAATGCAATCCTGGCCGGATCCGTCCATATTCATCTCGACCTATCGAAGCTTCTTGTAGGTTGGGGTGATGGATGAGTTCCAGATAGAGGGGCGCATCCCGTAAATCCTTGACTTCATTAGGAAACAAATCTCGTGCATCCGACGGAGTTAAAATACGAGCCATCGCATAATTTTTAAAGCCCCAGAGATCGCTGAATTTTTTTAAAGCTTGCTGGTTTTTTTGTGGGATCATTTCTCCGCTGGTAAGACCGATGGAATTGATTGCAAGTTTTGCCACAGGTTCATTCATTTGATAAAAGAGAGTCGGGGAAAAAACTCCTTGTGTTGGGTGATCAGGTGTTTTAACTTTTCCCTCAAACCGAATGAAAGGGATGTGTTCTAACTGTCTCATCCATTGAGGATCTCGAAGCTCTTTTAATTCTTGCCCGCTTGCATTGACGCCATAGATTTGGCCTCCGTAGAAATAAAGAGTATCTCCGGGCTTTCCGATCAGTCTTTTGATGAACTGTTTTTTCCCAGGAAATAAATGAAAATAAACGGTATCAGAATCAGCTACGTCCATGTTCTCGCTGGTTAAAATAACGACAGATCCCCGCTCGACAAGAGAGGGATCAAAATAGAGATGGGAAGTTCTGAGGGGGATGTTTATACCGTAATCTGTTTTCGATGCTAAAACAAAATCTCCTTCTTTAAAGGTGGGCCTCATAGATCCTGTCGGAATCGTATAAGGCTCGAACCATACAGATCGAACAACGATGGCAACGGCTAGAGCAAAAGCGATAGCTCCTACAAAATCACGGGTCTTATCCCAGAAAGTTTTTGGCATCCATTTTTGCGCCAGTTCTTCGAGCTGATGAGTCATGGCGCTTGCCAAGGGGGCGTCTTTTTGTAAAATAGCGCGCTGTAACGAGACGAGGAGGAGTTGCATCTTCTCCTTTTGAACCTCATCCAAATGAGCCGATTTACGTCGATAGAGTCGATGGATATGGCGTAAAACTTTTTTACATTTTCTGAGGGTATAGTATGCAGATATTTTTTTCGTAACCACGGCTTATCCAAAATGATCTCGATTGTAGCTTATGAATAAAGAACAAGCAAGTCAAAAAAATGAATGGTAGCCTGAGTTTGATGAGGTCTCTAAGGAGTATATTTTGGATTCCAATGAAATGGCTTTGTGAGTTCTGTATACAGTTCTCCGTAGCCGGCAGGAATAAGAAGCCAAGTATAGCGATGTCCGGGTTCCAGTACTTGGACGAGCTCTTCTTCTGCAATTTGAAGTTTTACTGTTTCGCCCTGGGTTGTGATAAGGGAATAAGTAATAGGTAAAATATGTTTGTCTTTTGTGGTGATATCCACAGCATAAAGTTCGAATGTCCTATAGTACTTTGGACTTTTTAAGGAAAGTTGAAGTCCATTTTCGTTTAGTTGGGGAGTCCCAATGAATTCAGGAATACGGCGGGGGAGTTTTTGATAAGGAGAGGGGAGGTTTCTTCCTGAATCGATCACTCTCATTGTCGCAGTCGCATGCGCAGCCTCGACCTGGATCCAGTAGGGAAGAGGGAAATTTCCATCTTGATCAAAATAGAGAGCTACGGTTTTACCGGAAAGTTCAGAGTGGTCTTTTGGCCACTTTGTTTCATAGACGTTGAAATCGGTTTTTTCTATTTTTTTCCCTTCGAAGATCAGAGTTGGATTCCAAACTTGCCGATGATCTGTTTCTTCTGCCAAGGGGGGCGGCCCAATTTTTTTTCTTTTTTCAGGCGGGACTTTTTCTAAGGGAAGATGCAAGAGGGTGGAAAGGATGCTTTCTTGGCTTGAAATTTGAAGCCAGGCCGCTCTGGAAAAAGAGTAACATTCCATGAGCTCGTTATCGGATAGATTTATTTCGATCATCGACCAGGCGGTGTGGCCAGGAGCCTTATTTTTGACCCATTCAGCCCAGGAAGCAGGGCGGTTTTTTAAATTTTGAACGGGAGCGCTAATTTCTTCTAAAATAATGCTAAAAGGGGTGTGGGATTGGATGGACAAGACGGTGATCATTTTATTGGCTTCTGTGACGACATAGTCACCTTTACGCGCCTTTTTCAAACGTTCCTTAAAACTTGGATCGTGATACAGCCCCGCAAAAATAGCAGTGCAAGACAAGGTAAAAATAATAAAAAAAATACGTGCCATTAAGTGTCATGGTATCCTCTTTCTTTTTTTAAGGAAAGGTTGAACCTTGCTAAGAGAAGGAAAATCAGGTATAGATAATTGAAAAATTTAATTGGTGTTCGAAATTGTCCCGCCTCTTTTTTTTGACGATGAGTTTTTTTTTGATTCTTTCTGGTCTTGTAATGACGAGTCATCGGACAAATTTTTTGATGGCGGAAGAAAGTGGAAAGATAGACTTTCAGATTCAACAAATAGATCAAGAGATTGAAGAGCTCAAAGAAATAAAACGTGGATATGAAGCCAAAGCGATTAGACATGAAAATTTGGGGGAGACTAGACAATTTGAAAGTGAATATACCCTGGAGACTCGTCGTCATTTCCAGTTGGCTGAGCAAAATCGGCAAATCGCAAAGAAAATTCAAGAAGATATTGATCGGCTAGAAGAGAAAAAGAAAACTCTTCTGCAAAAATCTACAAAAAGCTTCTTTCAAAATTAAAATTATATCTTTCTCGGGTGCTATAACGACAATAGAATTGATTTAAAACAGATCGGACAGGTTATCTTAGTAATTTTTTTTTGCGCCTTCTATGTAAAAATTAATTTTACATAGAAGTTATCGTGAATAGAAAATATCACAGTAATTTTATGAACACTTTCTTTCATTTTAATTGATAATTGTGTATTATTTTGCGTGAATTTAAATTAACTTTTGGAGGAAACGGTGAATAGTATAAATTTGATGAATGCCATAGATGACCCAAATTTATATGGAGACTGTTTGATAGTACCTCTAAGGTTGTCTGTGCAGGCTTTTCAAGATGCGTTTGCTGTCCAGTCAGTCCATAAGTCATTAGATCATAAATTATTTGATATTTTCAAAAGAACTCTGCTATGTGTTGCAGCAACAGGGGCTCTTCTAGCTGTGCCACTTGCTCTGGTTGGCGTTGCTGTAAAGTGGGTTGATCTAGCGCTGCGAATCGATCAACTAGCCCATCCAGGTTCGGCAATAGATTATCATCTTGATGCTGTTGTAGAACGTTACGGCCGTTTGGGAGATCGCAATGTCGCTTATTTAAATACCAAGTTTTTAGCTGAAAAATTTGAGTTGCCCGTTCGGTTTCGGCCTTTTAAGGGATGCGAAATGTTCCAATTTTCTAAAGATGAAACTTTAGTTGAACCTCGATATTTCAAGAAAATTGTTTACATTAAAAATGCGGCTGAAATTGAATCGTTAAAATTTGTTGATAAAACAGAGTCTACGCTCTATTTACTACCTTTTTTTCCCTATTCAAGAGGCTTTGCGGGGGAAGCGGGTGGTTACATTGACCATGTTACTGAATGGGGATCTTTTAGAAATAGAGTAGATCGGCTTCTGCAGGTCATCAAACCTTATAATAGTGTAACTATTCCGGAGGACTCTTATTCTATTGCACTCCATATTCGCGACGGAGGAAATTATGATGACGAAAAAACCAAAACAATGTTTCCTTTGAAATTACCTCCTATGGAATTTTATCTAGGTGAATTAAAGAGTCTATTAGAATCCGATCTAATTCCATCAAATAAACCTGTTTTCATTCACATCTTTACAGATGCTTTAAATCCAAAAAATGTTTGCGATCAAGTCGAAAAAAGTCTTTCTTCATTAACTCCAGGAGAGAGAACGGTCACGCTGAGTTATAATGAAAATGCTACTCTTGTTGACGATATTGCCAATATGATGAATTTTGAATGTGTGATTCGATCAGACTCGAATCTTTCAGGGCCTATTGCAGGAGGATCTAAAAAAGTGAAACTTGATATTTTCCCTACTCGTTTTCAAGTAGATTCAAGAGGAAAAGAGATTAAGATTAGCAGGGTCACCAAAATAGTAACGGATACCAACGAGGTTTCGCATGTTAACACAGATTATCGCAGAAGCACGGTGACAGGGGGGATTCCCAGGAAAATTATCGAGAAGGTACAAAGATATAGCGGTATGAGCGAGCTGTGGACCGATTAGATAGGATGTGAGACCAGTTAGAGACTGTTAGATAAAATTTATTCAATCAGAGAGACATCATCATTTTTTCAAGACCTTGCAAAATATCTTGTATGGGGATGTTCATAACATGTTGCGGATGAAAAAGTGTGGACGCCTTATCGTTTAAAGGCCCCCATTGCCAGGTTTTTGTGCCGCCAAATAAGAAAAGGCCAGGTTTTTGCAGCGCTGCAGTTAAATGGACAATTCCCCCGTCCCCAGAAAATATGGCATCCACAGAGTTTAATAAAGTAATAAAATCGTCAAATTTTTCAGTTGAAATGATTTGATGATCCATCGTAAGCAAAGAAGCGATCGCCTGTGCGTTTGCAATGTCTTTAGTAAGACAGCTGATCGCCACGCCAAACGAGTGTCTTTTTGAAATAATGTTCAAAACTTGAGCTGTCCGATCAAATGATAGCATACTGCCGGCCCGGTTGTTTGAAACAGAAATCAAGAGAGTTTTTTGAGTGAATGGGCGATGGTTTTTTGCATTACTGAGTTTGGGATAAAGCCTTGTGGGTAAATTTTTAAATTCTGGATCAATTAAATGGATTAACTGCAAAGCTTGATGGACAGGAGGTTGGTTTATATAAGGGGTTGGATAATTTATTAAAGAGTCGTGCCAACTTTTGTTTACGTAAGCGGCTCTGCATCTTGCCCTAAGAGCGAATAAAGACAGATTCATGAGTTTCATGGGAGTGGTTTTAGCAGACAAAACGAGATCAAATGTTGTAAAGCGTTCTTGCCAGGCAAGTTTAATCATTTCATAATATTTGTTGCCGTGAGAAGAAATGGAAATAATTCGATCCGGCCCATGCAAATAAGGAATAAGGGATGCGCTTTTTTTTTCAATGAAGAGGGTGATTTTTGCTTCCGGCATGATTTCTTTACATCGAAGCACAAGCGGAATAGAGCATAGAATGTCGCCAAATCCGTTGCGGCGAATAATCCCTATAGTTTTTATTGTATTGAAGGGGATCATGATTTCGGTATGTAAGTTCAGAGAAGTTAAAAGTTTAAATGCGGTTATTATAATATACGGGAATTTTTATTGCAAAGACTATTGCAATTCGATTAGAGTGAAAATTTAATAGGAGATTTATGAAAAAGGCCTGCCTGTTTTGTGGTTTTTTACTTTGTGCTTTGATCGGGTTTTCAGGATGCAATAAGACCAAAGTCCATGTTGGTCAAGATGGAAATGATGAAGATGATCAAACTGATAATTATCAAGAAGCGCAGCCTGTGGTATGGATAGGTCCTGGATGGTATTACGGACTTTGGTTTGGCACACAACTGGATTTGCTCTACTGGAATCGCCACTATTATCACTACAATCATGGCTATTACCGAAACGGTTATCGAGGAAATCATGGAAATCATGGAAATCATGGCAGAGGTGGCAGATCCCAAGGTAACGGCGCTCGCCATGGAGGAAATGGAGGCGGGCACCGAGGCGGTGGTGGCGGTGGCGGTGGACATCGTAGCGGCGGTGGCGGCGGGCACCACAAATAATCAGTTAAAACAAAGGATTTTATGCAAATAGTCTATCTTATTTTAGGAACAGTCTTTTGCGTCTCATCTTTTCTTACTGCTTGCAGTCAGAACCCGGTTCTCGTTAGTCAAAATGATACGGAAAATGATTTGGAAAATGATTCGGATCAGCCTGTTATTTGGATAGGTCCTGGTTGGTATTATGGCATCTGGTTTAACTCCGAGGACGATTTTCATCATTGGAATCATGATCATCATGACGATCATGATCATCGAAACGATAATAATGACCATCGAAACAGGAGTCGTGGTGCTGGAGGCCAGCATAGCGGTGGGCATCATTAGAACCTGTTTAAGATCTAAGGTCTTCGAATACTGCTTTTGAATTGCTGAGAATGAGGGGATAAGGCAATCTTAATAGCATGTTTCATCATTTGGAAGAGTCTCTTAAGAGATATTTTGGATATAATGGATTTCGAGAACATCAAAAAGAAATTGTCGAAGCTCTTTTAGGACAAAAAGATGTTCTTGCCATTTTGCCGACGGGTGCAGGAAAATCTATTTGTTATCAGCTGCCAGCTTTAATGATGCAAGGCGTGGCCATTGTGATTTCCCCACTCATTTCCTTAATGCAAGATCAAGTGGTGGCCCTTTCTAAAAATGGACTTCCCGCAGCTTTTCTCAACAGCAGCCTTCCTTTTGAAGAGATCCAATCGGTGATGAATAATTTACAAAATTTAAAGCTTTTATATGTGGCTCCCGAGCGATTTGCAGATAAAAACTTTATTCAACGCCTAAAATCCACTAAAGTTTCCCTTTTTGCCATTGATGAAGCGCATTGTATTTCCCAATGGGGCCATTCCTTTCGTCCTGATTATCGACAATTATCGTTGTTGAAAAAGGAATTTTCTTTGACCCCGATCATTGCATTGACAGCTACTGCAACACACGAGGTAAAAGAAGATATTGTTGCCCAACTAACGATGAAGGATCCTGTTGTTTTGAAGGCAAGCTTTGATCGCCCGAACTTGACGTTTTTGGTGCAGCAAAAGAAAGATCCTTTGTCTCAATTAAGTAAATTTTTAGAAAGTCATGTGGATCAGCCAGGTATTATTTACGCGGCGACTCGCAATACGGTTGATGAGACTTACGAGAGCTTAATCCAGAAAAAATACAAAGTGGGAAAATATCATGCGGGACTTTCAGACAAGGACCGATCTCAAGGACAGCATGATTTTGTTCATGGAGAATGTCTTTTGATGGTGGCGACAGTAGCTTTTGGCATGGGGATTCATAAGCCCGATATTCGATTTGTAGTCCACCTTGATATGCCTCGTTCGTTGGAACAATATTATCAAGAAGTAGGCCGGGCCGGTCGAGATGGACTTCCAGCGGAGTGTTTTTTGCTCTATTCAGCGCAAGATTTGCGGCTTTATCATCTATTTTTGGAAAAAATTACGGATGAAAGTTTACGAAAAACCACAAAAGCCAAGACAGACAAAATGTATGGCTTTTGCAAAGCCCCAGACTGCCGTCGAAAAGAATTGCTAAAATATTTTGGAGAAAAATATCCAGTTTCTCATTGCGGCAATTGTGATAATTGTTTAGATGATACGCAATTGACCGATGAAACGATCATCGCTCAAAAAATCTTATCCTGCGTTTATCGACTTCATCAAAGGTTTGGAATAAAATATGTCATTGATGTGTTGCGGGGAGCTAAGACCAAAGAAATTTATGATCGAACCCATGATCGTTTGTCCACTTATAACTTGCTGCCCGATTACTCGGAGCCAGATCTTCGCTATTATATCGATGTATTGATTGAAAAACGGTTTTTAGAACGTTCTGAAGGCGAATATCCAGTTCTTCGATGGACCGATTTGTCTTCAACAGTCACAAGCGGCGCGGAAAAAGTGATGCTGCGTAAAAAAATCAAGTCTTCTTTGCAGAGGAAAAAAATAGGTGATTTACAGTGTAATCAAGAGCTATTTATCATTTTATCGCAAATCCGACGCACTTTGGCTCAAAAGAACAACGTTCCCACTTTTGTGGTTTTTGGCGATAGAACCCTCATTGAAATGTGCAAAATTTATCCGAAAACGCGCGAAGCGATGATGCAGATCAATGGGGTAGGTCCGATTAAATGGACGAAATACGGCCAGCTATTTCTTGAGGCGATTCAACTTTATACCGAACGTGATTTAAAAATTCGATAGACGGGATTGAAAGCTGCCAAAAATATCTTTAAATAAGAACGTCTACTAGTTGGTGGTGTGGATTTTGTTTAATGCTATACTGTTTGTCCCAGGGGCTGTTGAAAAGAGCCATGGGACGCTCCAGCCTATCGCGCACGATGAGAGAACTCGTCGATTTGGTAAAGGTCTGAATGTCGCCTAAAATCCAAGCGCTGCATTGATAGGGAAGCGAGGTTAAAACGGTCTCTACGCCGTATTCATCTTTTAGCCGATATTGCATCACTTCAAATTGCAATTGTCCAACGGCCGCAAAAATCGGTTCGCTTTCCGTTTTGAGGAGTTGGATTGCCCCTTCTTCGATAAGTTGTAAAACACCTTTATCAAATGCTTTTCTTTTTCCCACATCTTTAGGATAGAGTTTGGCAAATATTTCCGGTTGAAATTGCGGAAGAGGTTTAAAATTAAATCCGCCAGTCAGAGATAAAGTGTCTCCAATAGCAAAAAGTCCTGGGTTGATGACGCCGATAATGTCTCCAGGATAAGCAACATCCAAAGTGCTTCGTTCGCCTGCAAACATTCCATGCGGGCGGGAAAGACGGATTTCTCGGCCAAGGCGATGATGTTTTACGATCAGGTCTCGCTCAAAACGGCCGGAACAAATTCGAAGGAAGGCCATGCTATCGCGGTGACGTCGATCCATATTCGCTTGGAGTTTGAAAACATAGCTGCTAAATGGGGTAGTGATAGGGTCAATTTCAATTTCGGTTCCATCTAATCTGTCAGCTAGGCGGAAGTGAGGGCAAGGCGCTAAATGAATAAAGGCATCAAAAAAAGGTTCTACTCCAAAATTAGTCAGAGCTGAAGCGAAAAAAACAGGGGTTACGGTTCCCTCTAAAAAATCTTGTAGATTAAATGAGTTGCCGGCAAGTTGTAAAAGGTCGAGCTCTTCTAACAGTTGCAAATAAGCCGTTTGGCCGATCTTTTGTTCGATTGCATTATTTGGAAAAGGAAATTTGGTCAAATCTGCTTTTTGAGCCCCTCCATGCGAAGTTTTGGAAAAAAAGATACATTCTTCTTTTATTCTGTCTACAACGCCACAAAATTCTTTCCCTGTCCCGATAGGCCAATTCATCGCATAGGAATGAATTTGCAGCACATTTTCTACTTCATTCATGAGTTCAAGGGGCTCTCTTCCTGGCATATCCATTTTATTAATGAAAGTCAGCACAGGAATTTTTCTAAGCCGGCATACTTCAAATAGTTTGCGTGTTTGCTTTTCTACCCCCTTGGATGCGTCGAGAACCATGATGGCACAATCCGCAGCGGTCAGTGTCCGATAAGTGTCTTCGGAAAAATCTTCGTGGCCCGGAGTGTCGAGCACATTAATAATTGTGTCTTTATATGTGAATTGCATCGCCGAAGAGGTAATAGAAATACCTCTTTCTTGTTCCATAGCCATCCAATCGGAAGCTGCCGCCCTGCGCCCTTTTCTTCCTTTAACCATTCCCGCAGTTAAAATAGCTCCTGAATATAAAAGGAGCTTTTCTGTGAGAGTGGTTTTTCCCGCATCTGGATGGCTAATGATAGCAAAAGTTCGCCGCATTTTAACGGCTTGTTCAAGGTCATTTGTCATGGCTATAAGAATACTCGGAATGGGTAAGGAAAGAAAGCTGAATTTGCGTCATGAGGCTGGAAAATTAGGATTCTTCCGGATTGAAGAGCTTGTTGCCAAAGCTCAACAAATTTTGTGTGATTTTTTCTTGATAAAGCGGGCGTACTAAGTTTTTTTCTACATGAAATCCAAGGATGCCTAAAGTTAATATATTCGCTAAACTATAGACAAGGGCTGTAAGTCCAATGATAGCTAAAGCATGGGCTTTTATCCCATGGATCAAGCAGGGTTTATTTGAACAGAGGATTCCAAAAGGAAGCATAAAAAGAGCGGCCGTAAACCCAGCGATAAGCTCCGCTGTGCTCACAAGAGCAGCTGCCGGGGAGACGATTAGTGGGCCAATGAAGGGGGCTCCTTGAGCTCTAAGGAATCCAAGATGCATTTTGGCGATATTTGTTGGTAATTGTGTTGACATAAGCCTTTATTTTTTTGTTCGATACAGTTTAATGAAAGAGATTTTACAAGTAAATTGGAATTTTTTCCAGGTTCTTGAACCTGTTTAAAATTCTTAGCTTGCCAAGATCCAAAAAAACAAGAAAGCCGCAGCGATTTTTACTCCGATCAGTAAGAGTACCCGTTGGAAGTGTTTATCAAGGAACAATTTCACTTTTTCTCCCCAAAGCACCATAGCTCCCCCAACGAGGAAAAAACGGAGCAAGCGCGCAACGAAAAAACAGCAGATAAAGGGAAAAAGGTCTACGTGAAACACTCCAGCCGAAAGGCTGAGGGCTTTTAAGGGAAAAGGGAAGAGGGCTCCTAGGAAAACGGCCCAATTTTCATAGTTTTGGAAATGCAGTGCCATTGTTTTGAACGATGCGGAGGAAATTAGATGTGGTACGATATAGGAGCCGATTAAATCCCAAAGGAAATGCCCTAATAAGTAGCCAATGACTCCGCTAAGAGTAGAGCAAATCGCTGCAATCAGTACATAGTAAAAAGTTTTCTGTCTGTTTTGCAGGCAGAAAAACATGAGGATAGCATCGAGAGGAATAAATAAGACGAGCTCTAAAGAAAAAAGTGTGGCAATCCAGAGAGGGGCAAGTTTCGAGCCGGCCTTCTCTATGGCCCAATTATAAAGCTTGGCAGTTCCTGTTTTCATAAGCTATAATATAGCAGATTTTGTCCAGTTATTATAGCTTAAAATGATCCATCGAGAGAACATGTTGCATTTGTTTCAAAAAAATCTTGATCCATCCAGGTTTGGCTGTCCTATTCTCCTCTTGGCCCCTATGGAAGGGGTTGGAGATCGCCCTTTTCGCCGCGCTATGGCATCAATTGGAGGGTTTGATCAAGCCTGTACCGAATTTTTACGTGTTCCAACGAATGCGCATATTCCCAGTTTGAGCAAACACTACCTAGCCGATGAAACGTTTCCTATTCCGCAAGCCGCCCAGATTATGGGATCCGATCCTGTTTTAATGGGGGAAATGGCCAAAGCCATTGAGATGAGAGGGGCGCCAAGGATTGATTTGAATTGCGGCTGTCCTTCAAATACAGTTACAGGAAGAGGCGCTGGATCGAGTTTGCTAAAAACTCCTGAATTATTGCGTGAAATTACAAGCGCAATGGTGAAGGCGGTAACGATTCCAGTGAGCGCTAAATTGCGTTCCGGTTTTTCTGATTTGTCGCTTTTTAAAGAAAATTTATTGGCCGCTCAAGCGGGAGGAATTGCTTTCTTAACACTCCATCCACGAACAAAAATAGATGGGTATGGTCCCCCAGCACGCTGGGATCTTATTGCGGAGGCAAAATCTATTCTTTCGATTCCGGTTGTGGGCAATGGAGATATTTTAAATGTGGCTGATGCGCACCGGATGCTTTTGGAGACAAAATGTGATGCATTGATGATTGGAAGAGGGGCGGTTGCCAATCCTTGGATTTTCCAAGAAATCCGCGCGTCGTTTTCTGGAAAGACGTATAGGAAAACGACCGGCTCGCTCGATTTATTTTATCGAACGTTTATTGCTGAATTTTCGGAAGGAACACCGATGAAGACTCGGATTAATAAGCTAAAACAAATCGCCAGTTTTCAATTTCGCGCGAACCCTATTTTGTTGGAGATGCGCCCATCTGTATTAACGGGCGTGTATAAAGACGAATTCGATTTTTTGGAAAAAATTATCCCCCTTTTACGATCAGGCTACCGGCTAGAGTCTCCGTAAAGGAGTTTTTGGGGAAGATTCACGAAAGAGACAGATCCATCATCTTCAAAAGTCAAAATCCAAAACCGATCAAATACTTCTTCAGACCATCTTTTGGGGCTATTTTTGGCTCCTAATCGCATTGCGAGTTTTGGAAGTTCTGTATGAGACCAGCATATAATAACCATTTTACCTTCGTATTCTTCTGCATTTTTAATTTTTTCTACCAATTGTTCGGTTTCTCTGTAGCCAAACTCATTTTGTATCGGAAGGTTCAGCTCGTCCGCTAAAAACATCATGGTTTGCTCCGAGCGGATAGAAGGATCGAGAGGGGATGATTTCATCGCATAGATAGCAGCCGGAGGTCCATAATGAAGCAACGCGGGAAAACCTAAAAAACAGGGAACTAATGCCGCAGCTCGCTCGCGTCCTTTGAGTGAAAGATAATTGCCTTCAGGCGGTTTTTCTCCATGGCGCATTAAAATGACCTGAGAAGGTAAAGACCAAAGAGAAAAAGTTGAGAGAAGAAATGCAAAAAAATAACGCATATATTTACGATCCACGTTCCGTTTTTTTGAATTATATCAGATTGACGATTCTAAGGAAATACTATATGTAACAAATAAAAGGAGATTGGATGCAAGGCTATAGAGAGGCTCAACCTAAGGGATTATCTCTTCTTTTTTTCACAGAGTTGTGGGAACGCTTTGGGTTTTATACTTTGCAGACAATCCTTGTGCTTTACATGAGCAAAGTACTTGATTATTCAGACAACCAGGCTTATCTCATCTATGGCATATTTAGCGCTATGCTCTATTTGACCCCGGTATTCGGCGGTTATCTTGCGGATCGGTGGATCGGATTTCGTCAATCGGTTTATTTTGGCGGTTTTTTATTTATCCTCGGGTATTTACTTCTTGTCATTCCCGGAGTCAATTGGTTTTTTTCCGGTTTAAGTTTGATCATGATTGCCAATGGGCTATTTAAACCAAGTGTATCGAGCCTTGTTGGAGAATTGTATAATGCAGATGATACAAGGCGTGAAAGGGGTTTTACTATTTTTTATATGGGAATCAATGTTGGAAGCATGCTGCCGCCGCTGATGACCGGGGCGATTGTTTTGGCTTATGGTTGGCATGTGGGTTTTTTACTAGCTGCCATAGGCATTGTGATTGGAATGATTATTTTTTTGGTAGGGCGTCATAGCCTGGGAAGCAAAGGAGGCATTCCAGTAGAGAGTGTACTGCATCAGGGATTTTATAAAAAATGGGTTTTTTATTTAATCTTGACGATTGGTCTTTTGTGTTTGATTCCTTTATTTAATGTTTTTTTGATGCACCCAAAACAATCGAATTGGCTTTTAGGTTGTGTTTCAATAGGTGTGATCGCCATGGTTTTGTATCACTTGCGTAAAGAACATTTTGAACAGCGACGTAAATTATTGGCCTGTTTGATTTTAACATTCATCTCAATCGGTTTTTGGGCGATTGCTGTGCAGATGTACACTTCCGCTATGTTTTTTGCCGATAGAAACATGTCGAAAGAGTTTTTGGGGTTTACGATCAATGCGCAGTTTACTCAATTTTTCAATCCATTTTTTATCATCGTGCTGAGCCCCTTTATGAGTTGGATGTGGTTTCATCTCGATAGGAAAAAATTGAATCCGACTATTCCCGCTAAATTTGCCTGGGGTACACTTTTCATGTCGATCGGGTATTTACTTCTTGGTGGATGCATTCGATTTATGAATATAGATGGAATTGTATCTCCTTGGTGGTTGGTCATGACCTATTTTTTTCAAACAGTTGGAGAGTTATTGATCTCGCCCATAGGGCTCGCGATGATTGCCCACCTATCTCCACGTCACTTAGTGGGGATGATGATGGGCGTTTGGTTTTTATCCAGATCGGCAGCTTTTGCCATTGGAGGAGGATTGGCAACATTGGCAGATATTGTGCCTTCTATGTCTATGGAAGAGTCCCTTTCTGTTTATTCGACTGCTTTTTTTATTTTTGGAATAGTCTCTTTAACTCTAGCCGGCATGAGTGCAGCTCTTGTGCCTTATTTAAAGAGGTTAATTATGAGCCGGGCTCAATAAATGCTGCAGAAAAATAAATATAAGGTGAATTATGAAACATAGTTGGAGAATTTTTCTTTTGATTTTGGTGGCCTTCGTGGCATTTATTTGGCTTGTTAAAACTCCGCTCACAGCTTTCTATTTAACAAAAAAGATGGGGGTCAATGTATCAATCGGAAGCATCAACTTAGGATCTTCTAAAACAAACATGAAAGATTTTAGCATCAATAATCCTCGAGGATTTAAATCGAAAAAGGCTTTGCAGGTGCAAGACACGAAAATTACCTACGGGTTAAAAAATCTATTCCACGATCCGGCAGAAATTGATCTTATTGAGCTAAATAATGTCTTTTTGAATATCGAGTTGTCTAACCTTACGGGCAGCGTCAATAATTGGACAGCCATCGGAGACAGCGCTCTCGAATCCGATACAAAAGGAAAAGAGGTCATTATTCATAAACTGGCCATCAGAAATATGACCGTAGACATCAAGGGATTAGGACTTACCAAATCGTCTCAAACAAAAGTAATTCCTTATATGGAATTTTTAGAAATTAACAGTAAGCATGGGTTCCCCACAAAAGAGCTCATCCGACAAATTTTTGGCGGCGCAGGACTCCAGCAATATATTCAAGATCTTTTAAGTCCTCAAAAGGTTTTGCAAAAACTACTTCCTTTTACTTTGAACGAGGAAGCAAAGAGCTCCGAATAAGGAGCTCTGCTCCTCACAGAGGTTCTAAGCGATTCTAAGCCGTAATTTTTTAAACGGATTGGCTGCTGTGAGGAGTTCTTCATATTTATCAATGGAGATATTGGTTTTACCTCGTTCATATTGAGCGTAAGCATTGGGAGATTTTGATCCTAGCTGTTTGGAAGCTTCTCGTACTGTAGAGCCGCTCTTTTCTCTTTGCCTTCGTAAGGAAAGTGCCAAAAATAGTCTATTGTCATTAGCTGTTACCGCGATAACATCTTTCTTATAATCAATAACGGTTACAAAAAAGTTTTTGCCGATTTCATCTTCAAATAGGCATTTCGCAAGAAAAACTGGCTGAGCTTGCCGATCTGCACCACAATTATGTCGGGAGCGTAGCGCGTGGAGAAAAAAATATTGTCGCCTTAGCGCGAGTACTTGAATATTCCCCAAAAGATCTGATGTCAGATAAATGAAGCAATCCTGGTTCTCTTTGGGCTGAGAAAATATTTTCCTCTGAAATGTTGATAATATCGATTTTGAAAAAGTGCTCGAAAATGGCTCTGTTGATCCTTCGAAATCTGGGGAAAGTTATTTTTTGAGCCAAAAATCTTTCTCTTGAAAACCAAGAGACAATTGTCGTTGAAACCACTTTTCTTTAAAATGTTTGTCTAATTTTTTAGTAATTCCAATTTTATCAAGTAATTTTTCAACTGAAATACCTCTATCTGTGATCCCCAAAATGCTTAATAGTTTTACTGCCAATGCATCGCCGGTACAAAAATAAAAATTTTTAAAATTAGGATTTTTTAATAGAGCTAACGCTTCTCTCTCTCCTGGATCTATGCTAGAAAAGAACATGGTTTTACAAGTGATTGTAAATGTAAATCATCTTCTATAGAGGCTGAAATTTCATTAATTAGGCCATCTTCAAGAGGCGTGATTAATTTAATGGGTTCTTGTCCCTGATATCCATCAAAGTAAAAAACTTCATTGTATAGCACCGTTGATGGCAGATAGATTTTATAACTAGAAATTAATGCTTTCCAGTAATTCAATGAATGAGAATTGATTACAACATTGGCATCAAGTATGATTAATTCTGATTTCTTCATCATCCGTTTCCATAAAACCGTGAGAGGCGAGAGCTGTTCCGAGAGAAGCCAAGGAAACGTTTAATAATTTTGCAAGTCGACTGCGAGAAATTTTATTAAATTGCTGGTATGCTAAATATGCAAGTTTAATGAACCTTTCGCCAATTTTCTCTACATTTTCAGGAGGCTTTAGAACGATTTGTCTCTCTAGTGCTCGGAATCGCTCGTCACTTAAAAGGATTCCAACAAGTTCTTCGGAGATAAATCCTAAATATTTTAGGCGATAGAGTAATGCGTTTATAGATACTTTGTATTCATTTGCAAGAGCTACAATTGCAGAAATTTTTAACATTCCATGTGCTACCAAATGTCGCATTTGTCGTCTTAGGGAGGCGTCTGGTATTAACAATCCCGCAGCAAAAGCCTCTGCTAAACTTTCATTTTTCTTCTCTATATCAGGGTCAGAAATTACTTTGCGCATAAGCTCTTCATCCCAAGTGATTATATGAAACAACTCATGAGCAATTCTAAAAGGTTGTCTCCAAGGCTCATTCTCATTGATTAGAATGGCCGGTCCAAAGCTATATACAGAACATGCCGCAGAACCCTCGTCTAGAGGAAGGCTTAAGAACCGTATGCCATAGCTTTCCTCAAGAATCTTTGAGAGGGTAGCTGTCGGAAATTCTCCGAGATTTAGTTGTCCGCTAACTGTGTCTGCTATCTCGTTTGCCCAGTCTTCATTAGCTGTAGCAATGTCTAGTTTGCATTTTGGGAGAGAACGTTTTACTGGAAGTTGTTCTTCTAATAGATCCTCTAAAAATTTATAGTCCTCGCATCTTTGTAGAAACTGTCTCTCTTTTAAAGAAATTGAATTTTGAGGCTTATTCCTCCATAAAACTAGGGTGTCAACGGTCGTTGATTCCTTGAAGAAATCGTTTACCTCAATATGAAATAGCTGGGCTAGTTTGTAGAGTTCCCAAGCTTTTAAGTCTCTTTCTCCAGATTCTACTTGGACGACAATCGCATGTCCGCTAGAATCCCACCCCATGTGTGCGGCAACCTGAGTTTGAGTGAGATCGCAGCGTTGGCGTTCCTCTTTTATCCTTTTGGCTATCAGCTGTTTATTCATAGTCACCTTAAAAGATATTCCATTTTATAACTTCATAATGGCATGAAAAATGAAAAAAAAGCAAGGTTTTCTTGCATTTTGTCATTCTGTGCCTATAAACTATTATTTTAAATTGGTTAAAAATAATAATTGTTGTTATGAAAATAGGCTAAATATCTCTTATATGAATTGTTGCATTGGTTTTAAGCGCTGCAATGAATCATCTTAGCCACTGTCTTTATCGTAGGGTTTTTGCCTTTTAAGCTATGATAAAGAGTTGAGCGAGGTTGTTTTAGCCTCTTTAGCGAAATCGACCTTGATTCGGAGGAGTCAAAACTTCGAAGGCATAAATGCTGGTTTGAAATTTTGTCTATGCGAATAGTTCAATGAGATCATGTGAGACGGTGAGTATGTCGAATTCGAATTTTAGCCAAGAAATCTTTATTTGACTTTGCAGTAGATATATAAAAAAAGGCCTTGTTCACCTTCGCAGGGAAAACTTTCGGCCAGACAAGAGGACTTCCTAGAAATAGGGATGTAATAGTAAAAAATAGAGTCGATGCATTAACGTTTAGTTGCTTAAACCAAAAACGTGCCTCGACTCTATGCATCCAGTATCCGAAAATACAATCCAAAAAGCAACAACGAATCACTATAAAATCCACCGGTCTCGGCCAGTAATCGCTCAGAAAATCGTTGCTTTTCGAGAACTAATCGGTCTGGAATACAGTAAAAAATCAGCCAGAGAGGCAGCCGATATCCTCGAAGTGCCTAATTCTACAATGCAATCATGGAGACGACAACAAAAGGTTCAACAACACGCTCCTGAGTTGCGTGAGTTTCTTACAACTCCGGTGGGGGCTGCATTTTTGCAAAGAAATGTGATTGCCGTAATGAAATTGATGAAATGCGGACCGGGAGGTATTCGTGGAATGCAGGAATACTTACATAATGCGGGACTCGATTTTTTTGTTGCTGCGTCGGAGGGAGCATTGCAAAATTTTTGGGTTCGATGTGAAAGCCATATTATAGAATTTGGAGAGCAAGAAGAAAAAAAATTAGCAGCGAAAATGAGTCATAGAAAAATCACGGTTGGTCTTGATGAGATGTTTAGGGCACGACGTCCCTGTCTTGTAGCCATTGAGGTGGTCTCCAATTATATTCTCGTTGAAAAATTTACAGAAGATCGAAAGGCCGAGACCTGGAAAAAAGAGATTGATGAGCGAACGCAAGGGCTTAAAGTTACCGTTAGTCAAGTTGTCAGCGATCTCTGTGGAGCAATCCGCTCCTGCGCAAAAACTCTAGGGGCTAAACACATACCTGAACTTTTTCATAATCAGTACGAAATAAGTAAAGCAACTTCAGCTCCGCTAGCCTCTCAAGCAAAAGCTAATGAACGGGCACTCTATGAGGCGGAAGAAAAAGTAAAAGAGATGAGTCGAAGGCCTCGCAGACTCATAAAAGAGATACAAGCAAGACAGGAACAAGAACTAGCAGAAGCGATTTATAATCGAGACAAGCTGAAAGTAGGCAGCGAGATCAAAATCAAGCGATGCGAGGATGTCAAGGCATCGATCAAAGAGATGGGGAAAATTCATCACCCAATCAATTTTAAAACTGGCATTTTGCAAACGGCCTTAGGAATGAAGCATCGGTTTGATGAGCAGTTTAAAATAATACGAAAGAACGTCCGAGATGCCAAGCTGGGAGAGTCTAGCCAAGATCGTATTGACAAAGCCCAAAGAGCATTTGAAGCGATAGTAGACTACATGAAATATTTTTTCATCATGTATGCGGCCTTTGTTGCTGACCTTCAATTAACATTTGAACAGGAGACTTTTTTTAATAATGTCATATTCCCGTTAAGTTACTTGAAAATGATTTGGAGACGATTACCCAAAACTGGAAAAATAGAACTTGTTCCATTATTGAACAACTTGGAGATCAAAATTCGAGGTAGTCCTTGGGAAGAGAAGTTCAAAAACGCCCTGATGATGAAGGGAAAAGAGTTAGCAGAAAATTTTCAAAGATCTAGTTCTTGTGTAGAAGGCAGAAATGGAGCTTTGTCTTTAAATCACCATCGTTTTCATCGATTGAATGAAAAGAGCCTGAAAGTTTTAACAATCGTGCATAATTTCGATGTACAGAGATCGGATGGGACGACTGCAGCAGAGCGGTTTTTTGAAATGAAGCATGAAAGTTTATTTGAATCGTTGGTGACGAATGTAGCTATTCCCAGCAGACCGCAAAATCAACATCATGATCTGAAAAAACGATTAGCAGGTCGAGAAAAGCGGCATGTTGCATAGAAAATTGACCGAAAGGGTGAACAAGGCCTAAAAAAAGCCCTTGAAGAAAACTTCAAGGGCTTTGACTACACTGTTTTAAGAACGGGTGGATTAATAATCCATGTCTCCGCCAACAGGGGCTGCTGCTGGTTTATCCTGCACTTCCTCGGTGATGATCGCCTCGGTTGTTAAGAGAAGTCCTGCAATGGAAGCTGCAAATTGCAGAGCGCATCGAACGACTTTCGTTGGATCCACAATTCCTTTTTCCATCATGTTTACATACACGTCTTCTCTCGCATCATAGCCTTCATAGGTGCCCATAGAGGCTACCTTTTGCACTACGATAGAACCTTCTTTGCCTGCGTTTTCCGCAATTTGACGCAGAGGGTAGCTCAGAGCGCGAACAATGATCTCAGCGCCGATTTTTGTGTCGCCACAGAGTTTTGCGATCGCAGCTTCCAGCGTTGGCAAGCAGCGAATAAGAGAGGTGCCGCCGCCAGGAAGAATTCCTTCTTCGACAGCTGCTCGGGTCGCTTCTTTTGCATCGTCGACGCGATCTTTTTTCTCTTTCATTTCAATTTCTGTTGCGGCACCCACGCGGATGACCCCAACGCCGCCAGACAACTTAGCAAGACGCTCTTGGAGTTTTTCACGATCGTAGTCAGAAGTACTTTCTTCAATCTGACGTTTTAAAAGAGCAATTCGGTCTTGGATCACTTGCTTAGTTCCAGCACCGTCGACAAGCGTCGTGTCGTCTTTTTTCACGATCACTTTTTTGACTTTACCGAGCATATCCAAAGTGACTTTGTCAAGAGACATCCCTCTTTCTTCGCTGACGAACTCGCCGCCTGTCAAAATGGCGATATCTTCCAGCATAGCTTTGCGTCGGTCTCCAAATCCTGGCGCTTTGACGGCCACGATTTTTAACCCAGCGCGCAAACGGTTCACTACGAGAGTAGCGAGCGCTTCTCCGTCAATATCTTCAGCAATGACAAGAAGGGGCTTGCCAGATTCTGCCGCCGCTTGAAGGATCGGTAAAAAATCTTTCATCGCAGAGATTTTTTTCTCATAAATGAGGACAAGGGCGTTTTCATATTCGCAAACAAGCGTTTCAGCATTGGTAACAAAATAGGCTGAAGTGTAGCCGCGATCGAAATTCATCCCTTCCACAACTTCAAGAGTTGTTTCAAATCCTTTTGCTTCTTCTACTGTGATCGTTCCGTCTTTGCCCACTTTCTCCATTGCTTTTGCAATGATGGCGCCGATTTCACTATCACCGTTAGCAGAAATAGTTGCTACTTGAACGATCTCTTTTGAATCTTTGATCGGCTTGCTGAGTTTTTTCAGCTCATCCACTACCAAGTTGACAGCAAACTCGATCCCTTTTTTGATTTCCATTGGATTCGCGCCGGCAGTCACATTGCGAAGTCCTTCGCTATAAATCGCTTCAGCAAGCACAGTAGCGGTCGTGGTGCCATCACCAGCTTTATCAGCCGTTTTGTTCGCCACTTCCTTGACCATCTGAGCGCCCATGTTTTCGTGGCGGTCTTCCAGTTCGATTTCTTTTGCGACTGTTACGCCGTCTTTTGTAATTTGAGGCGAACCAAATTTTTTATCGATTACTACATTCCGACCTTTAGGTCCGAGAGTTACTTTAACAGCAGAAGCTAGCGTGCGAACGCCTTTTAAAATTTTTTGGCGGGCTTCTTCCCTGAATTTAATGTTTTTAGGTGCCATATTTTGAATTTCTCCTTAAAAAATTATTCTTCAATGATTGCAATAATGTCATCAGCCTTGAGGATCAAGTATTCTTCGTCGTCGATCGATACTTCCTGTCCCGAATATTTGTCCATTAGGATCATGTCGCCGATTTTCACAGAAACCGGAATAACCCGGCCGTCCTCTAGCTTTTTGCCAGGACCAACCGCAACGACTTTTGCCGTTTCTTGTTTTTTCTTCGCAGAATCAGGAAGAATGATCCCGCCTTTTAAGGTTTCTTGCTGTTCCAATCGCTGCGCTAAGACGCGATTGCCAAGTGGTTTCAGCGTAAGTTTCTTTTCAGCTTGTTGGGCCATAGATTTCTCCTTGTTTAGTTGGTTTCAATTTTTTATGGCGAACTATTGTGTTTTTCAATTGTTTGAATTCCTCTTTGAGTCGGTTTCAAAAACTGAAAAACCTAATGGTTCGTGCTATAACCTCAATGGTTTATAAGCTCCACCCTTCATTTAAATCTATAAAGGAATATACTCGACTATGGATTTTTTCGCAATTAAAATTTAGCAGAATCTTCAGTCGATTGCTAATATTCTTCGTTTTTTTGATGGCAAATAGTCTTTAGTGCTTAAATATGAACAGTTTATGAAAGGAACTTCTTATGTCAAAGCCTCGCAGTGAAATCGCCCAACAAGACTGTTGGAACGTTGAAACCCTCTATTTATCTTCGGATCTTTGGCATAAAGAATTAAAACAGGCCCAAGGGCAAGAGGGGGACGTCCATTGGCCTGAGATAGCTTTATATAAGGGGCGTCTTGCCGATCCAAAATCCGTTTATGGGTTATTTGAATTTTTGTTTCGTCTTGATAGGCAGCTATCCAAGCTTTTTACTTACGCCCATTTAAAAATGGATGAAGATTTGGGTCATGATGGCAATAAACATGATTTTGGGTTGATCACAAAACTGCTGCATGATTTTCAGCTCGAAAGTTCTTGGATTGAGCCGGAATTTTTGGCTTTAAGCGACTCTGACTATGAGGGGTTAATGGCTGATCTTTCTTTGAAGCCTTTTCAGTTTTATTTAGAAAAAATCATGAGAAAAAAAGCGCATACTTTGTGCCCTGAAGAAGAGAGGCTTTTAGCTTTAAGCTCGAAGGCATTAGATACCTCTTATAAAGCATTTGGCGCATTAAACAACGTGGATTTAACGTTTAAGCCTGCGGTGGATTCAGAAGGAAAGGAATTTCCTTTATCGAACGGTTCTTATTTAATGTATGTAAGATCTTTTGATCGAGAACTGAGAAAATCTGCTTTTCAAAATTTGCATCAAACTTTCGAGGGACATGCCAATACCCTTTGTGAGTTGATTCAAGGACTGGTGGAAGGGCATTATTTTATGGCAAAGGCTCGGAAATTCGATAGCTGTCTTGAGTCGGCCTTGTTTTCTCACAAAATCGATCCAGAAGTTTATATGCAGCTAATTCAGACTGTGCGAAAAGGGTTGCCTGCACTGCATGAATATATTGCGCTTCGTAAAAATGTACTGGGACTCGATGAAATTCATGCTTATGATCTCTATGTTCCTTTAATTGAAGAAAACCAAACCCATACCTCTTTTCAAGAAGCATGCAACGATGTGGTTGCGTCAGTGGCTCCTCTTGGGCGAGAGTACCAAGATGTTTTGAGAAAAGGTCTTTTAAATGAGCGCTGGGTGGATATATATGAAAATACAGGGAAGCGCTCCGGCGCCTATTCCAGCGGCTGTTATGATAGCATGCCTTATATTTTGATGAATTATCATGGGACGTTAAATGATGTATTGACGTTAGCTCATGAAGCGGGGCATAGCATGCATAGTTATTTAAGCCACGCTCATCAGCCCTATGTTTATTCTCAATATCCTATTTTTGTTGCTGAGGTAGCCTCGACTTTTAATGAGCAGCTGCTTTTGCGCCACTTGCTTTCAAAAGCCAAGACTGCTCAAGAAAAAGCTACGCTGATTAATTATCAGATCGAAGGGATTCGAGGGACGATTTTTCGACAAGCTCTTTTCGCCGAGTTTGAGCTGCAGCTACACCAATGGATAGAAGAAGGAGTTCCCTTGACTCCTACCTTATTGAAGCAAAAATATTTAAAACTCAACGAAGAGTACTATGGTCCAAATTTTGCTTTAGATTCAGAGGTGGCCATTGAATGGGCGCGTATTCCTCATTTTTATTATGATTTTTATGTGTACCAGTATGCGACGGGGCTTAGCGCTGCTTTAGCGCTTTTTAATGAGACGATGCATTCAGATGAGGCTAGATTAAAATATCTGCAGTTTTTAGGGTCAGGAGGAAGTCGTTATCCTCTCGAACTATTGGAAATTGCAGGCGTTGATATGAAAAGCTCAAAGCCGATCGAATCGGCGTTAGCCTATTTTCAAAAATTGCTTGCGGAGTTGAAGAAGGTTTGTAACTCACCTAATGCGCGCAGGGGATCTTGCGCCGAACGTGGTTCAAAAGTTGGTCGATAAGCGTAAAGTGAGTTTGTAAAAAAAATTGCTAAATAAGAGAGTTTGAAGTATTCATGCCATTGTATTCGGAAGAGATATGTATCATAAACAGTCCAAAGCGGTTCTTGTCGTGCTGAATGACAAAGGGCTTCACACGCGTCCCTCCACGGAGCTTGTGAAATGCGCTTCTCGTTTTAAGGCCACTATTACTCTTTCTTATCGTACATTTTCAGTAAATGCGAAATCTTTGCTCGGTGTTTTGATGTTGGCGGCAGAAAGGGGGGCTAAGCTCACCTTGACTGCCGAAGGCTCTGATGCGGAAATGGCTGTCGCTTCACTCATTCAACTAGCGAAAAATCGATTTAACATTCATTTTTAAAAACAATGAATATGGCCATCTGCATAACCGATGAATATTCGCTTCGCCAAGTTGAAAAAGAACCCCGTTTCAATCACTCCAGGAATATGAATCAAGTCTTCGTGCACTTTTTCAGGAAAGAGTGGAGGAGAGTCAAAATGGATATCAAAGATCAAATTGCCGTTATCTGTCATAAAAAAATCTCCAGCTTGGGTAAGCCGCCAAAATCCCTTATAGCCTATCGCCTCCAGTTTTTTATGCGTCATGGACGAACCAAAGTTAAGAACTTCGATGGGGAGTTTTCCTTGGCCTAAGCAAGGAACCAGTTTACTTTCATCGGCGATAACGACCATTTCACTGCTCGCTGAAGCTAGGATTTTTTCACGAAGTAACGCGCCTCCCGCTCCCTTGATCATCCGTTTTTGAGGGTCGATTTCATCGGCACCGTCGATGGTGAGGTCAATTCGGGGGATCTCGTTGATATCGAAGATTGCCAATCCCCCTTTTTGAGCAAGGCTGGCTGAACGGCTAGAACTAGCGACTGCTCGAATGGAGATGCGTTCTTCTCTGACTCGATGAATGAGGCTTTGGATGAAACATTCGGCCGTAGAGCCTGATCCAAGTCCGACGATCATCCCATTTTCGATTAGCTGGGCAGCTTTTTCTCCTAAGGCTTTTTTCGCTTCAATTAAAGACATTGAATATCCGTTTGTATTCCACGATTCGAATTTGCAATAATTTAAAAAAAAAATAAAGAATCTTTTTTTGATATATATCTCGTAATTCAAGAATCTGCTTTTGTGTGGGATTGAAAGCTCCCGAAAATCGATTCAAGGAAAAGGGGTCGTATTTGTGTGTTTTTTTGAAAATTTGACTAGTAATTTAAATGGAATTCTTCTAAATTTCATAACTTGAGCTGGGTATTTAATGGAGGTTAAATGTTAGGACAAAGTGCGGCGAAGAAACATGCACCCGAAAGTCGCAAAACACAAAAAGCTCGGGAAAAATTATTAGAGTCATTTAAAAAACAAGATGCCCAAATTACCGGTGAGGCTCTTAAAGCCACGGTAGAAAAAATTCATAAATGGATTTCTGATCAACATAAACATCGTGTTTTGATTAAAAACAAATTGATTCAGTTATTTGACCAAAATCAAAACGCTGCCGAAACAAGCGAAAAAGTTAAAGAATTTGCCCAAATGCTCCAGAGTAATTCGTCTGAAGGGGACAAAGAAGTCAAGCATTCGTTATACGGCTAAAAACCTTAGATTTTTAACAGGTTCTAAGTAACTCAAGAATCAGCTTTTTTAAAATATAGCCATTATTAGCCTCCGCTTTTCCACCTGGAAAACCGGAACTAATAATAGCTGTTTAAAAATGATTGTCTGAAATAACAGAAATAAGATATCATCTTTCTTCTTAAGTTCTGTAGTGAGGACAATGCAAAAAAACGTAATTGACTGCCTTTTAGAGCGCGGCTTCATTGACCAAATGACCTCCGAAGATCTTCGAGATCATTTAAACAGCCCTCGTAAAGTGTATGTGGGATTTGATCCGACTGCAGAAAGTTTGCATCTTGGAAATTTAATTCCCGTCATGGGATTAGCTTGGTTTCAAAAATTTGGACACTCCCCATTTGCTTTGATAGGGGGGGGGACAGGACGCATCGGAGATCCTTCCGGAAAAAGTGTCGAGCGCCCTCTTTTGAGCGACGACACTCTAGAATATAATGTACGTTGTCTGGAACGTTTTTTCCATTCGATATTTCCTGAAACGGGCCCTAAGCCGGTCGTTTTAAATAACAATGATTGGTTAGGTTCTTTTAGTCTGATCGGGTTTCTTCGTGATGTCGCTAAATTATTTCGTGTGGGACCTATGTTGGCCAAAGAAAGCGTCCGCGCGCGGCTGCAATCCGAAGAGGGTTTGAGCTTTACTGAATTCAGCTATCAGGTTTTGCAAGCGTATGACTTTGCCTATTTAAGTCGTGAACGGAATGTAACCATTCAGATGGGCGCAAGCGATCAATGGGGAAATATTACAGCCGGAATAGAGTACAATCGGAAGATTGGTGGAGATGCAATTTATGGTCTTACATTTCCTTTGCTTGTTCGTTCGGATGGAAAAAAATTCGGCAAATCGGAGGAAGGGGCTGTTTGGCTTTCATCAAACAGGTTATCTCCTTATCAATTTTATCAGTATTTGATCCGGATTCCCGATGCTGACGTTATTCGAATGTTAAAAATGTTAACATTTTTAGAGATGGAAGAAATTCAAGAAATCGAAAAACAAATGGGATCCTCGGATTATGAACCGAATTTAGCGCAAAAAAAATTAGGGCTCGAAGTTACCCGCTTTGTTCATGGAGAAGAAGGTCTCTCTTCAGCGCTTCGTGCGACGGAAGGAATGGCTCCTGGATCGAAAGCTACTTTAAACAGCGCTGCTTTACAAGAGCTGGCATCCGACATGCCTCATGTAAAACTAAAAAGAAAGGCGGCTGTAGAGCAAAAATATGTAGATTTAGCAGTAGGGGCCGGTTTACTTCCTAGTAAAGCGGAAGCGATTCGTTTGATTAAAAACGGAGGAGCTTATTTAAATAATAGAAAAATTTCTGATCCAGCTTATGTTATTTCCGCAGACGATTTGATTGACGGTGTATTTCTTCTTTTGAGTGTGGGGAAAAAAAACAGACTTCTGATTTCTATTGAATAAATCTTATCTAAAAATTGAGTAAATGTTAAAAAATCTCACGGTGCAGACTGCTCAACTCAGATGTATGTGAATTTTTATTTTAAATTTGTTTTGAAAAATATTCTCAAATCGCTATTTTGAATTCGTGAACCTCTTTATTTGGAATTCGATAGGATTTCGGAAAAGGGATAAATTTTGGACCTGTTCATCATCTGAATTGGGCTTTAGATGCGGTTCAAATAAGGAGATAAACAACTTGTCTGAAAATTTAACAGATAAGAGTAGAAAGAATCCAAGTCAACTAAGGAGCTCGGATATGAGTACGATCACGAAGAAGAAGCTGATCCACAATATTTCTCAAACGAAAGGATTGCATCCGAACGATGTCCGTAACGTTATCCAAGCGTTTCTTGATGCAATGACTGATACGTTGTCTAACGGAGATCGTTTGGAATTCCGGGATTTTGGCGTATTTGAAATTGTCGAAAGAAAACAAAAGATTGGCCGTAATCCTAAAAATGCTCAAGTACCTATTGTGATTCCTGCTCGCAAAGCAGTGAAATTCACACCGGGTAAAAAAATGAAAAAATTGATCGAGTAGAAATGGGATAGGTTCATGCACTCTTCGCTTGCTTCTCTAGAGGATTTTTTTAAGATAGTTCGAGAGGCTTCTCTTAAAGAACGAAAAAATTTAGAAGATCCTTGGGATGAATCCATGCAAGCAACAGCTTCGGGGGTTGATGCAATTCAGCTCCCTGATGTTGATTTAAGAGATCCTTTAGATCATTATCGGGCGTTGCGGACTCTATGGGCTCTTTCTTTTCGTTCAAAGAGCGATGAGTTAACTCAATCGATTCATCGATTGCTACGCCATCCATTCGGAAAAACTTTTCAACCATCGATTGCTATTTCTCAATTATTGCTGCAAGGATTTTCAAATGCCAGCATGGCCCCCATTCAATTTGATTCTGGAGCGGCTCTTGCGGATATAGGCTTGTCTTGGCAAGAAGGACGAATCCCCCTTTTGCCGGAATTATGTCAGTTAGCCCTTCTTTGGGTTTTAAATGAAAAAAATGAAGCTGCTTTCCATTTAATGGAATGGCTTTTACCTTTTTTAGAATTTAAAACTTTATGGGCCTCTGAAAAGAAGTACGATGAACCCGAGTTTTTGCTTTCTGCCTATTTGCTATTTTCTTATATAGGACTTCATGAAAAAGCGGCTGCTTATTTTTTAGAAGCGCAAACTAAATTTCTTTCTCTTTGTCGGCCTATTGATCCTTTTTTCTTAGTGTTGGAAATGCAATTAAAAAAAGTGCCTTTACAAAATAATTTATTAAGCGAATCTTTGTTCGACGCTAGCTTGGGGACGTGGATTTATCGCGGATCTGAATTGCGCGCTGCGATCAGTTTGTCCGGTTATGGAACTTCTTTAGGAGTATTTATAAAAAAAAGTGTCGAAATTCGCGCCGCTGGCCCTCAGTTTTATCCACTGACCAATGCAGCAGCCTTTGGCATCAAAGGATTGCATGCAGCGCATGTTATTGATTCGTCCAAAATGCGAGGGTGGACGCGCTCTTTAGGCCAAAATGATGTGTGGATGGACGTTTCTATAGAAGGTTCTAAATTGGATCTAAAATTTATCGGGGTAGTTCCTGAAAGAAAAGTGGTTTTTGCCCTGTATGTAAAAGCAAAAAATGCTCAAATTGATACTCTTATTTTTCAATCGAATAGTTTGCAAAGGTATAATGGCGTAACGAGCTCTATTCAATTTAATGGAGACGAACTGCTAATTCAAGGATCGGTTCCAAGTAAGGTGGAGTTAATTCCTCTCGCAGGCAAAGAGTGCTTTTGGGGCGCTGATTTTTTGTTTGCTTTGGAAATTAATCCATTTGAACCCGTGCTTTCTTTGCAGTTTTTATAAAAATTCTCTCCAATGTTCTTTAAATTCTGTTTGTGCCTCTTGATAAATGATCTTATTTCTATCGAGAATTGTTTTCAGTGCATCTCGATAAGAAATTTCCTGTATGGCGGGGATGAGAGAGGCGTTGGAGGTAAGATAATCAATGGCTGTAGAAATATGATTGACTCTTCTTCCTAAAGAAAAGCCATTGACTAACGTTTCTGTGTTTTTTAGATCATTTGTGAAGCTTTGAGAGCGGGCATGGCATTTATCGTGAAGGAGTTTTAAATCTTCTGCACATACTTTTCGGGCCTCTATGATCCGATTTTGCAATCTGATCGCAAAGAAAACAAATTGATCTGAAACAATTTTATGATCTTTTAAAAGATGCAGGTCATATCGCAGCGTGATCGTTTCTAAATCCAAGAGAGAAGCTTCTGTAATAAATTTTTCTTTAAGTGCGGATGGGGAGAGGTTTTCATTTTCTGGTTCATTAAAAATATACGTTGTAAGATTTTTAAGACCATGTTCTTTATAAAGATTATAGAAGGAAATATGGGGGGCCGACTCTTTCACTTTTAAAAGAGTTTCTGTGTGTTCATAATTTTTTTTACCAAAAGACAAACGGGTGATTGCATAATAAGAGGCTACGCCGATCACGCCTGCTGCAAGAATTATAGGAATGATGATTAATCCGGCTGGAGAAAGGGCAATGCTTGCGCCCCAAAGACCGGCTCGGACTGCGACTTCTAGAAGGGCCAAAATAGCTAATGCGGCAAGGCCGATACGTGCAATTTGGGCTATGTTAAACCGAGAAATAGTGGTTTCTTGGGATTCTAGAGAAATTATTTCATTGTTAAAATGTTCTGTAATAAGGGGATTTAATGACATACTACTCATTTGAACTCCTATATTTAAATTTGCCCAAATTTTAGTGTTGTTTGTTTAATTATTCAACAATTAATAAATTATTACTATTTCTTGTTGCAAATTCTTGCTAAATACTCACTGATAAGAGATAATGCAAATCTCTATTGAAAACGATTTTTGCAAGAGGTGTTGTGTGGCTGCTGTGAAAGGGTTTCTAATTGGCTCGGTTGCTCTATTTGGGATGATCGGCGGGTATGCCTATGTGAAAAAAAGAGCGGTTGAAAAACCTCCTGAGGGTGCTCGCATAGTAGAGATTTCTTTGAATGAGCCGCAGAGGTTGGATAGAAATCTTGGCATTGCTCTCAAAGAACCTGTTTATTTGGAAGCTACACCCCAGCCTCTTCAGCCGATACAAGAGGATTTTCCCGAGGTAGACCGTATCTATCAATTATTCACTTTAGATTCTTCTAAGCTGCCCCTTGTTGAAACGGTCGCGTACACGAGTCGGGTGCCTTGGTTGAAAGATCGCCCTGCTTGGATTGCTGATTATGCGAGCCATTATGAAACGTCCCGGCATTTTATCGCACGAAGTTTAAATAAAAAAATTGACTATTTTACCCAGAAAATTTCTCCGGGAGATCGCTTTAATGTGTTTAAGCGGGACAAACAAATTAATTTTCACTTATTAATCGATCTTTCCCGTTGCCGGATGTGGTTTTACGCGATGGATCTCGAAGCCAATGAAAGGATTTTACTTAAAACCTATCCAGTGGGTATTGGCCGAGTCGATCAGACAAAAACGTCTGGTTTTTTAACCCCTGTGGGCAAGTATCTTTTAGGGAACAAAGTTGCGATTTATAAACCAGAAACGCTGGGCTTTTTTCAAGATAATAAAATTGAGATGATCCGAGTTTTTGGGACTCGATGGATTCCGTTTGAACAAGAGGTAGAAGGGTGCTCTGAACCTGCAAAAGGATTAGGTTTGCATGGGGCTCCTTGGGTTCCGGATGCATCTGGACAGCTTGTGGAAGATAAATCAAAAATTTCCAAATATGACAGTGATGGCTGTATCCGCCTCGCCTCTCAGGATATGGAAGAAATTTTCTCAATTATTATCACAAAGCCTACGAGGGTGGAACTAGTAACTGATGTTCATCAAGCAAAATTGCCTGGAATTGAAAGGAAATAAATGACTATTTTGCCTCATGAAAAGCAAATTTTAGAATACCAGCAAACGCTGCAGCAACTGAAGGATCAAAATAAAAACTATTCTATTTTGACGTCTGAAGAGTTGGTGAAGATGGAGAAAAATCTTGAGCTGATGAAAAAAACTGTCTATTCCCAGCTAAAGCCTTGGGATCGGGTTGCTATTTGCCGGCATCCACAGCGTCCTCATGCCATCGACTATATTCAAAATTTATCGGATGAGTTTGTTGAATTATTTGGAGATAGGACGTTTCAAGACGATCATGCGATCATTGCTGGGCTGGCAAAAATTGGCTCGCAAAAATACGTGGTGATTGGGCAGGAAAAAGGCAAGGATACGGAAAGCCGGATTTATCGTAATTTTGGAATGCTTCATCCGGAAGGGTATCGCAAGGCGATGCGATGTATGCGTCTGGCCGCAAAATTTCAGCTCCCTGTGATTTCTTTATTGGACACGCCAGGGGCTTATCCAGGCCTAACTGCTGAAGAGAGGGGGCAAGGGTGGGCGATTGCAAGTAATCTTTGGGAAATGTCCCGCTTGCCTACTCCTATTATAGTCCTTTTGATCGGAGAAGGGTGTTCTGGGGGCGCTCTCGGTATGGGAATCGGGGATGTGATTGGCATGTTGGAACATGCTTATTATTCGGTGATTTCCCCGGAAGGGTGCGCTTCTATTCTTTGGAAAGATGCGAGTAAAAATTCGATCGCGGCCTCTGCTTTAAAAATGCATGTGGAAAATTTGCTTGAATTAGGGATTGTCGATCAGATGATTGAAGAGCCTTTGGGAGGCGCGCATCTCGATCCTAAAGTAGCTTTTACAAATGTAAAATCCTTCATTCAAGAGCAGTGGGAACGGCTTCGTTCGATTCCCTTAGAAGTTCTTTTAGAAAATCGATACCAAAAATTCCGTAAAATGGGCAAAATGGAGTCTCACATTACCGATGATGTATGAGATTACTTTTTTTTGCCGCTCTTCGCAATAGCAAGCATCTTACTTTAGCTCTATTGACCTTAGTGACTTTACTCCTGTCGACTATTGCAAACCAATGTGAAATGTTTTCCGTGGGTTTGATGGCCAACACAGGCGCTGATTTTTTTTCCTTATTTAGTCCTGATGGGAAAAAACAAAAAGACCAAATTGCATTAGATGACGTGGTTCATACATGGACACTCATCGATAGTAATGAAAGTGGAATCATTACAAGACAAGATGCGGCAAGTTATATCGCTAAAAAAAAGGACACAAATCCGCTTAGCTGGGTGTTAAATAAAGTGGCGGCCCGTTTTGATTATGAAAAAGATTTTTCGCTGCTGATTGCTATTTTAGTTGGAGTGGCATTGTTTAAAGCCGTGACCCTTTTTGCATCTCGCTATGCGACGCAACTTTTGTCTATTCGAGTGACTCGCGACCTAAGACAGCAGTTTTTTGAGCACATACAGACGCTGCCGCTTAGTTTTTATCAAGAGCAGAATTTGGGAAGTCTTTCTTCTCGAGCGGTTGGGGATGCGGGGCAAATTGCTTCTTCTTTGAACTCTTGTTTAATGAACTATCTACAAACGCCTTTTACGATTCTTTCCACCCTTGTGGCTTGTTTTTATCTTTCTTGGCAGCTTTCCATGATTATTTTTTTTGGGTTGCCCTTAATTATTTTGCCTGTAGTGATTTTAACGCGGCAAGTTAAACGGATCACTCGCCAGATTCAAAAAAACCAAGAGACTTTTTCTTCTGTTCTTCTCGATTTTTTAGCTGGTATTCAGACGGTGAAAATTTTTGCGATGGAAGCTTTTTCTTTGCGTAAATATAAAGAGCAAAATGACCAGATGGCCATATTGGAGAGTAGAAGCGCCAAATATGGTTTATTGGCCCGTCCTGTGCTACATATGGTGGCGACTGCTTGTCTTGCCATTGTGGTTCTTTTCGGCTTGTATACGCTTCATATGACGGTAGGGCAGCTGCTGATGTTTTGCGGCCTCTTGCATTTGTTTTATGAGCCTGTTAAAAAATTTGCAGAAGAAAACGCTAATATCCAAAAAGGGGTTGTTGCAGCCGAGCGAATGTTTGAGGTCCTTCATTTAAAGCCGCACATCCAAGATCGGGAAGGGGCTGCTTCCTTAGGAGGATTTCATCAGACGATTGAGTTTGATCATGTTTGGTTTAAATATAAAGACGAGTGGATTCTTAAGGATTTGAGTTTTAGCGTTCGCAAGGGAGAGATCGTAGCTTTAGTTGGAGCCACTGGAGCTGGCAAATCGACTATTGTGCAACTTTTACCTCGCCTTTATGAAGTACAGAGGGGGGAAATTCGAATCGACGGCATGCCGATTCATGCATTTACTCAAAAATCCCTGCGGGATCAAATCGCTTTTGTTCCTCAAAAACCATTTTTGTTTTTTGATACCGTATTTGAGAACATTGCATTTGGCCAAAACTTTTCACGGACTGAGGTCGAAGAGGCGGCTCATCGAGCGTATGCTCATGAATTCATTGCAGAATTGCCAAACAATTACGATACGCTTCTTGCAGAAATGGGCAAAACGCTTTCAGGGGGACAGCAGCAACGTTTGGCTATTGCACGGGCGTTAGTGAAAAAAGCGCCGATTCTTGTGATGGATGAGGCCACCTCTTCTCTAGACGCACTGTCTGAAAGTCGGATCAAGCAAGCTCTTCGCGAGTTGCAAGGCGAAGTGACGCAAATTTTAATTGCCCACAGATTATCCACGATCGAACATGCCGATAAGATTATTTTTCTTGAAAAAGGGCGTAAAATTGCGGAAGGGACAATAGAAGAGTTGTTAGCAACCTGCATCCCGTTTCGTCTTATGTGGGAAAGTTATCATCATACAGAAATTGCGATTTCTTAAAAAAGTTGTTGACAAGTGGGTTTTAGATCGTTTATGAGCCTTGCGTCATAAACGAATGAGTTTGGCCCATGTCTGATCAATTAAGTTTTTTTCATGTTCAAATGCTTGACTACCTTCAACGCGATGTTGAAAAGAAACAAATTGAGGAAGGCTTTGATCCTTTGTATGATCGAACCTTTCGTGATTTTCAAGAGATGTTGAAAGCAGCTTCCAAATCGGAGATTCCGAAAACTTCTTTTTCTTTGTCTGCGATTATTGATCAGTATCATTTTCTTATGGGCTCTCGCGGAGCCATTCATTTGGAATTAAAATTGCTCGAATCCTTTCCAAAAAAAGAATTTGAAGAGCTGGATCTTTTTCCTTATTATCCCCGTATTTATCGGGGTTTACCGAGACTGTACTCCAAAAATACCCCTTCTGTGTCGCGTGTAAAAAGTCAATTTTCCCATTTGCCATCCCTTAAAAAACGAGCCATTGAAAAAGCGCTTTATAGTTTATATAAAGAGCAGATACCAACA
>Ga0206895_1012_pt1 | contig 48785 bp, 51 predicted proteins | sample Alteio_BWOrgHeat_51_FD_152967 | JGI IMG/M metagenome (GOLD analysis project Ga0206895, IMG submission 152967) | Enriched cells from forest soil in Barre Woods Harvard Forest LTER site, Petersham, Massachusetts, United States -... | ecosystem: Environmental > Terrestrial > Soil > Temperate forest >...
TTGAGATCATCTGTTAATGAATAGCCATATAAAGCAAGCAATTTATTTTTTTCTTTGTCCCAGTTACGGATGCTGTCGAAATAATTTGGCCCGTAATTATGCAACAGCTGAAGCAACACAATATTTTTATGAACACAGAGCGGATGTTCCGTATCGCTTTGGCAGGTGCAGCTGGTATCAAAATTCCGTTCTTCATTTTTCTGGATCACCACTTTGAACTGTTCGCCTTCAAATTCCAGTTCAGCCAATACACGTTCATCTTTTGCTTCAATGATATTACTTCGGGTACTGCGTAAATAATTTTCTGCTGTTTCAAAATTTTCCTGTGCCGATAACATGCGTATCAGTTTCAGCTCAAGCTGTTTCATTTTCACAACGGTGTGGCGCTGGTCGTAAATAGTTTCTTTATCACCCAGTAAGTTTTTGTCGAGCATATCCTGCAGGTGAAACAATGCGCCTGCTTTATGGCGGCAGATCTCAGAAAGGTTATATGGACAACTGCAGCGAAGTGATAATGTTTTTGGGTCTTTAAACTGGTTGATATGCACTTTATAAAAAGTTGCATAACCATCATCTTTTACACGAAAGATAACAGATGCCATCAGGTCATCATATTCTATCAGCTCCACATTGCCCAATGCATGGATCTTTTTTCCCCGACGGATCACTTCCTCGGTACCGCTGTTATAGATATGTTTTACGAGATAAGGTAGCGCCATACATTTAGTCTGAAGCCTGGAGTTAGAAGTCTGGAGTCAAGAGATCAGGATCAATACTTCAGACTCCAGTCTTCTAACTTCAGACTCATTCAAGGGCAATTTGCAAAAGTAAAGGAAAGAGGGCCGGTTTCCGAAAAGAAATAAAAAAATAATCCCCGAAAAGTGTAGAAATCAGGTTGTCTTTTATGGAATTTAACCAGCTGTTGGGAAATGTGAAGTAGCCATCTGTTCAAATCAAACCGTTTCAACAACCAGGTCGCCGTTTTTATAAAACGGAAGCGTATTCGCTACATCTTTTGTAACACAATATTCAAGATCAGATTCCAGCCCGTATGATGCCAGCCGGTGCCAATGTGTAGTATTACGTATAAAGCTGAACATATCTTTTTTATGCAGCCCATACATATTTGATGCCATCAGGCTGCTGTCGCAATGGATCGTAAAATGATCTTTCACTTCATCGATCACAGCGCCTGCAAACAATGTGTCTTCGAGGTTAAACCTGTCTTTCCAGGCAGAGCAACCCAGTATCACATTTTTATCCTGCGAAACAAGATGATCACAAACAGCCGACAGGTTTGGGAATGAACCGGTAACTACTTCAGCGGCGCCGTTGTTAAGCGCCATATGTAATAACCTGGTGCCGTTAGTAGTGGTAAGCACTAATGTTTTTCCCTCAATAAATGAACGTGGGTATTCAGCGGGTGAGTTTCCGTATGACAAACCCGGTATTATTTTACCATCACGTTCACCCGCAGTAATGCCACCGGTATTTTTTCCGATCTGGATACATTGTTCTACCGAATCAACCGGTATCACTCTTGCAGCTCCATTATACAAAGCAGTGGCGATCGTAGATGTTGCACGGAACACATCGATGATCACTACTACGCTGTTGGTAATATCATAGATATCCAACAACCGTGGCGACAGAACGGTATGAAGTACAGGTTTTTGTTTCATGCACCGCAAAGATAAATGCTGCGGGTGAATATTGAACAGAGAATGGTGAATAGTGAATGGTGAATAGTGAGACTTTCTAATGTAACTCCAGACTCCAGACTTCTAACTCCAGACTTTTGACTGTTCATCACTTTTTCGTCAATATCAACAACTCGTTCGCATGTATTTCAGTAACATAACGCTTGATACCTTGTTTATCTGTATAATTTTTATTGATCAGTTTTCCTTCAATGGCCACTTCTGTTCCTTTTACGAGATATTTTTCAGCGATCTCCGCCAGTTTACCCCAGGCCGTTACATTGTGCCATTGCGTATCTGTTACTTTTTCGCCCTGGGCATTTTTGTAGCTTTCATTGGTAGCTACACTCAGGTTAGCTACTTTTTTTCCATCGGCAATGGTTTTTATTTCAGGCATTTTTCCAAGATGGCCGATCAGTTGCACTTTGTTTTTAATTGCGTTCATAGCAGTTCAGTTATAATAATTAAATAAGTACGATAAAAAATATCGCTGTTAACTGAACAAATATGACTTTGCCAAAAGACGACAACAGGTAGTTAAGCGTTTACTTTCGTATGTAAGTATTTGTAAACGGGTAACCATCTCTCCGCGCCATCTGCTTTTTTTTACCGCAGAGGCGCAAAGAGCGCGGAGATTATGCAGAGAGGGGGGTGTATAAAATGGTTGTTTCAATATAACTTCTTTTAACTTTGTTCTCCATGAAAAAACAATGGATCCCACATCCAACAATTTTACAAGGGCAGCTGGTTGACCTGATCCCATTGGAAAAAGAACATTTTGCAGAATTATTTCTCGCATCATCCGATAAAGAACTTTGGGAATTTGTTCCAACCAACTGTTCTGTTAAAGAAACATTTGATGCCGCTTACTCAACTGCATTGGCCGAAAGGGAAAAAGGAAATGAATACCCGTTTATCATCATTCACAAAAAAACAAACAGGATCATCGGCTCCACAAGATTGTTTGAAATATTCGCTGAACACAAAAAACTGGAGATCGGGTGGACCTGGATAACCCGCGAATACTGGGGCACATCTGTAAACCTCGAATGCAAATTATTATTACTCGGTTTTTGTTTTGAAAAATCAGGCGCTGTCCGTGTTCAGCTAAAAACAAAAGATACCAATTTACGTTCACGAAAAGCCATTGAAAAGATCGGTGCAAAGTTTGAAGGCATATGGCGGAAAGACAAGATCCAGGATGACGGAACATCCCGCAACGCAGCCTACTACAGCATTCTCGACGATGAATGGGCGGACGCAAAAAATAAGATCCTTTTTGAAATTACTGAAAAAGAAAAAGCCACACATACATGATCATACCCAATCAAAAACACCTCTTCACCATTCCCGGCGATGTTAGTTATATGAACTGCGCTTATATGTCGCCATTACTGAAAAAAGTAAATGAAGCCGGTATTGCCGCGATCAATAAAAGAAATGGCCCGTGGCAATATAAAATAATGGAAGACTGGTTCGGCCCCGGCGAAGAGTTGCGCCAGTTGTTTGCAAACATCATCGGGGCAGGCAAGGAAAATATTGCATTGATCCCGTCTGTCAGTTATGGAATTGCAGTTGCTGCAAATAATATTACACTTACACCTCAACAAAAGATCATTCTGCTCGATCAGCAATATCCTTCCGATGTATATGCATGGCGCGAATTGTGCAACAGAACCGGCGCTGAGATCATTACGGTAAAAAATAAAGCCGGTGAAAACTGGACGGATGCGATCTTGTCAAAAATAGACAGCAACACCGGCCTCGTTAGCGTTCCGAACTGTCACTGGACCGATGGAAGTTTTATTGATCTTGAAAAAATAAGTGCGGCAACAAAAACTGTGCATGCAAAACTGGTGGTTGATGCGAGCCAGTCGCTTGGCGCATTTCCGCTGAATATAAAAAAGATAGACCCGGATTTTTTAATAACCGTCGGTTATAAATGGTTAATGGGGCCATACGGGCTCGGCTATTTATATGCAGCGGATCAGTATTGCGAAACAGGCAAGCCGATCGAATTTTCGTGGCTGAATAAAATGGGCAGCGAAGATTTCAGCGGGCTGGTTGAATATGTTGATGAATACAAACCCGGCGCGAGAAGATTTGACGTGGGCGAGTTTCCCAGCTTTACAAATGTGCAGATGGCCATTGCTGCTTTAACGCAGATACTGGATTGGGGCGTAGAAAATATCCAGGAAACGATCGCCGTATTAACCGGTGAGATCGAAAACAAAGCAAAAGCGATGGGATTTGAAACACCTGAAAAAACCAGCCGCACAGGGCATATCATCGGCATCCGTTTCCCCGGCAAAAACGTAGCTGACTTAAATAAAAAATTGATTGAAAATAAGATCAGCATCAGCATTCGTGGAAACAGTATGCGCGTTGCGCCGCATTTGTATAATGGCCGGGAAGATATTGAGAAGTTGTTTTCGTTTTTATAATGATCAACATGAAATACCTGCAAATATTTTTGGGGATCCTACTCATCAGCAGCTGCCGCGAACCAGCTAAGAATACTATTGCTTCCATCCGGCATGCTGTTATTTCTGATCAGTCTGTATCATTAGGAAATGACAATAATCTTTTCAGGGCCGTACAAAAAAACGCAGACGGCAATTATCTTTTACAGTTAAGAGTTATGCCGGACAGCGGCAGCAAGGAAGAAAAGCAGTATGGGGTAAATTATTTTTTAAAAATGTCTCCCAACGGTGAGGTCCTCGGTAAAAAACGCATCTCACCGGATAATTTTCCTGAACAGTACGTTGAAACAGCAGATGGGTTTTACGGTGTTACCCACGACTTTGATACAATGATCCCGGATGGCGATAACTATTTAAAAAAATATGATAAAGACTGGAATGTTATCTGGAGTAAAAAGATCAGCAAGCCGGGATCGCCGGATGCAACCATTTTATTGGCATTGACAAACAAAAAGGAATTGTTGATCGTTACAAATGAAATACAGCTTCCGCGTAAGCCGGTACTGCAATACGGAGTAGCCATAAGAAGGTACACACCTGATGGAAAAATGATCGCTGAAAAATTTTATGCTAAAAAAGGCCTCATCAATTCCGTTTCACTAATAGAGGTTGCTGATCATAATTACCTCCTGTCAAACTTATACCTGCCGGGCAAATTGACGGAAGACATGTGGTTATTGAAAATAAATAATGAAGGAGATACATTATGGACAAAAACATATGCTTCTTTTTCTCCCGGCCAATCGCTCCGGTTAAAAGATTCCGGCTTTCTGTTTTATGGAACCGGTTACGATTGTTCTGATAAAAAAACGGACAGCTGCCGATTTCTCACAATCACAAAAACAGACAGGTATGGAAATATTCTCTGGAAAAAAGAAATGAGGCAGAATTCTTCTGAAAAAGATGGCAATGTAATTGAACTGGCCAATCATCATTTCTTTTTTGCGGCCGTTATACAACCTGCAAAAGATAAGATTGCCACAAATTATATTTTTGAATTGGATACAGACGGTAAAATGGTGTACGATAAAAAGTTTGACTTTCCCACAAATGGCTACTTTGTTCCGCTGCTTATCCAGGGAAATAAACAGGTTATCATGGTTTCAGAAAAAAATATTTCAAAGTTTGGCGATCGCTTTCATGATGTGATCGTAATAACGAAGCTGGCAGAATAAGCACAAATAGTCTATGTGTGCATAGAATACCACGTTAAAAAACTTACCAATAGTTATAAATACGCTATCCCATTTTTCACTATCCGCGTACATTAGCATTGTTTGTAACCCGCATCTAAAAATTATTTTATGATAGAGGTAACAAGAGCCTGCTTAAGTTGCAATGATCATCTTCGCGGAAGAACAGATAAAAAATTCTGTAACGATTATTGCCGTAATGCGTACAACAATTCTCTCAACAGCGATGGTAATAAAAACGTACGCAATATCAATCACATACTGCGAAAGAACCGGCGCATATTGGAAAGCATGTTGCATCCCGGCAGGCATATCGCTAAAATGTCAAAGCAAAAATTAAATGCAAAAGGTTTTTCTTTCCTTTATTTCACACATATAACCACCAACAGAAAAGGAAGCCGTTATCATTTCTGTTATGAATATGGTTACCTGATTTTGGATGGGGACGGTGTGATAGTTATAAAACGCAATGCAAAGACTGAATAAAACATATGCTGTGAAATCTCAGTCACTCTTTGAGCTCTCTGTGCGCATTCCTTCGTGCCCTCTGTGGTTAATAGCCGCAATCGATAACCGCAGAGGGCGCAAAGTTTTGCACAGAGGTTCGCAGAGTTTTAATAGCAGAATGCTTTGAATAATAATAAACCATGATTCACTGGTGATCGATTCAATAACTGATCTTCACTTTTACAACTCCGGCATTTACCATATCAATTTTTCGGGCCGCTGTTCGTGTAAGATCAATGATGCGCCCTGAAACATATGGCCCACGGTCATTCACCCGTACTTTTACTGTTTTGCCATTGGTGAGATTGGTCACTTTTACTTTCGTGCCAAACGGAAGTGTTTTATGTGCAGCGGTAAACTCCGATGAATTATATATTTCACCATTCGCTGTTTTTTTCCCGTTATAACTTTCAGAATAGAATGATGCCAGGCCCGTTTCCGATCCGCTCACATACACAGAAGATGATGAGACAGTTTTCCTGTGGCAGGAAGTTGCCAGTATTAACAGCAGGAGAAAAAAAGGCAGTGTTCTTTTCAACATTCCACAAATCTATCCCGTAGTATCTGCAGAAGAAAGGATTTATTATTAACAATGATCGCGTATTGTTAATAATGGTGGCTATTTTAATGACGAAGTAATTACGCAAAAGGCGCTTTGACCACTTTTGCTTTTACCAATGTATTGCGGATATCAATAAATATATCGCTATCCAGCGCTGCATCAGAAACAGCTACATAGCCTAACCCGATCGCTTTTGCAAGCGAAGGGGATTGTGTACCGCTGGTTACTTTGCCAATGGTATTTCCTGCTGCATCTTTAATTAAATAATCATGGCGCGGAATGCCGCGGTCGATCATTTCAAAACCAACCAGTTTGCGTGTAACGCCTTCGGCTTTTTGTTTTTGTAAAATTTCTTTCGCAGTAAAATCTTTGGTGAATTTGGTGATCCATCCAAGCCCGCCTTCCAATGGCGAAGTAGTATCATCAATATCATTTCCATATAAACAATAACCCATTTCCAAACGAAGCGTATCCCTTGCTCCAAGCCCGATCGGTTTCAAACCCTGTGGTGTACCGGTCTCAAATATCGCATCCCATATTTTATCTGCGTCGCCGTCTTTGTCTTCAAAATAAATTTCAACACCGCCCGATCCTGTGTAACCGGTTGCACTCACCACTACATTATCAACGCCTGCAAATTTTCCTTTGGTAAAAGTGTAGTATTTTAAATTCATGATATCGGTATCAACCAATGGCTGCAATATTTTGGTAGCATTGGGCCCCTGTATCGCAAGCAAACATGTTTTGTCGCTGATATTATGCATCTCAACATTTTTCGTGTTGTATTTGCTGATCCAGTTCCAGTCCTTCTCGATATTCGAAGCATTCACTACGATCATATATGTTTTATTCTGCTCAAGGCAATACACGATCAGGTCATCAACGATCCCCCCCTGTTCATTCGGCAGGCAACTATACTGCGCCTGGCCATCTGTAATTTTTGATGCATCATTCGAAGTAACTCTTTGGATCAGGTCCAGTGCATTCTCTCCTTTTACTATGAACTCGCCCATATGGCTCACATCAAACACACCGGCATTTTTGCGAACGGCTGCATGTTCATCATTGATACCTGTATAACTGATGGGCATATTGTAACCGGCAAACTCGGCCATTTTTGCGCCAAGTGCAATGTGTTTCTGTGTAAAGGGAGTTGATTTCATCTGGCAATCTTTATTGATGCCGCAAAAATAGGTGAAGGATGAGTGACGGAAAAATAAAAAGCAGCAGGTCCGCACCTGCTGCTCCCTGTTTTGAGCGATTGATCAATTCTCTGTTAGTTTTTGTTTCAGCCTTTCACCCAGTTCTTTGATCCTGTAATAAGAATGAAAATCATTTTCGTTCTTATCCAGTTTGATAAACAAAGCGCCGGGTGTTGTTTTGATATAAAAATTTGTTTTGTCGTCCAGTGTAACCAATGCATTCATATCTGCATTGGTAAAAAAATGTTTCATGTGCAGCTGGTCATCAATGTATTTCTGTACACGGTATGTTTTGCTCCTCGCAAATGTGGCCGACAATTGATAAGCATTATCCGTTTCTCTCACATTGAACGATAAATTATGATCGTGATGAAACCAATAGATCCTGCGCACTGCAAAACCAACAAAACAAACCGCGAGAAACATTACTGCGATAAAGATTACAGATTCTTTTTTCATAATAGCAGGTTTTTGTAAAATGATTGTGTGATAAGGGAAGAACCCCATCCTGTGATCAAGACAGGGTTCTTGTTGTCCCAACTTCAACCGAGTTTAAAATACCATTTGCATAAATCTTGAATAATCTAAAACAGAACCGTTCTCATCACTGTCATTTGTTTTAACTGTTTCCGACGGTTTGATAATTTCGGGCGCCAGGTTATAAGAAGTTACTTTCTTGTAATGGTACTTGCTGCTGTCAATTGGTTTTTCCAGTTCCTTTTTCAGATTGTCCAGTTCTTTTTGTTTTTTATCTGCTTCTTTTTGTAACTCTTCTTTGCTCTTCTTGAATTTTTCTACCGCATTGCTCTGGTCTTCTTCATCATCATTATCGGTATGCTTATCTTTTTTATCCACCCTTTCCAGCCCGCCCGGTGTCATGATATATTCAACATCAGAACTCCAGCTATCATAATGTGTGCTCCAGTCCTCTTCTTCAAAATCCCAATCGTTCCTGCCTGTATTGAAGTGAAAATAATTGAGCGACCGGTTTACACTCCGTGTGATCACGATCCTTTTTCCAACGGGTACCTGAATGGTTACCGCAACACTCTGGTTACGGAAACGGGTACCGCGTTTCAGTGAAAAACCGCGGTCGAGCCATATCGTACTATCCTGCTGGTTAATACCATAACTGATCTCTTTTACATTATTCAGCGCTACAGCCTCATTGCTGCCGTTACTGTATTTAAATGCTGAAATATGAAAAACCGAATCAGTGCTTTTTGTTATCTGCAGTTTAACGTTATTAAGGAACAGGCTGTCATCCGTCATGTTCATGATGCCATCCATCTTGAACCAATGGCCACGCCCGTATACCTGTACTTTGCTATCCGGAACTTTTACAATGATCTTACCTGTAGCAGGCTGAACTATTGAATATTCCTGTTTATCTCTCGCCCTTGTATCAAAATTGCGTGCAATGGAAACAGCAAGTATACCGGCGCATATCAATCCAATGAACCACAGCCCGCCGAATGTAAACCCAAGATATCTGTTACCTGATTTAACACCCATGATCCTGCGGATGATCCAGGTAATAAAAGCTACTACGGGAACTGCGAGGAATAATAATAGTGTTGACCATGCAAAGAAATTCTGCCAGAATCCTTCAAGGAAAAAATCTTTAAGTGGAAATACACCTACGCCCGCCGCCATAAATGCTAAAAGCGTAACAAGTAATGCGAAAGCGATCACACCGGCAATAAATAAAAAGAACGCTTTGAACATGATCCCGAATGCTCTCAAGATGCGGCTGCCGCCTCTTCTTGCCGCGCCACCAACTTCACTGCCGAACTGTTGCCCTTTGTGGCTAAAGGTTTGCCCGAATTCCTGGCCAAACTGTTGTGCCCTGTCTTTTACTTCACCACCCCATTTTTCTGCGCGGGTCTTGAATCCTTCAAGGTCTTCCTGGATAGTATTTTTAATTGTGTTGAGGTCAACTTTCTCACCACGCATTTCTAATTTTTCTGAAGCGCTTTTTGCTTCAGGTATTACAGCCCATAACACAGCATACACAACAAAGAGTGTTCCGCCGAATGAACCGAATACAATTCCCGGGAAGTTGTCTCCATCCCACATCATATTTCTGAATATGGATAAAATAATGCCTGAGATCAATGGAAGCGCGAATATTAAACGCGGTATCCATACGGCAATATCAAAATAAGAAGCGATACCGCTCGCTACACCTGCTATCACTTTCTCATCCGGGTTGCGATACAAACGTTTGGTTGAAGAAGTATTGGTTAATGGTTTTGACGGAAGGATGATCCATAACAGGATGTACAAAAGAAAACCTGTACCTCCTGCAAAAACGATCAATGCAAATACCAGTCGCAGAATGGTAGGATCAACACGTAAGTAACTGGCCAGCCCGCTGCATACGCCACCTAAGATCTTGTCATTCTCATCACGGTACAAACGGCCGCGTGGAGGAGCGTCTGTAGCCGATTCGTAATTGCGCCCACCGGTACTTTGTTGTTTTTGTCCGTCGCCACCTAATTGCGACTGTACTTTTCCTTCATCGCCTTCAAAGTCTTCGGGGCGTCCCATACTGGCTATGATATGATTTACATCGTCATCTGTAATACAGGTGCTGCCTTTTTTCAGGCTCTCGCCAAACAGTTCTGCAATACGTCCTTCAATGTCGTTGATGATCTCATCACGTCCCTCCTCATCTGCGAAAAACCTGCGCAAACTTTCTACATACTGTTTCAGCATGTCGTAAGCAGACTCCTCGATCGGGATCACCCTGCCCTGAAAGTTTATATTAATTACCTTTTTCATGGTCTGTTCAATTTTATGGTTGGTTAAGGTTGGGATTGGTTTTCATCAGATGTTGCAGTGGCTGCCGGTTGTGTGAGTGTGTGAACCGCATCGGCCAGTTCCTGCCAGGTTCTTTCAAGTTCGCTGTAGAACTCGAGGCCCTTGTCAGTCATCACGAAATATTTGCGTGGCGGCCCGCTGTTACTTTCTACCCAACGATAAGTAAGCAGTCCTGCATTTTTTAACCGCGTAAGCAAAGGATACAGTGTGCCCTCCAGGATATGGAGGTTCGCCGACTTCATCCGCTCAACCAGGTCACTGGGATAAACCTCTCCCTGGCGAATAATGGACAAAATGCAAAACTCCAATACACCCTTTCGCATCTGACTTTGTGTGTTCTGAATATCCATAACCGGAGTTTTTTGCCTGCCAACCTAAAAAAAATTATCAGGGATGGCAAGCGTTGTGATTGAAATTATTTTCTGCTGTTCAGTTTCGCTTATGCGAAATGTCTTCTAACAATCCTGTTTTTTCTGGCACGTTCGAGGTTCCAGAGATCCACCACACCAAATGCGGTTTTGTGATTTACTTTAGGAGCGGTGGTTGCTACAGTTTCTTTTACTTCTTTCACTAAATTTTCTAACTGGCTTTTTCCCAGGTTTTGAAAGAAGGTTGTGTTTTGCGTTTTCATGATCTTTTTATTAAAGTGTTTTACAATTTTCTTTTAAGGATTTAAGAGAACCGCTTTGAGGCTTTCCTCCGTTCTCTTCCTTTGACAACACAAAGATGGGGGTTTATTTGGTACTATGCAACACATGGTACCATGTTTTTTTTAGTAACGGGTAAGGGCTAATATTGTATTTATTAATTAACTATTTGATATTCATTTACTTATTACTATTTTGGGACCTGAAAAAATATTTTAAGTTATTACCAACGGTTCATTTTTAGTGCCGAACGGCGGCAATTCAGGGATAAATTGCTCAGAAATCGCCAGTAATTTTGTTCAATGCAAAAAAAGAAAGTACTATTTGTTTGTGTTGAGAACAGTAACCGCAGCCAGATGAGCCAGGCTTTTGCCATTATTCATGGCGGAGAAAATATTGAAGCATTCAGCGCCGGCAGTAAACCCAGCGGTATCGTAAACCCCAAAGCGATTGCTGCGATGAAAGAACTGGGATATGACCTCAGCAAACATGAAAGTAAATCTCTGCAACAGGTAGAATCATTCGCCCCGTTTGATGCTGTGGTAACAATGGGTTGCGGCGATGCATGTCCGTGGATGCCTGCAAAAAAATTTATCGACTGGCAGATACCCGATCCAAAAAATATGGAGCCTGCAGAATTTAATTCTGTGAGAGATATGATCAGCAAAAAAGTGAAACAATTGGTTGCAGAACTATGAGCGTTCCTTATCTCCGCCTGTTCCGATCAATCCTTCTATAATAGAAGAAACAAAACTTACCACGAGGCTGAACAATAAAGCAGATAACCATCCATCAACCGTAAACCCAGGTACGAGATTGGCTGCGAGTTTTACTATGATGATATTGATCACTAACAAAAAAAGGCCGAGTGTAAACAATGTGATCGGTATAGTGAGAATGATGAGAATGGGTTTGATAAAACTATTCAGCAATCCGAGTACTACTGCCACGAGCAATGCAGTTACGTTACTGTCAACATGCACGCCTTTCAAAACATATGCGGCAAATAACACGGCTAATGCAGTAGCAACTGTTTTCGCAAAAAACTTTCCCATGGCGTTTTATTTGTGATTCAAGTTACTATTTATTTTTCTTCCGGGAACGCTGTAAAAAATGCACGCAAAGGCGCGAAGGCGCAGTTTTGTTTTCTTTTATTTTTTCAATATTCAGGCACCAATAGCTTTTATGCGAATCAGATCACCAATAATTCGTAAAACTCCTGCGGCTGTAAATATTTATTGGCAAGCGCCTGTATTTCTTCTGCTGTGATCGTTCTTACGGTTTGTATGCTGTTATAAAAATATTCGTCGGTAACATTATTGAGGATATAATTTTTCCACCGGGCAATTATCTGGAACGGGCCATCCAGGTCGCCGAGAAGTGAGCCGATCATGTAATTGCGAACGAGATCGAGTTCATCAGCTTCTACCGGTTCGTTGCAAAGGATAGCCATCTCTTTATATACTTCTGCAATGGTTGCTTCGCATACATCGCGGCCCGCTTCGGTACTGATCATCCATGCACTTTCATGGATATGGTTCTGCATATAACTATGTATCCCGTATGTGTAACCTTTCTCTTCACGGATATTACTCATCAGCCTCGACCCGAAAAATCCACCGAAAATATTATTCAATACCTGCGCCTTTGCAAAATCGGGATGATGCCTGTTGGGAAATTCGCGCGCAATACGGATAGCGCCCTGCACACCTTCCGCATCATTGATGATGTTATATTTTTTGGTTTCGGCCGGCTTCGGTTTGTAATCAATCTGCGGTATATCGTTTTGATGAAAAGGAAGATGCCCGAAGTGTTTGTTTAACTGCAGTTCCACATCAGCCGGTGGTTTGCCGGCTACAAATACCAGGCACTTGCCTTCTGTATAGAATCTTTTATAAAAAACATCCAGTTCTTCGCGCTCCAGTTTCTCATAATCAAGTGTAGAAGTATAGCGCCCGTATGGATGATGAAAACCATACACATATTCATCGATCAAACGGTTGGCAACAAAATCGCATTTCTTCAGGTTTACTTCCAGGCGTTGTTTTTGATTTTGTTTGTAGATGGCCAGTTCTTCTGCAGGAAAAATGCTTTCGGTGATGAGCTCCGCAACAACGGGTAATAATTCAGACAAATGTTTACTGAGACAATGCAGCGTGATGATCGCAGTTTCATTATAACAGCTCCTGTTCAGGTATGCGCCGTAATATTCAAAATATTCGTTAATGGCAAAAGCATTTTTTTGTTTTGTGCCATTCTTCAACATAAAATTTGTGGTGGCTGCTACAATATTTTTTTCTTCATACCAGTTACCTGCATAAAAGACCCATTCGATCAGCAACACTTCCTGTGCACCTGCATCGATGCTGTAAACAGGAACGCCGTTATCCAATATAAAATGATCGCACGGCTTCAACTGCAGCTTCATATCTACCGCGTCAATTATTCCGGGTGCAGTTTTTCGATTTAGCATAATTAATTTTATTTGGGGTATCGTATCACTTCAATTAAAATGCAGAAAACATTGGCCGCAGATTCACAGATTAGCAGAGATAATCAGTGCTAATCTGTGAATCTGTGGCTAAACAGGTTTTATTGATTTCAAAGTGATGCAATTATTTTTTTAGTTTTTATTTTGCGTAATACAATAATGTATTGCTGTTCTCATTGCTGAAAACATTTGTACAATACTGTTGAATTTCTTCTGTTGTAACGGCGTGGTATTTTTCCAGTTCGGTATTCATCAATTCTGCATCGCCCAATAATTCATACATAGCGAGGCTGTTGGCGCGGCTCATCACACCCATGTCTTCGAATGCAATTACACTTTCTGTTTTGTTCTTTACTTTCTGTAATTCTGTTACAGATACGGATGTTGATTGCATTTTTTCAATTTCTTCTTCCACTGCTTTTTCTGCTGCCTGCATGCTCACACCTTTTACCAGCTTGCCTTCTACCGCTATCAACCCTTTATCTACACTGCCAAAATGATAACAATCGATCCCTGAGAATAATTGTTTTTCTTTTACCAGTGATTGATATAAACGCGAAGATCCGCCGCCACCCAGAATTTCTGTAGCGAGGTCGGCAACATAATACCCTTTTTCCAGGCGCGCATCCATGTGCCAGGTTTTGATAAATGCATCCAGCGGAACATTGGCCTGTACCTCTGATCTTCTTGCGGCAGTTTGTGCCGGCTCCTGTGGTAAGTTGCGGTTATATTTTTCTCCCATCGGAATATTGCCGAACCATTTTTCCGAAAGCTGTTTTACATTTTCCAGTTCCACATTTCCTGCCACAACCAATATGGCATTTACTGGGCGGTAATGTTTGAAGAAAAAATGTTTCACATCATCCATATTTGCATTTTCTACATGGCTGAGATCCTTCCCGATCGTCATCCAGCGATAGGGATGCACTTTATAAGCCAGCTCGCGCATTTTATGCCATACATCGCCATACGGTTTATTGATATAATGCTCTTTGAACTCTTCTATCACTACCTTCTTTTGTACGGAAAGGCTTTTTGCACCAAAGGCAAGGCTCAGCATGCGGTCGCTTTCGAGCCAGAAAGCAGTTTCAATATTTTCTGACGGCAGCTGGCAATAATAATTGGTAAGGTCATTGGTGGTATAGGCATTATTCTCGCCACCCGCCCGCTGCAACGGCTCGTCATAATCAGGAATATGGATACTTCCACCAAACATCAGGTGTTCAAATAAATGCGCGAAGCCGGTTTTGTCCGGGTTCTCATCACGTGCACCAACATCATACATAATATTTACCACTGCCATTGGTGTGGAATGATCCTCATGTACCAAAACGCGTAAGCCATTATCTAAAACAAAACGATTGTATTTGATCATACTGATAATTAAAAAGAAGATGCAAAATTAATGCATTGCAGAAGACGGGCGCGGAATATTTGGGAAGTAAATCAGATGTTAGTTGGCAGATGACAGATGACAGGATTTGAACTTCTGTCATCTGTCATCTAACATCTGTCAACTTTAATGCCGGATGTCTTTCACATCAATAGTTAACACGATCGGTTGCTGGTTACGGAAAATAACCACGCGCATTTTTCCGATACTGTTCTGGAAAAGATTTTTGTATGCCTGGATATTCTTTGAAATATTGCTTTCCACAGAAAAAATGATATCGCCGGCCTGAAAACCTGCTTTGTCGCCGGGTGAATTGGGCATTACATCGATCACCCTGATCTCTCCATCGATCTGGTAAATACCCAGCCCGGTATACGAGTAATCAAAATTTTCTGTAAAGTGCGTATTGGGTTTGATATGAGTGCTTTGCTCCGGATAATTGAGTACTACATTAAAACGGCGGAGTATATCGTTACCGATCAAACCACCGAGCAATGGATAAGAGGTAACATTATACTCATCATCAAAAACATGCACCGGAACTTTTCTGAATTTGTACGGGCCGATCTTTACTTCGTTGGCAATGGACAGGCTCATCAGTTTTTTTCCACCCAACCCTTCGGCCTGTGTGGGATAAGATTTGCGGTTCTTTTTAAACACCGTGCTGTCATCAACAAAATCTTTCGACAGGAGGAAACTCAATCCTGCGCCCGTATCAAAAATAAAACGGCTTGTGATGATGCGGCCATCATCGATCGATGCGGTCTGGAGAGGAAGCGTGGAGAAATTTGGTTTTAATAAATAACCACCACGCGGATATTTATAAATGCCCGGTGTAAATACTTCTATAAAAAGATTGTCATAATCTATCCGTACAATATACCTTCGAAAAAAACTGTAACCCACAATACCATCGATCCTTACGCCATATACACTGGTAAGCAATTCATAATCGTTGATATGAAAATCGAGGTGTGTTGTTTGAAGGCCGGGTAGCTTTAATATATGATCGAGTGAGAAATCAACATTCTTGATGCCGGCAATACCACGGATCGTTTTTTCTGTTTTTACAAAATTCAGTTTAAGGTAGTTGGCCGTGGTAGAATCGAGTGATATACCGCCGCTGCCCGTATCGAAAACAAAGTTGAGCGAATCAGGAAAATTATCAAGCTGCGCTTTTACGATCATGATACCCCCGCTCAACTGCGTAAACGGGAAACGCGCCAACAGCTTAGCCTGCGGAGGAACGAACTCTTCCTGTCCTTTACCCGTAATTGTGAGGCAAAGCATAGCAAATGCAATACAAAATGTTCTCATGCAGGGTTCAAAATACGAATTCATTTTGGGCATTACCTGCAGGGCACAGGCAAACATCCATTCTCATGACAATAAATAATCGGTTTTCGATGCAACGGCAATCAAGCTTCCTGTTACCTTTGTTCTCTCTTACTCAATATTTTTGAATATGCAATTAGCCGGCCTCTACGAAAAAGCTTTACGGTTCGAGTTCCTCGATATAGCAGAAGGGATGTTTTTATTTGAACATGCGCCGCTAACAGAATTGATGTTTGTGGCCGATGAGATGCGCAAAAAACAAGTGCCGTATAATAAAGTTACCTGGCAGATAGACCGCAATGTAAATACCACGAATGTTTGTGTGGCCAATTGTAAGTTCTGTAATTTTTACAGGATCCCCGGGCATGCAGATGCTTATATTACTGACATGCCGACCTACCGGAAAAAGATCGAAGAAACTTTTAAGTATGGCGGCGATCAATTGTTATTGCAGGGCGGCCATCACCCGGAACTGGGGCTGGATTTTTATACCAAAACTTTCCGCGCCATCAAGCAGGAATATCCGCATATCAAACTTCATTCACTCGGTCCGCCCGAAGTGGCGCATATCTGTAAGCTGGAAAAGATGAGCCACCACGATGTGCTGAAAGCCTTGCAGGAAGCGGGCCTTGACTCATTGCCCGGAGCCGGCGCAGAAATATTGGTAGACCGTGTAAGAAGATTGATCTCAAAAGGAAAATGTGGTGCAGATGAGTGGCTCGACATTATGCATGAGGCGCATAAATTAAATATTACCACCAGTGCAACCATGATGTTTGGCCATGTAGAAACATTGGAAGAGCGTTTTATACATCTAACAAGGATTCGGGAAGTACAAAGCCGTAAACCGGAAAATGCAAAGGGCTTTCTTGCCTTTATTCCATGGACCTTTCAGGATGTTGATACCTTGCTTACACGTATAAGAGGCGTACATAATTTAACCACGCCTGATGAATATATCCGGATGATCGCTATCAGCCGCATTATGTTACCGAATATAAAAAATATACAGGCCAGCTGGTTAACGGTAGGCAAGGCAACGGCACAGATCTGTTTACATGCCGGCGCCAATGATTTTGGAAGTATCATGATAGAAGAGAATGTGGTAAGTGCAGCCGGTGCGCCGCATCGCTTTACATACAAAACAATACAGGAAGCCATTCGCGAAGCCGGTTTTGAACCACAGCTCAGGAACCAGCAATACGAGTTCAGGGCTATGCCGGAAAGTATACAGGAGCAGGTGATCGATTATTGAGCTGTAAGCTATGAGCTTTCAATAAAATTACTACATTCGTATACAATTTTAATTTAACCATATGAGGCCGAAACCTACCTTACTGTTTGTACTGGCCATCGGATCGATCGGTTTAATGGCCTTCCTGTTTAATCAAACAACTATCGTCCCAAAGATCGAATGCGGTAAAAAATGCGGTTGCAAAGAACAATTGCCTGTAACCGATTCAAGCGGCGGCGGTGCTGAAATGTTCAGCGGCTCCCTGAACCACCTGATCGTATCAACCATAAGATAAACCCCGGTCCTGCAAATAATGCAGGATTTTTTTTCTTTGTATTGTAACATAATACCGCCTGTTACGTATCACTTCTATACAACGCAAGAATTTAGTTATCCCTGCTGTTTATGACTGAGAAAGAATACAATCAATGTGTGAACGACTACGCCGATAATGTGTACCGCTTTATCGTGAAGAACCTTCGCCATGAAGAAGATGCAAGGGATATTGTACAGACCGCTTTTGAAAAATTATGGCGCAACCGGGAAGCTGTGGAAGATGGCAAGTCGAAATCGTATCTTTTTACTGTTGCCTATAACCAGATGATCGATCATATCCGTAAGAACAAACGCATACAGCTAAAGGACGAGTTTACAGAGGACGGAAGAACCCAGCACCAGACAAACAGCAACCTGAAAAAAGCATTAATGGAAGCGTTGAACCGCTTGAATGAAACACAAAAAAGCCTGGTGATGCTGAAAGATTATGAAGGATACAGTTACGAAGAGATCGGTGAAATCATGGGATTGAATGAGAGCCAGGTAAAAGTTTACCTCCACAGAGCGCGTTTAACCCTGCGGAATTATTTAGTGAGCCCTGAAAATGTGCGATAAAAAATGAATCAAAAAAATCATATTTAATCATCAGTGAAGCCTGCGATCGATCAATATAATTACGAGGAATTTTTCCTGCTTTATGTAGACGGGGAACTATCTGCAGCAGACAAGCTCGCCGTTGAGCAGTTTATACAGGCAAATCCCGGCCTCGCTGTTGAGCTGGAAATGTTGCAACAGGTGCAGCTTACAGATGAATCGATGATATTTGATAACAAGCAAAGTTTATATCGCAACGAAGCAGCAGAGATCACACTTAATAATTACGGGGAGCAATTCCTGTTATATGTAGATAACGAACTGGATGCAGCTGCAAAACAGCAAACAGAAACATTTGTTTTGCAACATCCTTCTTTACAGGAAGCGTTTACACTGTTGAAACAAACCAGGCTGGAACCGGAAACAGTTTTATTTCCAAGCAAACAATTACTCTACAGGAAAGAAGAAAAAGAAAGGCGCATATTTTATGTAAGCTGGCAACGTGTGGCCGTTGCTGCAGCATTGGCCGGTTTAGTTTTTTTGGTATGGATCTTATTACCTGTTCAGCATTCTGACAAACAGATCATTGCCAAACAGCAAAAGCCTTTTGCACCATCAACCCAACCATCAACCCCAAAAAATACGGATGCAGGTTTGCCGCTTGTTGATAACAATACATCATCAACAAATAAACAAACCTCTCTTAGTAACATTACCGGCAGCAATACCGTTACACCTACTACAACAACTGATAAAAATATAACTGTTGAATTGCCGGTTAATAATGCCAATACAGTTGTAGCAAATACTAATGATCTGTCAAACAGGCCCGTTGAAACAACAAGAGCAAACATTATTACCGGTTCGCATACCAATGTTGAAACCAATATGGCATCAACACAAAAATTACCGGCGGCACATACTGCTATCGAAAACAGCGATATGGTAAAAGCCGTTAACGTTGGTGACAACAATACAACTGTAACCGGTATACAGCCTGCAGTATACAAAGAACTTGACACAGACGAAGAAGATGAAAAGAAAAGTTTATTACTCGGTTCATTGGAAATCAATAAAGACAAGCTTCGCGGATTTTTCAGAAAAGCGGGTAGCATTTTCCGAAGCAAAGCAAAAGTAGATGATGACAAAACAGACAGCCGCCCATCTACCAGCGCCCGTTCATTAAAATAAAAAGAAAACCGAAATATATGAAACGCTTACTATGTGCAGCAGCCTGCTTATTGGTTGCAGGAATTGGTTTTGCCCAAACAGACAGTACTGCAAAAAATACGGATACCGTTAAAGTGGGCAATTTTATTATCATCAAAAAAAGCAAAGGCAACGATGGGCCTGAAAATAAAAAAGGTGTATTGATCTCAGACGATACCAAAAGAGATGCGGACAGTTACCGGTATCGCATTGTGCGCCGCCCCAGAAGCAGGCACAACATAAGCACCAACTGGTGGATCATGGATCTTGGCTTTGCCAATGTTCGCGATAACACTGATTATGCTGCTGCGCAGGCAGGCGGCTACTTTAAAACACTTCGTGCTGCTGATGGGCCTGTTACAAAAGACAGTTATAAATTAAACACGGGCAAATCAAGCAATGTGAACATCTGGCTGTTCATGCAGAAATTAAATATCATCAGCCATGTAGTGAATTTAAAATACGGTTTGGGTTTAGAGATGTATAATTTCCGTTACGATACACGTATCAGTTTTCGCAATAACCCTCAAACGATCGTATTCAACGATTCGATCGGTTTTACAAAAAACAAATTGTATGTTGAATATTTAACCGTACCGGTAATGCTGAATTTTAATACAACACCGCATACCCGTAACGGTTTTAGTTTCAGTGCCGGTATGAGTGCCGGATATTTAACCAACAGCCGCAACAAGCAGATCAGCGGCGATAGGGGCAAACAAAAATATAAGGGCGATTTTAATTTCGAACCTTGGCGTATTGCGGCAATCGGTGAATTGGGCCTCGGCCCGGTCAGGTTATACGGAAGCTATAGCATCAACCGGTTACAGCAAGCTGTTACACGTGTTGAACAATATCCATATACTGTTGGGTTACGTTTCAGTAATTGGTAAGAATGATTTTTATTTCTCATGTCAGTTTATAAACACCTTTTTTCTAAAAGGTGTTTTTTTTCGTCACTGCGAGGCAGTGACGTTTAACAAAATCTAGTTTAAAAATTAAGCGCCCTTTAATTTATTAAATTAAACCTTTCGTTTTTTGCAGATAACGCTGCATCAGTTAACTTAATTTTTGGTGAATTAACCCTTACACAACATTTCTAAATGATAGTTTGCTCCCAAAACAAAATCACGCCATGAAAACGCCTTTGTATCTGTCGTTGCTTGGGATAGCAGCAGTGACAACTACTTCCTTTAAAAAAGCCGTATCCACCAATTACCGTACTGCAACAAAGAACACGTATTGGGTTAAAATTGAAAAAAGTAAATACGAATTACAGATCTACGATTCAAGCGGTGAATGGCTCATCACATATCCTGTTGTTTTTGGTAACAAGGATCTGGGTGATAAAATGATCCAGGGCGACAGAAAAACACCCGAAGGCACATTTCATATTACCTGTAAAAGGAAGCATGAAAAATGGAGCGCGTTTATGGCCATCGATTATCCCACACAGGAGAGCTATCAGAAATTCAATGAACGGAAAGCAAACGGCTTAATACCTGCCGATGCAAAGATCGGCGGTGATATCGGTATTCACGGAACATGGCCCCATGAGGATTATGCGATCGATCAATACCAGAACTGGACAGAAGGTTGTATCAGTACAAAGAATGCCTACATCCAGGAAATATTCAACCTGTTACCTGTTGGAACAAGGGTTGATATAAAACGTTGAGTTTTAAATTATGAATGCTGAATAAGAAAAATCCATTCATAATTCAAGACTATCAGATAGTGCCTGCTCCGAAATAACGATGCAGTACTTCCGGCAATACAATGCCTTCTGCTGTTTGATTGTTTTCAAGTAAACACGCAACAATTCTTGGCAACGCCAGTGAGCTCCCGTTCAATGAATGTGCAAACTGCATTTTGCCATCGGCATCTTTGTAACGGCATTTCATACGATGTGTCTGAAAATTTTCAAAATTACTTACGCTGCTTACTTCCAGCCATCTTTCCTGCGCGGCGCTGAATACTTCAAAGTCATAAGTAACAGCGCTGGCAAAACCCATATCGCCGCCACACAAAAGCAAAATGCGGTAAGGCAACTGTAATGCCTGCAGTAATTTTTCAACATGCAGAACCATTTCGTCTAATACCTCATAACTTTTTTCGGGTTCTGTTATTTGTATGATCTCTACTTTTTCAAACTGGTGCACACGGTTCAACCCGCGAACGTCTTTTCCAAAACTTCCCGCCTCTCTTCTGAAACAGGGAGAATATGCTGTCATTTTTATTGGCAGTTCTTCCATCTTCAGAATCGTATCACGGTAAATATTTGTTACGGGCACTTCTGCAGTTGGTATCAGGTAAAAATTATCTGCTGTTGCGTGATACATCTGCCCTTCTTTATCGGGCAGTTGCCCGGTGGCAAAAGCGCTGGCTTCATTCACCATAAAAGGCGGAAGGTATTCTGTATAACCTGCAGCAGTATTATAATCTAAAAAATATTGTACAAGCGCTCTTTGCAGCCTGGCGCCCTTGCCTTTGTATAAAGGAAAACCGCTGCCGGTAATTTTAGCGCCGGTTTCAAAATCAACCAGGCCGTATTGTTTGATAAGATCCCAGTGTGGCACAGAACCCTGTGCCAGTACAGGTTTCACGCCACCTTCTCTCACCACAACATTTTCTTCGGGTGTTCTTCCTTCGGGCACCAGTGTTGATGGAAGGTTGGGCAATATCACCAGCGTATCAAGCAATTGTTTTTCAACAACTGTCATTTTTTCTTTTAGTGGTTCAAGCGCCGCTTTCCAGTTGGCCACATCCGTTTTGATCAATTCGGCTTCTTCTTTTTTTCCCTGCGCCATCAGTTTGCCGATCTCTTTCGATGCAGCGTTTACTTTGGCCTGTGTTCCATCAAATTCTGCCTGCAATCTTTTTCTTTCATCATCCAATGCAATGATCTCATCAACTAACCCGGGTTGATCAAAATGTTTAACGGCCAGTCTTTTTTTTGTGTCCGCTGTATTGTTTCGCAATACACTCACTTGTAACATATCAGTTCAATTTGCGGCAAAGATAACTTTTGCGGGGTGATGATAGCATGCTTCCACGGTTTACCTTTGCAGGATTATGTTTATTTCAGACGATTTACAGCAAAGATGGTGGGCGCTTGAAGCAAAACTGGCGGAAAGGTTTGGCAAAAAACCGGATCTCGAAGCCGTTCTTTTTCTCATTGGTATGCAGGAAACGGGGTTTATGGCAGAAAAGATCTCAAAAGAACAAAAGCAGGATCTGATGCATGTGGCGGTATGCAAAGTGCTTAGCCAAAGCGGCTATTATGCGCTGGAAGGAAATGATGAAGAAGGCTGGCCGCATTATAAACAGGTAAAAGAATTGCCTGTGATGATATCGATGGAACAGGAGAATTTTATCAAAGACCATGTGTTGTTGTATTTTGAACAGGCTGGGTTCTGACAATAGTCCATAGACCATGGACTATTGACTATTAACTATTAACTTATAATTAAGTTCATCCGTTACTTCAATCATTTTTTATCTAATATTTGCATACTAAACCACACACTATGAATTTTCCGGCAGATGTTAAGTACACCAAGGACCACGAATGGATACGCCTCAACGGCAATGTGGCAACCATTGGCATCACAGATTTTGCACAGCATGAGCTGGGCGATATTGTATATGTAGACATTAACACCACAGGCAAAACGCTTGCTGCCGAAGAGATCTTTGGTACTGTAGAAGCTGTAAAAACTGTAAGCGATCTTTTTCTTCCCGTTGCCGGTACCGTTACTGAAGTTAATGCAATGCTGGAAAAACAGCCTGAGCTGGTAAATACAGACCCATACGGCGATGGCTGGATGATCAAAATGACAGTTACTGATACGGCGGCGGTTGAGGCTTTGCTTAGCAAAGACGCCTATGCTGCGTTGGTTGGATAAAACTATCGGCAACAGATCATCGTATATCATACTATCAACCCTGAATCCACAACTAGCTTTTGGAAGTAGTTAAAAAATACAGTGAACCTGAACTGGTCCAGTTGTTAAGGCAACGGAGCAGCCATGTATTCAGTTACCTGTATGATAATTATTCCGGCGCACTTCACTCTGTTATCCTCAACATAGTAAACGAAGAAGAACTGGCCAATGATGTGTTGCAGGAAGTGTTTGTAAAGATCTGGAGACAGATAGAAAGTTACGACAGCAGTAAAGGCCGCCTGTTTACATGGATGCTGAACATCGCAAGAAATGCATCCATTGATACTGTAAGAAGCAAGGGCTACCAGAACAGCCGTCAAAACCGCGAGTTGACAGAAGACGTATATACAGCGGGCGGTACCAGTGAAATGAGAACCGACCAGATCGGTTTAAAAAAACTGGTTTACAGCCTCAGGGAAGAATATAAAGTGCTGGTTGAATTATCTTATTTTCAGGGATACACGCAGGATGAAATAGCTAAGATGCTGAACATTCCTTTGGGTACCGTAAAAACAAGGTTACGAACTGCACTGATCCAATTAAGAGAAATCATTAAACCGTAAAGTGGATATCAAATCTTACATAGAGAGTGGTGTGATTGAAAGCTATGTTTTAGGCATGGCCGATACACAGGAAGCAGCAGAACTGGAGCAGCTAAGCCGTCAGCATCCTGAGATCAGGAAAGCGATAAACGATTTTGAAGCTGCTTTGGAACAACACGCGCTTGCTGCTGCCGTTACGCCCCCTTTTCAGATAAAAGAACAATTACTGATCACACTGGCCGATGAATTTATAAAAGAAGAAGAATCCAGACCAGTTGCTTTTGGATGGTTCCGTTATATGGCAGCTGCATCGGTTATTCTGCTCGTAGTAAGCGCTGCGCTGAATGTGTATTTTTATACACAATTTCGTTCCACATCTAATGCTTACCAGGCTCTGTTAGTGGAAAAAAATACACTGTTTGCAGATAACCAAAACATACAAACAAAAGCGCTCGAACTGTACAGCAATATGCAGATGATGAGCGACCCTGCTATTCAAAAAATATCTCTTTCAGCAACTAAAGCAGGGGAAAATAATTTGGCCACTATATTCTGGGACAGCAAATCGAAAGATGTTTATCTCATGCTGAATAAATTACCGCAAGCCGCTCCAGATAAACAATATCAACTCTGGGCCATCGTAGACGGCAAACCTGTAGACGCGGGAATGATCGATGCTTGTGCCGGGCTTTGCAAGATGAAAAACATTCCAAGTGCTTCTATGTTTGCCATTACCCTTGAGAAAAAAGGAGGTGCCGCCTCCCCAACAATGGATCAGATGTGTGTGGCTGGCAAAGTTGGTTAATTGCCGTATTTTTCCATCTAATTGTATTTGCTTTGACTCTCTCCCGTTTTATTCCGGCTATTATCTTGTTCATTATCAGCCTGGTATTGTTGTGTTTACCGGGCTCAACCATCCCCAAATATCCCTGGCTGGCATTGATACATGCAGATAAATGGGTACATATCTGTATGTTTTTTATGCTATGTTTTTTATTCGCCCGGCCCTTCCGGGTAAGTAGTTTGGATATCAGCCAACGCAATAAATGGTTCCTGTTTATCATGCTTTCAGGCATCGCGTACGGAACCGCTATGGAGTTTGTACAGAAATACTGGATCCCTAACCGTTCTTTTGAACTGGGTGATATTGCGGCTGATACTGCAGGCTGTTTCTTTGCTTATCTGGCAAGCCGCAGGTGGTTTACTACAGTTGATTAACCATTGATTGTTGAGATGGAGTGGCACCAAAAAAAATTGGTCCCGATAGAAATCGGGACCGCAACCAAAACTAACTGCTTATGAGAAAATTGTAAACTTTAATTTTAAACTCGTTGTCTATCTATACTAACGCAAATGCTGTGCCAACGGTTTTCTTTCTTTTGTTAATCCTTTCTAAATAGATACTGCTTCATGTTTCTGCGTTGCCTGAATGCAAATATCTTTTTAATAGATAGAAAAAAATGTCAACGGTTTAACAATAAAACGTTAAAGCATTTTATTGAATTGGAACCATCTTCAAAGAAACTGTTACACATTCGCACTCCTCAACTTACTTTTGCAATTCTTATGCCGTACTTTAACTGGAACGATAGTATTAACTTTTTAAGCAAGCTCCGGCCACGCAGGTTATGGAATGCTGCGAAAGTGTACAGCAGTTACCAGTTAACCAAACTAAGCGGCAAACCGTTCCAGTGGGGTTATCCTATTTCTGTTTCATTTGAGCCAACCACATCGTGCAATCTGCGATGCCCTGAATGCCCGAGCGGGTTGCGCGCTTTTACAAGGCCAACCGGTATGTTGGAAAATAGTTTTTTCAGGCAGACGATCGATGACCTGCACAGGGAATTATTGTATCTTATTTTTTATTTCCAGGGAGAGCCCTATCTCAATCCTGATTTTTTGAAGATGGTAAAATATGCACATGATAAAGGTATTTACACTGCTACCTCAACCAATGCACATTACCTGACCGACGAGAAAGCAAAAGAAACCGTGGAGAGCGGCCTTGACAGGCTGATCATTTCAATAGACGGAACTACGCAGGATGTTTACCAGCAATACCGCGTTGGTGGTAAACTGGATAAGGTTTTAGAAGGTGCACGGAATATCGTGAAATGGAAAAAAGAAATGAAAAGCAAAACACCTTTCATTTTTTTCCAGTTCCTTGTTGTAAAACCGAATGAGCACCAGATCGAAGAGATCAAAAAACTGGGTAAAGAAATTGGTGTTGACCAGGTTCGTTTTAAAACGGCGCAGGTATATGATTATGAAAATGACCCGCATCAACTTATTCCTGCCAATAATAAATACAGCCGTTATAAAAAAGATGCATCCGGCAAAATGAAAGTGAAAAGCGGTTTAAGCAATCATTGCTGGAAATTATGGCACGCGAATGTGATCACATGGGATGGCCTTGTTGTTCCATGCTGCTTCGATAAAGATGCCACGCACCAGCTCGGCAACCTGAAAACACAAAGCTTCAAACAAACCTGGCACAACGACAACTACAAACAGTTCCGCCGCGAACTGCTTACCAGCCGTAAGAATATTGATATCTGCGCCAATTGCAGCGAGGGCCTGACTGTTTGGGAAGATTAAAACAGCTTACAGCATGCAGGTAGTATTTCAGTTTTATAATTTTAATATGACTTTATGTATAATTACTGCGTCTCCGCGCCTTTGCGTGAGAAAAAATGCACGCAAAGGCGCGGAGGCGCAGTTTTGAACATTGGTTAGCTATTTTTAAATATCTTCAAAGACTCAACTACCTGCTACCCTGCCATGAGCATTGAAAAAGATATACAGCAACAGCAGTTCAGAAATGAATTTCAGAAAGCGACTGTAAATATTATTTTTTCTGCCAGCTGGCTGAATGAAAGGATCAAACTTTTTTTTGATGTTGAAGATATCACCCCGCAGCAATATAATATCCTTCGCATATTAAGAGGCAGCAAACAACCCCTGAGCACTTTGCAGATCCGCGAACGCATGCTCGACAAGATGAGCGATACCAGCCGCATTGTTGAAAGGCTGCAGAAAAAAAACCTTGTGGAGAAAAAAACCTGTCCTGCCGATAAACGTTTGGTTGATGTGATCATTTCAAAAAAAGGATTAACACTGCTGGAAAAACTCGATCAAAAAAATGCTGAGCTCGATCGTATTATCCAGGGGTTATCGGTTGAGGAAGCAAAGTTGCTTAATGAACTATTGGACAAAATGCGTGAGAGGGCCTGAAGTTAAATTGGGTTAAAAAAGTTAAACGCAGTTAAAAAGGTTTTGGCTTACTTTTTTAATCCTAACCTGTTTAACTTGTTTAACCTTCCTTGGTTATCTTTACGTCATGAAATACATATCCCCGTTCATTCTTTTTGCATTCATCAGTTTTCAAAAACTCCATGCCCAGGCAGTAGTTCCTAATTATGAATTTCGCGGCGTGTGGGTGGCATCGGTTGAGAATATTGACTGGCCGAGTAAAAAAGACCTTTCTGTTGCGGATCAAAAAGCAGAGTTCATTCACCTGCTCGATATGCATCAACGCAATGGCATGAATGTAATGGTTGTACAGATCAGGCCGGCAGCTGATGCATTGTATGCATCAAAGGTTGAGCCATGGAGCGAATATCTTACAGGCACACAGGGTGTGGCGCCATCGCCTTATTATGATCCGCTTGAGTTCATGATCACTGAAACGCATAAGAGAGGTATGGAATTTCATGCGTGGTTAAACCCGTATCGTGCGGTATTCAATCTGACTAAATCATCTATTGCTTCAAATCACCTGACCAAAACACATCCTGAATGGTTCCTTGTGTATGGAGATAAAAAATATTTTAATCCCGGCCTGCCGGAAGTACGCGAGCATACGGCTAAAGTGGTAAAAGATCTTGTGAGCCGTTATGATATTGACGGCATACATATGGATGATTATTTTTATCCTTACCGCATTACCGGCAAAGAATTTCCGGATGAAAAGGATTTTGAGAAATATGGCAATGGTTTGAATAAAGAAGACTGGCGGCGAAGCAACTGCGACAGTATTATTTTACTCATTCATAATATTATCGGGAACATAAATCCGCGTATCAAATTTGGCATCAGTCCGTTTGGCGTTTGGCGAAACAAAGAAAAAGATCCGATGGGCAGCGATACAAAAGCAGGGCAAACAAATTATGATGATCTCTATGCAGATATTCTTTTATGGCTGCAGAAAGGATGGATCGATTATGTTGTTCCGCAATTATACTGGGAGCGCGGTTTTAAAGTGGCGGATTATGATGTATTGCTTGACTGGTGGAACAAACATACTTACGGCAGGCAGCTATATATCGGCCAGGCTATCTACCGCGCAGGCAGCAATGCCGCATGGAAGAGCCCGGATGAACTGCCAAAGCAGATACAGGAATTGAGAAGTTATCCAACAACACAGGGAAGTGTTTATTTCAGCAGCAAATCATTTGAAAGAAATCCGAATGGATGGGCCGACAGCCTCCGTAATAATTATTACCGCTATCCTGCACTGGTTCCGCCAATGCCATGGATAGATAATTCTGTTCCTTCGCAACCGCTTGTTGAAAAGCAGGCAAACAACTTGATCAAACTTGTTTACAAAGGCGATAAGAAGATCAAAGAATTTGCTGTGCTTACTTTGACATTGAATACAGAAGAAAAATTTGCATTGACACAGATCGTACAATTAGTAGTTGCTGATAAAACAGCGGTGGTTGATCTCTCTAAAATACCTGATACAAAAGACAAACGCATTTTTGTTGTAGCGGTTGACCTGAATAATAATATCAGCCCGATGGTGGAAGTGAAGTAAGCGGAGGTTTGAAACACATAGGTACATAGGTGAAGAAAAGGGCACATAGTTTTTTGCTATGTGCCTTTGGTTTTTATACTATGTACTTATGTGTTTCTAAAAAATGCACGTACGGCGTGATGTATTATCTTTACTTAATGGCAAACAAGCTGCAGCAAAAGGAACAATTTCTACAGATCTACGGCAACCTGAACGAGCAGCAAAGACGTGCTGTTGATACGATCGAAGGGCCTGTAATGGTGATTGCCGGGCCGGGCACAGGCAAGACACAGATATTGGGCGCACGTATCGGTAAAATTTTACTGGATACAGATGCTCGCCCCGAAAATATCCTTTGCCTCACTTACACCGATGCGGGCGCTGTTGCCATGCGCAAACGGTTATTAAGTTTTATCGGGCCGGATGCATACAAAGTAAACATCTATACTTTTCATGCATTTTGTAATGATATTATCCAGGAAAATTTATCGCTGTTTGAGAAAACAGTACTGGATCCGATCTCTGATCTTGAAAAGATCGACCTCTTTAAACAACTGATCGATGGCTTCCCGAAAAATCATCCGCTGAAAAGATATCGTGGCGATGTATATTTTGAGATCAATAACCTGCAGCAGTTATTCAGTTCCATGAAACGCGAAGGATGGACGCCGGATTTTATCAACCAAAAAATCGATGAATACTTACAGGATATCAGAACACGCGATGAATTCGTTTACAAACGTGCGTACAAACAATTCAAAGCGGGCGACCTGAAAGAAAACAAGATCGAAGAAGCCACTGAAAAAATGGAAAAACTGCGTGCCGCAGTAAATGAGTTCGGCCGTTTTCAAAAACTCATGCGAAGCCGCAACCGGTATGACTTTGATGATATGATCAATTGGGTGATCAAGGCTTTTGAAGAAAATAAATTATTACTCTCGCGCTACCAGGAACAATTCTTATACATTTTAGTTGATGAATACCAGGATACCAGTGGCACACAAAACCGTTTGGTGGAATTACTGATCAGTTACTGGGAACAGCCGAATGTATTCGTTGTTGGCGATGATGATCAAAGCATTTACCGTTTCCAGGGTGCAAATGTGGAGAATATGATCGGGTTTGCATCGAGCTATCAAAATGACCTGCTCACCATTGTTCTCACAGATAATTACCGTTCTACCCAACCGATACTCGATGTATCAAAAACATTGATCGACAGAAATGAAGAGCGTTTGATAAACCAGGTAGAAGGGTTGAGTAAAACACTTGCCTCATCCAATAAACAGATCAGTCATTTAACCAATCAGCCGTTGCTCAGTGAATATGAAACACAGCGGCAGGAGATGATCCATATCACACTACAGGTTGAAAAACTATTACAGCAGGGAATCGCACCCGGGCTGATCGGTATCATTTATAAAGAGAACAAATGCGGCGAAGAGCTTGCACAATATTTTGCACAAAGAAATATTCCCGTGTTTAGCAAACGCAACCTCGACATTCTGGAGATCCCGCTTGCGGGCAAACTCATTTTATTTTTACAATACCTCGCTGCCGAGCATGATATTTCGTGGGGTGGCGATGAGATGTTGTTTGAGATATTACACTTCGACTGGTTCAATATTGCGCCGATTGAAATTGCCAAACTCAGCGTGGCAGTAGCCGATAAAAAATTTGGTGAAAACAAAACATCTCTGCGGAAATTATTATTTGAAAAAGTAAATAATCCTGCAACCGATCTTTTTAGCCAACCGGCACCCGCCGGCATGAAAGAGGCAAGCGATGCCATTGAAAAACTAATTGCCGATACGCCGAATGTAACATTGGTGAACCTGTTTGAAAATGTGATCCAGGATGCGGGCGTTCTCCGCTGGATCATGCAAAACCCCGATAAACACTGGCACTTACAGGTATTGACCGGTTTATTCGATTTTGTAAAAGAAGAAGCGCGCCGCAACCCGAACCTTGATCTTGAGCAGCTGGTCAACATTTTTATGCTCATGAAAAAAGAAGCCTTACAACTTCCGCTTGTGCAGGTGAGCGGCAGTGATAAAGGTGTAAATCTTTTAACGGCGCATGGTTCAAAAGGCCTGGAATTTGAATATGTTTTTCTGGTGGGTTGTAATGCCTCGAATTGGGAGAAAAAGAAAAAACCGGGTGGCGGATATAGTTTGCCCGATACCATGTTCTCTTCTCAACCCAAACAAAGGGATGATGAGGAATTGCGCCGGTTATTTTATGTGGCATTAACAAGGGCCAAACAACATTTACATATTTCTTACAGCCGTTTTAAAAATGACGGTAAAGAACTCGAGCCGTCCATGTTCATTGCAGAGATACAGGATGCGCATATCATACCCGCAGAAAAAGTGATCATAGATACGGAAGTGCTGAGTGAGTTTGCGATGATACAATTCATTACCATACAGGCGCCTGAAATAGAAAAAACGGAAGCGGATTTTATTAACCAGTTGCTCGATAAGTTTGTGATGAATGTTACTGCACTGAATAATTACCTGAAGTGCCCGTTGCAGTTTTATTTTCAAAACCTGGTACGCGTCCCATCAGGCAAATCGGAAGCAACGGAATTCGGTTCCGCTGTTCACCATGCATTACAAAAGCTGTTTGAAAAAATGCAGCAGTCAGAACGTTTCCCCGGCAAGCCTGAATTCATTCTTGATTTTAACTGGTACATGAACCGCCACCGCGAAAGTTTTACAAAAGAACAGTTTACCAGAAGAATGGAATATGGCGAGCAGGTACTCGGCAATTATTATGATCAATATATTTCCGGCTGGAACAAAATTGTTGCCGTTGAAAGAACCATACGCAATGTAGTGGTGCAGGGCGTTCCGTTAAAAGGTAAATTAGATAAACTGGAGTTTGATGGCAAAGAGGTGAACGTGGTGGACTATAAAACCGGAGACATTGACAAGGCAAAAGACAAACTGAAACCGCCTCATGAAAACAATCCTGATGGCGGCGACTACTGGCGGCAGGCCGTGTTCTATAAAATATTAATAGACCATTACGAACAAAAAAGCTGGAAAGTAGTAAGCACCGAATTTGATTTTATTGAACCCGATAAGAAAAAAACATACCGTAAAGAAAAGATCGTGATCTCACCGGAAGATATCACTACTGTTACGCAGCAGATAAAAACCGTATGGCAAAAGATACAGAGCCGCCAGTTCTATACCGGCTGCGGAAAACCTGATTGCCATTGGTGCAATTTTGTAAAAACGAATAAGATGGCCGTGGCGCTGCATGATGTTGATGAAGAGGAAGAATAAGGTCATAGTTTACATTCAATAAGCCTTTATGTATAATTACTGCGCATTTGCGTAAGAAAAATGCACGCAAAGGCGCAGGGGCGCAGTTTTGATTTGTTTTGAATTTTAAAACGGAGATACTATAGAATTTTACCCTTCCATTCACAATCCTTTTTTCCATTCAACCCTTGGTAGTTCTATATTTGCGCATAGATGAAACGTTCGTTTACACAGGTTGTTATATTGGTTTGTATTCTGCTGCGCGTGGTGCTGCTGTCTTCCTGCGCCAATATACTTCCGCCAAGCGGCGGGCCGCGCGATAGTTTACCGCCCAGGCTGGTAATGGCGATACCAAAAGATTCATCGCTGAATGTGAATACAAAAAATATCACGCTCACATTTGATGAATATGTGACCTTACAGAACCCGCTGGAGAACCTCATTATTTCGCCGCTAATGAAACAGTTTCCCTTGGTAGATTACAAGCTGAAAAATGTAACCATCAAACTAAAAGATTCTCTCGAGGCCAACACTACTTACTCTTTTAATTTCGGCGAAGCGATCAGGGATGTGAACGAAAGCAATATAGCCAGAGGGTTTACCTATGTTTTTTCAACCGGTAAAACCATCGATTACAATACTTACAGCGGAAAAGTATTGGTAGCAGAAACCGGCAAATCCGACAGCACATTGATCGTGGTATTACACAAAGACCTTTCCGATTCTTCTGTTATCAAAAACCCGCCCCGTTATTATACACGTCTCAATGGCAAGGGTGAATTTACTTTTCATAACTTACCGGAAGGTGTTTTTACTGTGTATGTAATACCCGGCACATCCTACTCAAGAAAATATGAGGACACTACCAAACTCTTTGCGTTCCGTAATACACCTGTAAAAGTTGGTTCAACCACACAGCGCGATACTTTATATGCTTTTGCCCAATCAAAACCTGCACCCATAAAAACATCAGCAACCTCATCATCTCCCGTTGCCATATCTGCCGCGAACAGGGATGATAAACGTTTACGGTATACACGCGACCTGGATAACGGCCAGCAGGATCTGTTGAGCAATCTCACACTTACCTTCAACCGCAAACTGTTTGGTTTCGACAGTACAAAATTTGTTTTGTATGATTCGAATTATAATAAACTCAGCGGTTATTCTTTTTTGCTCGACAGTACCAAAACAAAAGTGATCGTTCAGTATAAATGGAAAGAGGCGAGTTACCTGCGGTTGCTGATCGCGAAAGATGCTGTGGCCGATTCATTGGGTGTAACATTACCCAAAGCGGATACGATCCGCTTCAATACAAAAAAAGAAACGGATTATGGAAGTGTCCATATCCGTTTTACCGGCCTCGACCTTTCAAAGAATCCGGTATTACAAATACTACAGAGTGATAAACTGCTGGAGTCTGTTCCGCTTACAGGGCCGGATTTCACCAGAAAATTATTTAAACCCGGTTCTTATGAACTGCGCATTTTATATGACATAAATAAAAATGGCGTATGGGATACCGGCAGGTTTACGCATGGCAAGCGCCAGCCCGAAATTGTTTACCTCATCCCCAAACAGCTTGCTATCCGCGCGAATTGGGATAATGATGTGACGATCGGGTTATGAGGAGACATTAGTTGACAGTTGATAGATGACAGTGAATGTTCATCAACGTTTCATAACTTTATAGTTATACAAATATTGTAACAAGTAACAAGTAACAAGTAACAAGTAACAAGTAACAAGTAACAAGTAACAAGTAACAAGTAACAAGTAACAAGTAACAAGTAACAAGTAACAAGCAACAAGCAACATCTAACATGCAACTCCCTTCTTCACTTTTAGAAAATGCAGTAGCGCAGTTTACCAAACTTCCGGGTGTTGGTAAAAAAACAGCGTTGCGCCTCGTGCTGCATTTATTGAAGCAGGATGTGAATGATGTACAGCATTTTGGTGAAACCATTGCGCGTATGCGGAGGGATATAAAATTTTGCCAGCGTTGCCATAATATCAGTGATGGCGATATCTGTTCCATCTGCGCCAATTCTATGCGCAACCAGCGTATGATCTGCGTGGTGGAAAATATCCGTGATGTGATCGCGATAGAAAGTACGCAGCAGCTGAGCGGAACCTATCATGTATTGGGTGGCATCATTTCGCCATTGGATGGTATCGGGCCGGATCAGTTGACGATCGAATCACTGGTATCGCGCATCAGCAAAGAGGAAACGGAGGAATTGGTTTTTGCACTCAGCCCGAATATCCAGGGCGACACTACTATCTATTATATCCAGAAAAAAATAGCGAATCTTCCCTGCCGCATCACTACCATAGCGCGTGGCATTGCGTTTGGCGGCGAACTGGAATATGCCGATGAAATGACACTGGCCCGCAGTCTCGCCAACCGCTTGCCCATCCAGCAATACGTAAAATAGCGCTCAGTCGCTCGGCTCTGCCGAGTGACAACTATCCCCCAGCCTCCGGCTGGTATCATTTATTGCACGCGTAATTTAACATATCAGGCAACCCATTATTTTATTCCATCGTATCATTTCATATCAATACATTAAATAATTTGCAGCTTCATCAGCAAATGGCTAATTATGAAAAAATGGTTAAAAATTGTATTGATCATCGTTGCGGTCGGTGTGGTAGCAGCCGGTGGTTTGATCGCCTATGTTTACCTGAAACCGCACAGAGATGTAAGTAAAGAACAGGGTGTTCAGCTATCTGCTCAAAAAATATTTGATGCATTCAAAACAAATGAAGCAGATGCCAACACAAAATATCTTGACAAGGCAATTGAAATGACAGGCGAAGTAAGTGATGTAACAACTAACCAGGATGGAAATGTGGTGGTGAATTTTAAAACCAATGATCCGCTGTTTGTGATCAATTGTACTTTTAAAACAAATCCCGGACAATTAAAACCCGGGCAGACCATCACGTTCAAAGGCATCTGTACAGGTTATATACCCGATGCCAATGTAGTGATCAATGAAGGCGTTCTTGTAAAATAATATAAACCCAACCGTAATGAAAATATTTGTTTCTTTTATTATCGCAGCCTTATTTCTGCTCAACACTGCAGAAGCGCAAAAAGTATTTGGCACACGCAATGGCCAGATCAGTTTTTCTTCAGCATCAGATCAGGATGTGAAAGCGGTAAACAATGAAGTAGCGAGCCGCATTGCAGATAACGGCCAGATCACTTTTAGTTTATTGACCAAAGGGTTCAAATTCAAACTGGCCGAAATGCAGGATCATTTTAATGACCAGTATGTGGAAAGCACAAAATTTCCACGGGCAGATTTTAAAGGAACCCTTGTGAACCTGGGAGAGGTGAACTTCAGTAAGGACGGGGCTTACAAAACATCTGTAAAAGGAGATCTTACACTGCATGGCGTTACAAAGAACATTACAGCCAATGGTACCATCAATATCAAAGATGGCAAGCCATCCGTTTCCTGCCAGTTTATTTTAGTGATGAAAGATTTTAATATCGATGCTGCAAAAGTAACAGACAAAGTAACGGTTGACGTTAGCTGTCAATACCAATAACCATTCCCAAATATTAAATTTTATTTTATGATGATCTTTTCAAAAAGGTTACTGGCCGTGTTATGCCTTGGCCTAATCACACAACAAGGTTTTTCGCAACAGGTAGACCTTTTCAAAATGCAGGATAGTACCAATGCTGCCAATGCAAAACCTGTAAACGAACCTGTGATCAATACATTTTATTCAACGCGTTTGGTAAATAGCCAGACTGTTGAGATATTAAGTCCCGGAAGCATGGATCTCAGGGTCAGCCACCGCTTCAGTCCCGTAAACCAGGGAATATATGATATGTTTGGCCTCGACCTGGCCTCCATGCGTTTAGGGTTTGATTTCGGTATCGTTAAAGATCTTATGGTTGGTATTGGCCGTACAAGCACCAGTAAAGAATATGATTGGTTTGTAAAATACCGCCTGATGCATCAGAAAACCGGAGCGGGTGCACCCCTATCCATTGATCTGCTTGGAGCGATGGCCATCAAAACGCTTGATTTTGGCCCATCATTCCCGGCAACCACTTCTGATAAAACATACTATACTGCTCAGGTATTGATCGCAAGTAAATTAAATAATAATACTTCTATCCAGGTCTCGCCTACCTATAACCGTTATAACAGGATCATTGGTTTTACAGGCGGCGGCCTGGACATGTTCTCCATTGGTTTTCTTGCCAGGCAAAAGATCAGCAAACGCGTAAGCATCAATGCGGAATATTTCTGGCAGGTCAACAGGTTCGATAATACCTATGATCCTTTATCGATCGGTGTAGATATCAATACCGGCGGGCATGTGTTCCAGTTGCATTTTACCAATTCAACAGGGATGAACGAGCATACTTTTATACATGAAACAACAAGTTCCTGGACAGGAAAAAACAGCGGCATCCGCTGGGGATTCAATATCTCGCGCATATTTAATATAGGCGGAAAGAAGAAATAACCATTATTGCGTTACTGCAAGGAACGAAGCAGCCTGTGTCCCGAATAACAGTAATTGTATCGGTTACACAGGCTGCTTCGTTTTTATCAAACACTTCATCTCATTCATCCCTTGTTCGTTATTCATCTGTTCCCTATCTTTGCATCTCTTACACAGGCGGATTTGTTTATTGTTCGGCCTGGTAATCCCGCTTTCGGCGGGAACAAATCGAACTAATAAACGTTTTGAAGTGACCTCACATACACCACCCAAAGCGTTTACAGTTCGTTATTAATTTATCCTGCAATGGCATGTTCGTTTATGTCAAAGCAGCCATAAAAATGAATTGTATGGATATCAGGAAAGAATTAGAAAAAAGGATTTTGGTGATCGATGGCGCCATGGGTACGATGATCCAGCGGCACAAACTCTCCGAAGAAGATTATCGCGGCGAGCGTTTTAAAAACTGGCACTCGGATGTAAAAGGCAATAATGACCTGCTTTGTATTACGCAACCGGATATCATCAAAGGCATACACAAACAATACCTCGCAGCAGGTGCAGATATTATTGAAACCAATACTTTCAGCAGCACTGTAATTGCCATGGCCGATTATGATATGCAGTCGCTCGCTTACGAATTAAATGTAGCCGCAGCAACATGTGCACGTAATGCCGTTGATGAATTTATCGCAGAAAATCCCGGCACTACTCCAAAATTTGTTGCAGGGGCGATCGGGCCGTTAAATAAAACACTGAGTTTATCACCCGATGTAAATAATCCCGGTTTCCGTGCAGTAACATTTGATGAAGTGGTGGCTGCCTATTACCAACAGATCAAAGGTTTGGTAGACGGCGGTGTGGATATACTATTGATCGAAACCATTTTTGATACACTCAATGCAAAAGGCGCCATCTTCGCCGCAAAAAAATATTTCCGCGAATACAAAACAGAATTACCGGTTATGATCAGCGGTACCATCACCGATGCATCGGGCAGAACACTGAGCGGACAAACACTCGAAGCATTTTATACATCGGTTATGCATGCCAATCCATTAAGTGTTGGATTGAATTGTGCATTGGGCGCTGCAGAAATGAGGAGCCATATTGAAGAACTGGCGCAGATCGCGGCCTGCTATACATCAGCTTATCCTAATGCCGGTTTACCAAATGCGATGGGCGAGTATGATGAGCAGCCACATGAAACCGCACACTTTATTGAAGAGTGGGCAAAGCAGGGTTTTGTAAATATTGTGGGCGGATGTTGCGGTACTACACCTGATCATATCAAACATATTGCGGATAACGTGAGGAAGATTAAGCCGAGAGAATTACCGGTATTGGAAGAAATGCTTTAATTATTCATAAAATGATTATTGGCCTCAATCAAAAATTATGAAAACACTTGTCATTTTTATTGAGAAAGAACATTTTGATAAAATCGTAAGTGGCATAAAACACATTGAATACAGAGAGGTAAAACCCTTTTGGAAAACAAGGCTTTTCGATAAAGATGGGGAAAAAAGAAAGTACGATCAAATCGAATTTATAAATGGTATGAGGCCGGATTCGCCGAGGTTAATTGCTGAATATTTAGGGTTTGAGGAAAAAGATAAATTCTATCACATTAAAATCGGGAAGATTTTAAAAACACTTCATCTGAAGAAAAAATAATGGAAACTTTTATAAAACCATACTTACGTTTATCAGGCCTTGAACCATTAGTGGTAAGACCCGAAACAAATTTTATTAATGTTGGTGAGCGGACCAATGTAACCGGTTCAAAAAAATTTGCGCGGCTTATCCGCGATAATCAATACGAAGAAGCATTATCCGTTGCGCGCCAGCAGGTAGAAAATGGCGCGCAGGTACTGGATGTAAATATGGATGATGCCATGCTTGATGGCGTTCATGCCATGACCACCTTCATGAACCTTATACAAAGCGAGCCCGATATTGCGCGTATACCGATCATGATCGACAGCTCAAAATTCGAGATCATTGAAGCGGGTTTAAAATGTGTGCAGGGACGTTGCATTGTGAATTCGATCTCCATGAAGGAAGGAGAAGAAAAATTTATCGAACAGGCTTTTACCTGTAAAGCATTTGGCGCCGCGGTAATTGTAATGGCTTTTGATGAAGTAGGGCAGGCCGATACCAAACAAAGAAAAGTGGAGATCTGTCACCGCGCATATAAAATATTAACTGAACAGGTAGGGTTTGCTCCTCAGGATATCATTTTCGACCCGAACATTTTTGCCATTGCAACCGGTATTGAAGAACACAACAATTATGCAGTTGATTTTATAGAAGCCACACGTGAGATCAAACAACTGATGCCGCTTACAAAGATCAGTGGCGGTGTTTCCAATGTATCTTTCTCGTTCCGTGGCAATGACCATGTGCGCGAAGCCATTCATTCCGTATTCTTATACTATGCCATCAAAGCCGGTATGGATATGGGTATCGTAAATGCCGGGCAGTTAGTGGTGTATGATGAAATAGAACCTACTTTAAAACAATTGTGTGAGGATGTTATTCTCAACCATAACAATGATAATAACGAAGCCACTGAAAAACTGATCGCACATGCAGAAACAGTAAAAGCAAAAGGCAAAGTAGAAATAAAAGATGAAGCATGGAGGAATGATACGGTAGAAAAAAGATTATCGCACTCACTCGTAAACGGCATCACCGATTATATCGATGCAGATACGGAAGAAGCAAGATTAAAATATCCCACACCGCTTGAAGTGATCGAAGGCCCGTTAATGGATGGAATGGGAATAGTGGGCGACCTCTTCGGTGCAGGTAAAATGTTTTTGCCGCAGGTTGTAAAAAGCGCGCGTGTGATGAAAAAAAGCGTAGCCGTACTCACTCCTTATATTGAAGCTGAAAAAGAACAACGCAAGCAGGCGCATATCGCTGCAGGTACCGCCAACAGCGAGGCTGCGGGCGCTGCAAAAATATTATTAGCCACCGTAAAAGGCGATGTGCACGACATCGGTAAAAATATTGTAGGCGTTGTGCTCGGTTGTAATGGGTATGATATCATCGATCTTGGTGTAATGGTTCCGGCAGATAAAATACTGGAAACGGCACAAAGAGAGAATGCAGACATCATTGGCTTAAGCGGGCTCATCACGCCATCGCTTGATGAGATGGTACATATCGCCAAAGAAATGAAACGCCGCGGCATGACACAGCCCTTATTGATCGGCGGCGCCACCACTTCACGTATTCATACAGCTGTAAAAATTGCACCGGAATACAATGATGGCGTGGTACATGTGCTCGATGCATCGAGAAGTGTTACCGTTGCCGGTTCTCTTTTAAGCAAAGAACAGAAGCCTGAATTTTTAAATGGCGTAAGAGAAGAATATATCAAACTGAAACATGGTTTTGATAACAAGAAATCAGTAAAAACATATCTCGCTTATAAAGATGCCTTGCAAAATAAAGTAAAGGTCGACTGGGCCAACCACACCACACAAACACCAACATTTACCGGCACAAAAGTGTTTGATAATTTTGACCTCAATACTTTACGCGAATTCATTGACTGGAAACCTTTTTTTATTACCTGGGAAATGCATGGAAATTTTCCTGAGATCTTAACGGATGGCGTAATTGGCAAAGAGGCAACGAAATTATATAACGATGCCAATAAATTACTCGACCAGATCATCGCAGAAAAATGGCTCACTGCTAAAGGCACCATCGGTTTCTGGGAAGCAGGCAGTGAAGATGATGATGTAGAAGTAAAAGCAGGCAATGAATTTGTAAAACTTTCTTTTCTTCGCCAGCAGATAAAAAAAGCGGCCGACCAGCCTAATTTATCATTGGCAGATTTTATCGCACCGAAGTCGGGCGGCAAAAAAGATTATATCGGCGCATTTGCTGTTACGTTGCACGGTATCGAAGAACATATAAAAAGATTTGAAGCCAGCCTGGATGATTATAACAAGATAATGTTACAGGCGCTTGCCGACAGGTTTGCAGAAGCTTTTGCAGAAGCCTTGCATCAGCAGGTAAGAAAGGAATACTGGGGTTATGATAAGGATGAAAAACTGAGCAGCGAAGAACTGATCAAAGAACAATACACCGGTATCCGCCCGGCGCCGGGATATCCTGCATGCCCCGACCATACAGAAAAATACAAACTGTTCGATATGCTGAAAGCCACTGATACCATTGGCGTTCAGCTTACAGAGAGCCTGGCCATGTATCCTGCTTCCTCTGTTTGCGGATGGTATTTTTCAAACCCCAAAAGCCAGTACTTTGGCGTAGGAAAAATTCAGCGCGATCAACTGGAAGATTACGCGCAGCGGAAAAACATGCCGCTTGATGTTGCAGAGAGATGGTTGAGTCCTGTACTCGAATAATACTTTTCCTTTTGCCCCCGCCCCTAAAGGGGAGTTAGAGCCCCTTTAGGGGTTGGGTAAAAAGATCGATCTGTTTATAAAATGAAATTATTGATACTGTGAGAATAATTACCATAATCATATTACTCCTCTTAACAACGGCTTCATTTGCACAGGAGAAAAAAAAGAAAGAACGCAAAGGAGAATTTTATTTTTCCTGGGGGTATAACAAAGAATGGTATACGCATTCCAATGTAAAAGTGAACCAGCCATCACTCAACAATAATTATACGCTGACCAATGTTCACTCGCACGACCATGTTGGCTGGGATGAAGGGATTTTCAATGTTCCCATCAGTATACCGCAATACAATTATCGCCTCGGGTTTTTCTTTAATAAGAAAAAAGGCCTCGCATTCGAGATCAATTTCGACCATACCAAACACATCATTACAGATGGCCAGCCGATAAAACTTACCGGCACATTAAACGGAAAACAGGCAGATACCACGATCAATTTTTCTGAAGGAAATGGCTTTTATTATTACCTGAACAATGGCGCCAATTTTCTTTTGTTCAATATTGTAAAAAGATGGAACTGGTATGAGAGCCTCACCGGCAATATGCGCATCGATGCGTTGGGCAAAGCGGGCATCGGGCCATTGATACCGCATGTACAGAACAGTTTATTCGGTAAGGCCAACGACCCCGGTTTTCAACTCGGCGGCTGGAACCTTGGTGCGGAAGCGGGTGTAAAAGCAACTTTTTACAAAACCGTTTTTCTTGAGTTCACTAATAAAGTTGATTACGCACGTTATTCAAACCTCAAAGTTTATCAAGGCACTGCGAAGCAGGCTTTTGGCACGTATGAGTTGGTGTTGAGTTTAGGAATCACATTTCCTGCGGGAAAGAAAATAAGTAATTAATAGTAAATATTTAGTGCCATTAAAATACGCTGCGGATCTCTGCGTAAAACTTTGCGTACTCTGCGGTTTGAAGTTGAGGCTATTAACCGCAGAGGATACGCAAAGGAATGCGCGCAGAGAACACAGAGAATTAATTATCTTTTTTCGAATAACCACCACATCCTTCTTCTCGGTTTTACGGTAAAATTTTTGGCGATGTATGCCTGGATGTATTGCATTGCTTCATCCATATCATCTGTAAGCAGCAATAATTTTTTATCTATCTCGGAGATCGTTCCGTTAACGGCCATCTCATCGATCGTTTTCATCAATGGCTCAAAAAATTCCTTACCGTATAATACAATGGGAAAATCAGTGATCGTTTTTGTTTGTGCGAGTGTGATCGTTTCAAAAAATTCATCCATCGTTCCAAATCCGCCGGGCATAATGATGAATGCGTACGAATATTTTACCATCAATACTTTCCTTATAAAAAAATAATCGAACGTGAGCCATTTGTTCATGTACGGGTTTGGCTTTTGTTCAAAAGGCAGTTTAATATTGCATCCTACGGAAACACCGCCATTTTCAAATGCGCCGCGGTTGGCGGCTTCCATGATACCAGGCCCGCCACCGGTTATGGTAGTAAAACCCAATGCAGCGATACGTTTTCCAAATTCTCGTGCAGCTTCATAATATTTATCGCCTTCTTTAAATCTCGCCGAACCAAATACTGTAATACATGGGCCTACAAAATGCAGTGTTCTGAAACCTTTGATGAACTGCCAGAAAATATCCCAGGCAAAAAAGAATTCGTTCATTCTGGGTTTGGGGCCATCTAAATAAACCGATTCTTTGGCGGGTATTATACGCTCATTTTTTTCCATAGACAAGTCTTATATTCAAATATTGTATCAAATCAGCACGGATTTTGCTGGATAAAGATACTATCAACTACTGCTGTATGATGCGGAGAAAATTAATTGTTTGCTCGTTTCTTTTTCTGGCAGCCTGCACAACAGTTGCTGCGCAGAAAAAGATCATACTGGAGAAACTGCGTTGCTACTCTCTCAACGGGCCGGTAATGAATTACTTCAAAAATGATGAGATCAGAAGAACCATTGCGCTAGAGCTGAATGAAACATTAAAACTTTATCAGAAAATCTCACTGGTGGATACTTCCAGGCTTATCATCGAGATCTTTCCAAACCGCGAATCGATCCATGCAGGCAACCCGGATTTTAAGGATGCAGATACTTCGCATTTACATTTATATATCGACCTGTTTGAAGTTGACCCTGCTGTTTTTTTTGCAAAACCGGAAAATGACCCGCATGATTCTATGCTTGTAAAAAGAGCAGCAAGTTTATTTTTACTGCAAACCACATTGTTTACTGCGGATAAAAAGGTCACACTCAACGAATCACTCGATGTAGTGGTCAGCCCTTCCGAAACTCCCGGCATCGGCATTTTATACAGCAACAGTTTTCCATACAGGAATTTATTGCTTACGCCGAAGGGTTTTACAGAAATGCTGAAAGCCGCTACCAATCTGCTCTTTGATCCAAAGAATGAACTGATCCAGGTAGAAATGAAAGCTGCGCCCGCTTATTTTGCAGATAATTATATCCTTGCCAAAACAACAGATCAGCCGAGAACATATGTAACTATGAACAAAAACATCAGCACGTACCATTACAAAGGAGAGAATGAAATGATACGGCTCGGCGATGCGGTCTATGAAGAAATCAAGATCAAAGGAAAAAAAGCAGAGAAGTATCCGGATGATCTTACCAATGCGATCCGGGAGGCAAAAAATTTCGCAAGCTCTGATTTTGTTTTTCTTCGCCAGGATTGCCGTGATGTATTGCGTGATAAAAATTATCTCATAAAAATGACCGTACAGGTAGACCCTGACAATCCTACACCGATGGGCGAGCTTTTTACTTTTACTGATTTTTTACCCGGAAGTTTTCATTATTTATTATCAGAAAAAGATACGCTGGCCCGTTTCATTATTCAGAAAAAAGTTCCTGATAAAGAGAAAAAAATTTATGCGGGGAAAATATCCAATGGTTACGACAGCACTTCTCTTTTTACATTTAATACGGATCCGGGCTGGGCGATCATTTATGATTATGTAGTTACGGGTACGATCGGCAGGTATGCATTCCAGATCAAATGCAGCGGGTTCAGGAATACGGTCAAAGAAATATATGTAAATAAAAAACTGGCCTGTATTGCACAGGGAAAATTTAACCCTGAAAAATTTGTTGTTTTTGATGCATCTTTATCCCCCGAATTATTGAACCAGTTATTGATGATCGGGTTCAACCGGTTTTTTGAATAACCAAAATCAAACAGTATGCGCATCATTTCTTATAATGTAAACGGCATCCGTTCTGCTATTAAAAAAGGTTTTATTGACTGGCTAAAAACAAATCCCGCAGATATCATTTGTTTGCAGGAAACCAAAGCAACAAAAGAGGATCTTGATTATGCCGGGATCGAAGCGCTTGGTTACCAGACATACTGGTTCTCCGCACAGAAAAAAGGTTACAGCGGTGTGGCCATTTTTACAAAAATAAAACCTGATCATATTGAATACGGGCATGCAATAGAACAAAGCGATTTTGAAGGGCGTGTGATACGCGCCGATTTTGGCGATATCACTTTGATCAATGCATATTATCCATCCGGAACCAGCGGCGATGAAAGACAGACATATAAGTACCAGTGGCTCGATGAATTTTTTGAATACTTACAGCAACTGCGGAAGAAAAGGCCAAAGCTGATCGTGGTAGGCGATTACAATATTGCGCATACCGAAGTGGATATCCATGACCCGAAGGGAAATAAAAAATCTTCGGGGTTTTTGCCTGAAGAAAGGGAATGGATGACGAAATTTTTACAAAATGAATGGATCGATACTTTCAGGGAACTGAACCCTACAGCTATTGGCGCTTATTCGTGGTGGAGCCAACGTTTTCCTACGGTTAGATTACAGAACAAAGGATGGCGCATCGATTATATCTGTGTAACCAAACCCTTAAAAGCACAGGTAAAAGCTGCGTGTATTTATCCTGATGTGAAGCATAGCGATCACTGCCCGATATACGCAGAAATTAGTTAGTAATTAATAATTAGTAGTTAGTAATTATTAAACTATACTAACCTGCTGGTTTCAATTACTAATTATTAACTACTAATTACTAATTAACCATCATGTTCATCTACAACGTAACCATTAAAGTAACCTGGTCCATTCATGAACACTGGGTGAAATGGATGAAAGAAAAGCATATTCCCGAAGTGATGAGTAAAAACTGTTTTATTGAAAACCGTTTTGCGCGTTTACTGGATATTGAAGAAGATGACGGCCCAACTTTTTCCATACAATACACGGCAGAAAGCAGGGAACAATATGAACGGTATATTGATCTGTATGCAGCTGAATTAAGAAAGGATCTCATTAACAGCTGGGGCGAAAATTTTGTAGCGTTCCGCTCATTAATGGAACTTGTGCATTGAGTGTGGATAGTTTCACTAATTCATTTTGGTAATCACAAATCTTCCTTATATTCCGCTGAAACTCGCTCAGGCATTGAATTTCAGCGATACAATCTCAAAATCCTTTGCCAGCAAGCATTTCAGCGATTCTGACATAACAGAAGCGTTGTAACAGCTCGGCATAAATTCCTGCCAAATCCTTTGTTCATAGGTGTTTTGCGCGAAATAAAGAAATGCAAAAAATAATAAAAATATTTTGTTGATTGAGAAAAGCGAATAAATTTGTTGCTGTTATTAAAATCATTAAAAACACATCTATGAACAAAGCTGAATTAATTGCTCAGATCGCTGAAGATGCCGGCGTAACAAAAACACAAGCGAATGCTGCTTTAGATTCTTTTGTAGCCGCAGTAACCAAAACACTGAAAAAAGGTGACAAAGTTACCTTGGTAGGATTTGGTACTTTTTCTGTGTCTAAACGTGCTGCACGTACCGGACGTAACCCACAAACCGGTGCTGCGATCAAGATCAAAGCTAAAAAAGTTGCTAAATTCAAAGCTGGTAAAGAATTGAGCGCTAAGCTCTAATTGCCTGGGCAAACCGAATTGAACCCCGCATAACGCGGGGTTTTTTTATTTCTGTATCTTCGCTACATTAAATCATAAAAACACAATCATGGGAAGGGGCGACAAAAAAACCGCAAAAGGAAAAAGATTTCAAGGCTCATTTGGTAAAAGCAGGCCGGCGAAACCGGCAAAAGCTACCAAAGCTGCAGCACCGGCTGCAGTAAAGCCTGCGTAGTAATATTTTGGAAAGTATAATTGGGAAATTTTGGAATTGAAAGTATAACTCAATTCCAAAATTTCCCAATTCCAAAATTTCAAAATCAATTCTATTTCTTTCTTCCGGCAATTTCCTCAATTGCCAAAACAAGTTTATCCAGATCCTGTAGTTTTGTATATACGTGCGGCGTAACGCGCACGCAGGAAATGTTTTCCCAAACAATAGAAGTTGTATGGATTTTATAACTGTTGAATAGTGCAGCGTCCAATTCGCCGGGCGTCATTCCATCAACCGTTACACCACAGATGGCACATGCATATTCGGGTTTGAATGATGTATGGATCTTTACTTTGGGAATATCTTTTACTTTTCCCGCCCAATAATTTTTCAGGTAACGGATACGTTCTTCTTTTCGTTTGTTACCGATCGCATTCTGAAAATTAACCGCTTCGCCAATTCCCTGTTCTATCGGAAAGCTGCGCGTACCAAGGGTTTCAAACTTTCGGATGTCTTCACTATGCGGCTTATCATTACAGGTAAGCGGCCAGATCTTTCCTATCTTTTCTTTTTTGATCCACATCATTCCGCTGCCGATGGGTGCGCTTAAAAATTTATGCAGGCTCGTTCCAAAATAATCGCAGCCCAGATCAGGTATTTTAAAATCCAGTAATCCAAAAGAGTGTGCGCCGTCAACAATTACTTCCAGCCCATGCCGCTTCGCCATGTCCGTGATCTTTTTCACCGGCATGATCTGTCCCATCCAGTTAATGATATGTGTTACATGCAGGATCTTTGTTTTAGGTGTGATCGCTTTTTCAAAAGCAGCCACGATCTCATCATCATTCTCAATGGGAAAATCAAAACTCAGCTGCGTGTACACAATGCCTTCACGCATTGCCCGTTGCCGCCATGCCTGTACCATGTTTGGATAATCCTGTTTGGTGCCGATCACTTCATCGCCAGCTTTCAGATCCAGCCCATAGATCACTGTATTCAATGATTCGGTTGCATTCCTGTTCACTGCAATTTCTTCGGGCGAACATCCTGCCAATACTGCCAGTTTTTGCCGGAGCGGTTCGCGTCCCTGGTCAAGAATACGCCACATATAATAAGACGGCCCTTCATTCGATAATCGATTATACCGCTCCACGGCATCCTGCACAACTCTTGGCGAGGGGCTCACGCCGCCATTATTCAATATGATCAGGTTAGAATTTACAGAATACGATTGCTGTATCACGCTCCAGTAGTCTTCATCCGTTGCCGCTTCCTGTGGAGAAAGATGGTCGATCTTACGCGAAGCATCTTCCCATGATGCCGCATGTAACTGGTTAAACAGGCTGTTTGCTGAAAATGCGCCTGCCAGTAATCCTACCTGCTGTATAAATTTTCTACGTGGTTCCACTTTGTATGATTGAAGAAGTAAGTTAAGAATAGTTCATGGGTCATAGTTCATGGCCAATGAAAAAAATCCCGCGATGAACCATGATCTATGAGCCATGACCTATCTTTGCATTGAAACAGGAACCCATGAGGAAGAGGTCTATCTACACATTTTTCGTTTTTCTTTCAGCGTTCAGCGTTGAGCTTGTAAAAGCGCAATGTTCTATCTGTACCAAAACGGCTTCTCAATTGGGCCAGGGCCCTGCAAGCGCATTGAACTCCGGTATTTTATATTTGGCCGCCGCGCCCTTTGCCATCATGGGTTATATCGGATGGAGATGGTGGAAGAATGAAAAAGAACTGAATAAAGACGAAACCTCCAATATGTAAACAGCTTCTATGTCACTCTTCTTTTTCCTGCGTTTTATCCTGATCAATTTTCTCCTGGTGGGTTGGCTGTTCTATCAACTTTTATACAAAAGAAAAAAATGGCGCGAAATTAAAGATGATGCAATGGCTGTTCTCTTTTTTGTTTGTGTTTGGACAGGGATCGCTTATTTCTTTACGAGTTAGTGTTCTCGAAATTATAAGCCGCAGATTCGCAGATTGGATTGATTCTTCAGGAGCAATCTGCGAATCTGCGGCTTAATTTTTTAAACAGAACAATTAGTTATTCAAAGCCATACCGCTTAATAAATTGATACAAATTCACCTCTCCCGATCCCGCCAATTCATTTTTCAATGCATGTTTATTAATATCATGCATCCTTTTTTGCTGAATTAAATGATAGGCTTTTTCAGCCATCAGCCAGTATTTTTTGTCGCTGCTTTGTATTTGCTGCTGATGTGCTGTTATCTTTTCAAACAACTCATCAATTCCTTCTTTCTGTGATGCGATGGTTTTTACGATCGGGATCTCTGCAGTTGATCTGTTGAATGCCGGTGCAAGCATCATCCGTAAATTTTTTACAAATACATCTGCATCGGGCCTGTCGGATTTATTTACCACAAAAATATCTGCGATCTCCATCAACCCCGCTTTCATCGTCTGCACTTCATCACCCGATTCCGGTACAACCACTACCGCTGTTGTATCTGCGAGGCCTGCTATTTCAATTTCACTTTGCCCTACGCCAACTGTTTC
>Ga0206895_1013_pt1 | contig 48375 bp, 36 predicted proteins | sample Alteio_BWOrgHeat_51_FD_152967 | JGI IMG/M metagenome (GOLD analysis project Ga0206895, IMG submission 152967) | Enriched cells from forest soil in Barre Woods Harvard Forest LTER site, Petersham, Massachusetts, United States -... | ecosystem: Environmental > Terrestrial > Soil > Temperate forest >...
ATGGACTCGGTGCTCCGTGCGCGTAAGGTGGATATCATCGATGAACATTTTTATGCTTCTCCCGAATGGTTCTATGCCAACAGCAAGCGGTACGACCAGTATGACCGCAAGGGCCCAAAAATATTCGTAGGCGAATATGCGGCACAGTCGGACGGCGTGGGATCGCTAAAAAATACAAACAATTTACAGTCGGCTTTATCGGAAGCTGCATTTATGACGGGCATCGAAAGAAATGCAGATATCGTTTCGATGGCATCTTATGCGCCGCTCTTTGCGCATGTAAGCGGCTGGCAGTGGACGCCGAACCTGATCTGGTTTGATAATGCAAGCTCATACAATACACCGAATTATTATGTGCAGCAGTTGTTTTCTTTAAATAAGGGAACGGGGATGGCTTCGGTTTTATCAAATGGTAAAGCAATAGAGGGACAGGACAGTGTATGGGCCAGTGCGGTCACCGATCAATCAACTCATGAGATTATCATTAAACTGGTAAATGGATCGTCTGTGGTAAAACAAAAGAAAATGGAGATACCAGGATTGGAGACAATTACCGGAACGATCACCGGGATCTGGGGCGATCCGAAAACTGTCAATAGTCTTTCTTCGCCTGCAACCATCGAACCGAAAACAAAAAATATTTACACTGACGCGAAAAATTTTGTGCTTGATCTGCCTGCTTATTCTTTTTCAGTAGTGCGAATTAAAAATCAGCCCTGATGCGTGTCAATCGTGTTAATTCCGACTACCTGTTTGTCCGGGTGGATAAACATTATGTGCAGGTGGCGGTCAGTGATATCCTGTATTGCCAGGGACGCAGAGGCGGGCATTGCCTGATCGTGACCCTGGAGAATACTTTCCTGGTGACCAACCCTTTGTCCGAAATAGAGAAGTACCTGCCTGCGCATTTGTTTACGAGAATTCATAACTCGTTTATCGTATCCATTGCACGGATCAAACAGTTCGACCGTCATAAGGTAACGCTGCATCCGCCCGAAAGCCACTGGCGCAAGGGATATGCGTGGGTTACCGAGTTTCCTGTCGGCAGCAGACGGATCCACACCATGCGTGAACCGTTGATCCTGCTGATGGCCAAACGTGGTGGTGGTATTCAACGTTTACAAAAAGAACAGATGAAATGTAAACTGGAAGAGATGGAAATGGATTATACTTAATATTTTTTACCTGCAACCCCTTATCAGCTTCTTTATCCGCGTCTTTATAGATAAGAGAACCAGGAACACGAGCTATGAGAATTGCCTGCATATTATTGCTATTGATTGTGCTTGCTTCCTGCGGAAGCCCTCATCAAAGAGTGCAAAAAACCGCCCTGATCAGCGGTGTATCCGTATTGGATGCAATCAACAAAATTCAAAGTGCATGATGCCGGTATTTTTCAAAATATTCTTCCTGTTTTTTTTACAGCAGGGCAAAGAAATGGTTATGCAGCCGGTGGAAGGAGTAGCTACCCGGCAGGTGATGGCTGCAAAAGAGCAGACCGATATAATGCTATCGGTGCAGGCAGAACCTGAGATGATGGAAACGGTGCTGGGTATTTGTTTGATGAGCGATCCCCGGTGTGAAATTAAAAGAGGGGAGCAGAAGCGGGTGTCTGTTTTTTTCAGCGGGATCAATGCACAAGACAGGAAAAGGATGATGCAACAGGTGGGGGCTCTCAGAACCCGTGCAAACATCGAGTGGACAGAGCAGTAATTTTTTCTCATAGCGCAGTTATTTAGAAATTAAGCCGCGGCCCTTTAGTTTTTACTTACGGGGCCTTTTTTTAAAACTGAAATTGTTATCATGCGACCCGATTTCGCACATAAAATATTTAACGATCAGCGCAGCCGCCACATCCTGCTGGTACTGGCAGTGACAGCATATGGCTATGGCTTTTGATTTTATATTTCTCCTTTTCTTTTCCTTTTCCTCCTCCTTATTAAAATCAAAAGCGGATGCAATCCCGCACAAAAAAAATACTGGTTATCGGCGCTTCCGGGCAGATCGGAATGGAGCTTACTATTGCGCTGCGCGTAAAGTTTGGTAATGACTGCGTGGTCGCTGCAGATGTAATGGCCGAGCCATCGCAGTTACAGGGAACGGGCGTTTGGGAAGAATTAAATGTTTTATCTGCAAGCGGGCTGCAGAGGATGGCCATTAAACACGCCGTCACTGAAATTTACCTCCTGGTGGAAATGCTATCTGTAACAGCAGAACGTGATGCGCAAAACGCATGGCAACTTAACATACAGGGCCTGCTGAATGTCCTGGAAGTGGCGCGTGAAGAACAAATCAAAGTTTTCTGGCCCAGCAGTATCGCAGCCAGGGCACCTGCTTCCACGGTGTATGGCCTTTCAAAATATACGGGTGAATGCTGGTGTCATCATTACCATGAAAAATATGGAGTTGATGTACGGTCTGTCCGTTATCCCGCATTCATTTCTCCTGCTGCCAAACCGGGCGGCGTGGGAATTGATTATGTAACAGGTATGTTTCACGCGGCACTCGACAAAAAAGTGTATGAATGTTTTTTACAGGCGGACACGATCCTCCCAATGATCTATATGCCGGATGCGGTACGCGCGGCTGTCATGCTGATGGAGGCGCCCGGTGAAAATATTCTTAGACAAACGAGTTATGCTATTGCGGCTCTACGTTTTACACCTGCCGAATTGTTTCAAAAGATCAGGGCCTGTTGCCCGGATTTTAGCATCACCTATCAACCGGACCATCGTCAAAAGATCGCGGATAGCTGGCAGGAATCAATAAGTGAAATTGAAAACGGGCAGGAAGCAGCGGGGGACTGGGGTTGGAAAGCCATGTATCAATTGCCGTGGATCGTAAAAGAGATGCTGGAAAAAATTAAAGGACAAAAGCTGAACACAAATATCCGTAAACTCGAAACCATGGGCATACTGTAATTACCATGAACATCCTGATCATAGATGATAATACTAAGACGACCAATGCGCTTCAGCAGTTGCTGCAGGCGCACCAGGATGTGGGGCAGGTGCATAAGGCATTGCTGCCTTACATGGTGCGTTCTTTACTGGCCTGTGAAAGGATTGATATTATATTCATCAGGATACGGCTTTGGGACTACCGGCAATTTGAAAATACCGAACAAAGGCCCGTGATCGTTTTTTTAAGTGGCGGAAAGGATAAGCTTACCAGCCAGGCAGGCAGGACCGCTCATTATGCATTACGGGAACCATACGATGCGGTGCAGGTGTCTGAGCTGTTACAAAAAATAACTCGGGAAAAATTTATTGAACGCCCCCATTTTTTGTTCCTGCGTTACGAGGGGCGGTTTCATAAAATACCATTTGATGATATCTGCCTGGTTGAAAAAAAAGAAAAAAATTACGTTAAGTTTTACTTCAAAGATTCCGCTCAATTGATGCCGGGAACTTTAACTGCGTGGTTACAGAAATTACCGAAAGGCAAATTCATCCGCGTATCGGATACGCTTGTTTTGCCTGCGGAAGAAATGCAGAAGATCAAGGGTGATGAATATGCATACAAAGGAAGAACGATCAAGCTGACGTTCCGGTTTGCAACCGGTGCAAGAAATGAAACAGACTATTGGCCCGATGGGCTATGAATCGGTATAAATTTTTCTCATGTTCGTTGGTTTTTGAAAAAACGAATATCCCGGACTTGTTTTTACTCGACCGGTTTTTTTTAAAATCGATGAAACAAAATGAACAAAGCATGCAGGTTGAATTATTAAAAGCCAAGATCCATGGGATCAAAGTGACAGAAGCAAATGTTGCGTACCGCGGCAGTTTGACCATGGATGAAATGCTGATGGATGCAGCGGATATGCTGGAGTATGAAAAAGTGCTGGTGGTGAATAACACCAATGGTGAAAGGCTGGAGACCTATCTCATCAGGGGTGCGAAGGACAGCGGTGTGTGCTGTTTGAACGGGGCTGCAGCGTACAAAGGAAAAGAGGGGGATGAGCTGATCGTGATGGCATTCACGCGGATGAGCACTGCGGCGGCGCAGGTGTATAAACCGAAGCGTGTGTTTATCAAACACGGAAATAAAATTGATCATATTCAACCGGATTAAAGATGGTTTTTTCATGTACAGTTGACGGCAAAGCAAGCCGGTACCAATGCCTGCAGCAGCTCAGCCCTGTTGCAGGCGGGCCGGTAAAAAGAAGTTTTTTTTCATCATGTATAGTTTTTAGTTACTAAGCAATGGGAATTTTTTCTGATTTTCTCATCCCGAGTAATCGGGACAAGTTGCTTGGCGGTGCATTTCTATGCACTGCATTTTTATAACATCAATAAACCCTTGCCTTATGTCCCAGGAATTCCGCCCGGCCTGCGAACTTCTTCACCAGCAATTGCTGGCTGCGCTCAAAGATATTTGTGAGCAGGGGGTCAAGGACCTGGACAAGCTGCTGACGGCCGCTGTCTTTACTATAGAAGAATACCTGGAAAAATTATATGCGCTTATTCCACCGGACGGTTTTACTGCCCCGGATGAAGAGATCTGGTTCTTCAAGCACATGAAACCTTTGTTCACCGCAGAACGTGAGTTCCACCAGCGGTTGTATCATGCGCATGTTTTTGAGAGTGATATTCATTTCTGGCAACGCGAACAGGACCGGATGGAAAAAATATTATCGGAGCACCGTGATTTTGTGCATTATTATCACAACGGTGAAACGCTCTATGATTACCCTTGGTTCGCCAGGGGCAGGGCGCCCATGCCCACTTCACTTTGCGTTCATCCGTGGGAAACCAATCCATGGCATACGAGTGCAAAGGATAGCTGGGTCGGCGGGTTGATAGCGGTAGAAAGATACCGGGACTGGCTGAAGGAAAGAATAGCCAGGCGTGTTGCTAATAAAGAGACAGATGAAAATGGAGCATCTTAAAAAACAATATCACTGGCTCTTTTCCACTAACGCGATGCTGAAAGTAGACGAGGGCTGGACCTGGCTGGTATCGGGGCTGTGCCAGGCACTGGAGGAACATGAAAAAGAGGACCTGAACGAACCGGTAAAAATAACCGGTGTGGGTCAAAGCTTTGGCGCCCTGTCCATCAAATTTACCGGCGGCGGCCATACGACAGAACTAATGATCCATGCTGTGGAACTCATCAGCCACCAGGTCTGCCAGCTTTGTGCGTCAACCGAGGAAGCCGGCAGCACATTCGGCCCTTTTATTTTTACCGTATGCAAACAATGCTGGAGCGAAGATGAAAAATACCATGTGCACCTGTTCAACCCGAACCGGTTCAGCGAAACGGCCGCGACCAAAATAGAAGCCGGGTTACTGGTGATGCCGGAGGGATGGTTCAAAAAACGATTGGGCAGACTGGTCAATCAATAGCGCTTATCCTGTGAACAGCCTCATTAACCAATTCAATTGGCCCTATGAGACACTGTTTAATGTTTTTGTTGCCGGTGGTAGTGCTGCTGCTTGTGATAGGCAGTTGCCGGGCACCGTTACACAAAGAGTTCGTGCAGACAGGCCCGTTCATGCTGCATGTATGGATCTATTACGGAGAGGACCCTGCTGCGTTGCGACGGGTGGTGGATTCATCGCATTGCAGGTACAGTGCCGCTTCGGTCCATGAAAACGATGGATTTACCCGGATGGATTTTTGTTTCAGGCCCGATCCATCCAGCAAGCAACTGGAGATATTGTTTAAAAGACTGAACTGCTATAAAGGGATGCGCTCTTTTGCGACGACACGCGGGAGATAAGAAATACAAATCAATTGAACATGGGCTTTGAACACATGCCAGGCGCAAAAGTCATTATCCTGAACGGTGATTTCCAACCCGTGGGGGAGGTGGAGATCTATTGTTACCATGATAAAGACAAAAGGTACAGCGTCTGGTGGACCTACCCGCAAACAGGTGGAAGAGAGCTGATCAAAGTGCCCGAATGGCGCTTGATCAAAAAGAAAAAGCATGCCTTATTTTAACTAAGTTTCCAGGCCGTTTAGTTTAATATAAATTTAAACATCTATACATCTTCCTGTCGTTTTTGCTATATAAAAATATGTAGTTTTACAGGTAACAGACTGTCCAAGGTAAAGCAGCAAAATATCCTGCCTGGGTGTCCATCAATCGTTTATCGTTTCATTAATCCCCCGGGCCCTTGCACCCTGAAACTGACCATACTACTGATCATATCACTGCTTATGACGAAGCAGCTGTGCTGTCTAAAACGGCCGCAGGCGATGAGGTGGCTTTCGGCAGGCTCATGCAACGCTACTGGCAGAATATCTACCTGCATGTTCTCACGTATTTAAAAAGATCGGAGACGGCCGAAGAGGTCACGCAAGACATTTTTATACAGGTCTGGAAGATTCGCGCGGAACTCACTAAACTCAACAGCTTCGAGAGTTATCTCTATACCATGACGCGCAACCGCACGATCACGGAGCTGCGTAAAAAAAGAGAACTTGCCAAAGAAGAAACCACGGATGATATCGCCGCCGAATGGCTGGCACCTGATGGACAATTGACTTACAAAGAAATGTATGAGTCGCTGATGCGGGGTGTGGCGAAAATGCCGCAGCGCAGGCGTGAAGTGTTTACCTTGAGCCGGCTGGAAGGGTTTACCCACAACGAGATTGCGGAGAAACTCGGAATCTCCAGGCATACGGTGAACGAATACATCATCGATGCCATGAATTTTCTGCGCACCTGGATGCGCAACCATACTAACGATAGTTTTTTACTTTCCGCAATCATCGCGCTGATCCTGTATGAATCCTGAGTTGTCTATACCAGGTGATGAAGTATTGGTCCTTGATATTATCAACGGAAAAGAAGCGGCGTTGGCACTGCTGATCAAAAAATACTGGAAGGATATTTATTATGTAAGCCTTACTTATTTAAACCGCGCAGAGCATGCAGAAGAAGCCACGCAGGACGTGTTCACTAAAATATGGCTGATGCGTGACCGCTTAAGTGATGTTACCAATTTTAAAAATTACCTGTTTACCGTTACGCGCAATCATGTGATCTCGGAACTGCGTAAATCACTCAATAAAGAGCCTGTTGATTTTGATTTGCTCCGTGCTGAGCAGTCGAGCAATAATGATCAATCCCCTGAGCAAAAACTGGAATACAAAGAGTACCGTGAACTAATCGAAAAAGCGATTTCGCTCTTGCCGGAAAAAAGAAGAATGATATTTCGCTTAAGCCGGTTTGAAGGGCTTAGTTATAGTGAGATCGGAGAACAGTTGAACATTAAGTCTTCTACGATCAACGACCATATTACGCAGGCGAATAATTTTATTAAAACCTATTTGAGGGCGAATCTGCCGGGGATTATTATCAGTTGGGTGGTGATTGCGGGGAATATGTTATAGTGATTTTATAGCGCTGGTTTTGGAACCGGAAAATGTTCCAGCTCATACTCTTTGATCATGAAAGATAACAGTTGCAATTCACCTGAACTTTTTGAACCGGGTTTGTTATTTTTCTGCATAAGTGCAGAAACGCGCAACAACGCGTTTTCGTATTGATCATTGGTTTTGATAGTGGGTAGTGCCGGTATTATATACCTGTCTTTTTCGTAAGCCTGTGCAGCTAAAATAAGTAAACTGAGTTTACTGTCCTCTTGTTCGTTTAAGTTTCCTTCTCCTTTGTTCATCAATCGAAGGATTTCTTTCATCGCTTTAGTATATGCCGCGCTTGCCTGAAATGTTTTCATGATGTGATTTTACTTATCTTTTTCTAAAAGAAAAAATTAAACATTTCGAAAAAAAATCCTCATTTCCACATTTTTCAAAAAATGATTCCAGGTAATCACGGGCGGAAATAAATCAGTATTGTAACAGTTGATAATTACAATAGTTTTATTATTAGATGCCGTCTAATTGCTAATTTTGCATCTTATTTTTCCGCGATGGCATATTTTCTTTTTATTGACGAAAGCGGCCAGGATCACCAGGACTCACCTTATGAGGTATTGGCTGGCTTTGCAATCGAGGACAAAGATCTTTGGCGATTTATACAAGACGTTCATGATATCGAAATGGACTGCTTTGGCAGACGCTATAGATTGGATGGTCGGGAAATTAAAGCTAAGAAGTTCCTTAATACTAAAACATTCAGGCTTGCCAACCAATTGGATCCCATTAATTTATTTGACAGGGTAAACCTTGCAAAAGCAGCACTGGATGAAGGTAATAATCCGGGACGGATAAAACTAACAGCACTGGCACAGGCTAAGTTGGCCTATGTAAAAGAAGTGCTCAGGTTATGCGCCAAATACCGATGCAGGATATTTGCATCTATTGTAAAAGATCCTGCTTCTATTCCGGCGGATAAAACCATGTTACGCCGCGATTATATTTACCTATTTGAAAGGTTTTATTATTTTCTGGAAGACAAGCCGAATGAGGCAAGAGGTGTCGTTGTATTTGATGAGTTGGAGAAGTCCCAAAGCCATATTCTGGTTACCCAAATGGATAGATATTTCAAACAGACCCATAAAGGCCGCAGTCGCTCAAGCCTGGTAATTCCAGAACCCTTCTTTGTGCACAGTGATCTGACAACAGGTATTCAGGTAGTAGACTTTATTGCTTATATTTTATCATGGAACTTCCGGCTTGATAAACTTGATAAGCCTAAAAGAGAGGAATTAAATGGATATAACGAATTGGTAAAGTCGCTTCGATACAAAACCATCAGAGAAATCGGCGATATTCAGGATCACGAAATATGGAGCGTCTGCGTGGTATAGGCCTATTAATAGAAAAAGGCAATGCCGGTTTCCCAACAAAGCCTCCGGTGCAAAGATACTATATCTTAATTGATATAATCAAAATTTAAGTAAAAAGTGTCTTAATTAGACAATCCGTTTGACAAAACTTCAAAAATTTCTTTTTAACCGAGCCGTTACTCCTTTTATAAACTGCGTCTTTAACATTAATACGAGAATCACATGGCTGAAACACCTGAATTGGATGGATTGCTGGAACAATTGGTTTCAGAGCGGCTCGACCGAAAGGGAAGAGCGTTGTTGAATGAATTGCTGGATCAGCCGGAAATTGCTGAGCGGTTGAAAAACCGTATTGACCAGGACCTGGTATCGGGTAAATACACGCCGGAGGAACACCATGCGATTCACGCGATATTGGAAGCAAAGATACTGGCAGGTGTCTCCAGAAAGATAGGAGAACAACAAGGAGTGATTCAACCAGCGATTATGGCACCGGTTCGCAAGATCGGTTGGGTCCGGTATGCAGCAGCAGCGGCCATCCTGTTTGCCATTGTCACAACTTATTTATTGGTAAACAAAAAAGATGAGCCTGTTGAACTTGCTGCAAAAATTGATATTAAAGCACCACAATCGAATCGTGCGATGATCACACTTGCCAATGGCAAAACAGTTTACCTGGATAGCGCCGCTAATGGTAAACTGGCGAGCCTGGGGAATGTAGAACTGGTGAAATTGGCAGATGGACAGATCGCTTATTCGGGGTCATCCGATAAAATAGAATATAACACGATTACCAATCCAAAAGGAAGTAAAGTGATTGATATGGCTTTTGTTGATGGCAGCCATGTATGGCTGAATGCCGGATCCTCTATTACTTATCCTGTACCATTTGAAAAAGATGCGCGTAAAGTAACAATCAGTGGTGAAGCATATTTTGAAGTGGCGCATAATGCATCCAAACCATTCAAGGTAAGTAAAGGTGAAACGGAAGTAACTGTGCTGGGTACGCATTTTAATGTGAACGCATATGATAACGAGCCGAATATACAGGTGACGTTGTTGGAAGGATCTGTAAGCGTAACGCACTCTAATGCGAATGGGGCCAAACGCCAAATGCTGAAACCTGGTGAACAAGCTGTCGTAAATGCAGGAGATATTCAATTAATCAAAGATGCAGATACCGAACAGGCGATTGCGTGGAAAAATGGAAAGACAAGTTTTCATGGAACGGGTATCGAAGCTGCTTTGCGTGAACTGGAGAGATGGTATGATATATCTTTTGAGATCAGCGGGCAGGCACCAGCTAAGAGTTTGAATTCCGATATTAACAGGAGTGAGCCTTTGAAAGATGTGTTGAAGACGATACTGGAAGACAATAACGTTCATTACCGTTTCGATTCAGAAAAAAGAAAATTGACAGTATTACCGTAATCTGATATCCGCTGTACCGAATAAAAAACCGTCACGCTTGCAGGCGTAACGGCAATGATGTTCGGGTACTTCAATAACCAAAACGTTCTAGGCATCGATCATTGTTAACCCAAACAATTGCAAACCTATGCAATCAACTGCTTTCGGCAAAATGCCGTTCACCAAATTGCTGCGCATTATGAAAGTGTCAGCCCTTTTACTGTTACTCGCTTTGCAGACTCTCGCACGCCCCACGGCCTCTGCGCAGGTCACGCTGAAGGAAAAATCCGCCAGCCTGGAAAAGATCTTAAGATCAATCCAGAAACAAAGCAACTACTCCTTAAGCTTTGACGAAATACTGCTCAAAGAAAAAGGAAAACCTGTAGCTATCAGTGTAGACAATGTCCCGGTCGAAGAAGCCGTCGCCATCGTTACCAAAACGCAGGACCAACTGGAGGTGATTCTTAACGGCCACATTATAAGTGTCCGCGAAAAAAAGCCTGCTCCCCCGGCAGTTCTATCCCAAGGGTTAAATCCCATGTTACCTCCACCGCCACCCATTGATATTAGTGGTAAAATCACCGATAAAGATGGTAATCCGTTGAATGGTGCTTCTGTCAAAGTGAAGGGAACCAACAGGGGAACAACTACTGCTTTGGATGGTGTGTTTGTTTTAAAAGGAATAGAGGGAAATGCGGTACTGGAAATTTCTTTTGTGGGTTATGAAACAACCACTGTTGCGGTGAATAATAAGACTTCGATCATTGCGAGTTTGAACGCTGCGACGCAATCATTGCAGGATGTGGTGGTGAGCAAAGGGTATTATTCGACTACGCAGAGATTGAATACTGGAGATGTTACTAAGGTCAGCGGGGATGATATACGAAAGCAGCCTGTAACGGATTTTATTCAGGCTTTAGAAGGGAAGGTTGCCGGGTTAGATATTCAGCAGGCATCAGGCATACCAGGCGCCTATGGCGCTGTACGGATCCGGGGCCAGAATAGTATGGATAATGGGAACGATCCTTTATACATTATAGATGGAGTGCCATTCGGTTCTGCCTCAATGAGCAGTACTTTTTTTGCCACCTCATTGGGCCAACCTTCTTCGTTGGTTAGTAATGGTAAGGGCAACCCCGTGAACAGCAATGGCAAAAATGGCGGGGAGGGGATGAGCCCGTTTAATAGCTTAAACACGTCCGATATTGAAAGCATAGAAGTCTTAAAAGATGCCGATGCAACAGCCATTTACGGATCAAGGGGTGCTAATGGCGTGATCCTGATCACAACTAAAAAAGGCAAGGCAGGAAAGTCCCAAGGTGAGTTGAACATGCAGCAAGGCTGGGGAAAGGTAACCCGGATGATGAACCTCCTAAACACACAGCAATATCTTGTTATGAAACGCGAGGCTTTCAATAATGATGGTTTTTCATCATTTTTAGTTCCGCAATTTGCAAGCAACTTCCCTGATTTGTTGTTCTGGGATACCACCCGCTATACGGACTGGCAGAAGGTATTAATCGGTAATACCGCTAAATATTCAAATATCCAGGGAAGTTTGTCAGGCGGGACAGTTAACACTCAATTTCTTATTAGTGGGGGGTATAGCAACCAGGGAACCGTTTTTCCGGGTAATTATTCTGATCAGCATGCTTCGGCGCATTTCAACCTGACTCATGCTTCAGAAAACAAGCGGTTCCATGCGCTGTTTACTATGGACTATGGCTACGCTATCAGCAATCTGCCACACTTCGATTTTACTCAATATATTACTACGGCACCAGATGCTCCTGCTCCTTATAATAAAGACGGGAGCCTGAACTGGCAACCTTTGAATGGAGCGCAAACATGGAATAACCCGTTGGCCACTACCTTCGATCAAGATAAAGCCATTACTACTACATTGGTCAGTAACTTAAGTATAGGTTACGAGTTGGTGAAAGGATTAACCCTAAAAAGCAGCTTCGGTTATAGCCGGTCCCAAATGGATCAAAGCAACCTGCAACCGTCAAGCGCTGCAGCTCCGCCTAATAATAATAACCCTACTTCAAGGTCTACATCTTTCGCTGTTAATGAAGTAAGCACCTGGATCATCGAACCGCAAATAAATTATAAGGCAAAGCTTGGTAAAGGGCAACTGGATGCCCTCGTCGGCGGCACATTCCAGGAAAATGTCAGCAATTCCTTATCGCAAAGAGCATCCGGTTTTTCCAGTGATGCTTTGATCAACAACCCTGTAGCGGCAACTACATCGGTTTTAATAGGGAAAGCATATGCTGACTATCATTATGAGGCTATCTATGGCCGGGTAGGTTATAACTGGGAGGAGAAATATCTCCTGAATATAACAGCCCGGCGAGACGGCAGCAGCCGCTTCGGGCCGAGAAAACAATTCGGTAATTTCGGGGCAATCGGTGCCGGCTGGATTTTCTCCAAGGAGAGTTTTTTCCGGAACGTTTCTTTTATCAGTTTCGGAAAATTGCGAGTTAGTTACGGCACTACGGGTAGCGACCAGATACCCGATTACAGGTATTTAAGCCTTTATGCGCCCCAGTCTTCCAGTTATCTTGGCGTAACCGGTTTACAGCCAACGAGTTTAACCAATCCTGACTTTGCCTGGGAAATCAATAAGAAGCTTGAAGGCGGTTTGGATATCGGTTTGATGAAAGACCGGATCAATCTTTCGGTAAGTTATTACCAGAACAGAAGCAGTAATCAATTGCTCCCGTACTCATTGCCGTTCTTGACTGGTTTTTCAGGTGTTTATGAGAATTTACCTGCCACTGTTCAAAATACGGGCTGGGAATTTACCATAACAACGAGAAATATTGAAACAAAAGACTTCAAATGGACCAGTTCTGCTAACCTGACCATTCTCAGGAATAAACTAATAGCTTTCCCCGGTCTGGCAACCTCTTCATATGCCAGTGTATGGTATATAGGACAATCCATATCTACGAGGCACTTAAACTATTCTAATGGGCTTGATACGAAAACAACAGGAGTCTATACGTTTCAGACAGCAAATGCTAACGGAATCCCTTCCTTTAACGAAGCTACTTATCCGGAACCGATAACACGAAACTATTTCGGCGGTATTCAAAATTCGTTCAGCTTTAAACAATTTCAATTGGATGTATCCTTTCAGTTTGTCAAGCAAGATGCCTTCAACTATATGAATTATTTCCCGGCACCCGGTACCGCTGGAAATGAACCGACTATCGTTATGGGCCGTTGGCAAAATCCGGGAGACAATACAAATATTGAAAAATTCACTATCACCGCCGGGTCAGCAGCAGCGAAGGCTTACACTGCCCAGGCTCAAAGCAACCTTGGTATCACTGACGGCTCCTTTATACGGTTGAAAAATGTTGCATTTTCTTATGAGCTTCCTGCTAAATGGAATAGGAAGATAGGTCTCCAACATGCCCGGGTTTATCTAAATGCACAAAACCTATTTACCATTACTAAGTATTTGGGATTAGATCCGGAAACCCAAGGCTTGAGCCTGCCGCCTTTGCGGATGATCACTATCGGTTTACAGGTGGGGCTTTAAAATATTCATACTTAAAAAGAAAAAAATGAAAAATTTCAATCTATATAGGACCAAGCTGAGCCTGGCGGCGTTTTTAGTATTAGGTACTACAGGCTGTAAAAAATTTGTGGAGACCGATCCACCTCCTACACAACTGATTGCTACCAGCGTGTTTAATAACACGAGTACCGCCACATCGGCCCTGTTTACTATTTATCAAAATATGTATAACAATCAGGATTGTTATAACCTGGAACTCTATACCGGCCTTTTATCTGACGAATTACAAGTATATGGTAATCAGGCATTTTTTAATACCCTTTATCACAATGCAATGGGGACGAGCAACACTTCATCGGGGGCTATTAATACATGGCCCAATGCCTATAATTATATTTACCAGGCCAATGTGATAATTGCGGCAATGCAGAATAATAACTCAATTAGCAGTTCTATCGCTGGTCAATTGACCGGAGAAGCCAAATTTATCCGCGCTTTCTGGCATTTTTGCCAGGTCAACGCTTATGGGGACGTACCGTTAGCACTTACCGCGGATTATGCAGTAACCAGTAAACTCAGCAAAACATCTAGGGTACAGGTATTACAGCAAGTAATTACAGACCTGAAGGATGCACAGAATTTACTCAATGATAAGTACCTGGATGCCACGGATACAACCATTACTACAGAAAGGGTAAGACCAAACAAAGCGGCAGCAACGGCGCTTCTGGCAAGAGCCTATCTTTATTTGGGCGATTATGCCAAAGATGCTACGCAATATGCCAACGCCGAAGCACAAGCCAGTTCAGTGATCAGCAATTCTTTGTATGGTTTGGTACCGATCACACCCAATACGAGTAATGTATTTGCCAAAAACAGCAATGAAGCGATCTGGCAATTGCAAATACCGCTGCCTTCAGGCACGAGTGCAACCCCGGAGGGTAATAATTTCATCCTGATCTCCGCACCCTCCATTTCGTCCATCAGTTCCCAGTTATATAACAGCTTTGAGCCGAATGACCTGCGGAAAGCCAACTGGATCGGAACTTATCAAACCACCAGCACGCCGGCGCTTACCTATTATTATGCATATAAGTACAAAGTACGACAGGCCAGCAGTGTTACAGAATATGAGATGGTGCTTCGTTTAGGCGAACAATACCTGATACGTGCAGAAGCCAGGGCACAACAGGGCAGTACTTCTGGCGCCCTATCTGATTTGAATATCATCCGCAATCGGGCGGGCCTTCCCAATTATTCGGGGGCAACCGATAAGGCGTCATTGTTAACAGCGATTCTGCATGAACGCCAGGTCGAGTTGTTTTGCGAATGGGGACATCGGTGGTTCGACCTGAACAGGACAGGGGCCGTGGACGCGGTATTAGGTGCACCGGGCAATGTCTGCGCGGCAAAGGGAGGGGTTTGGAGTACGGATGGCCATCAAAAACTTTCGCCTATTCCACTAAACGAAATACAAACAGATCCTAATCTGACCCAAAACCCAGGGTATTAAAATCTTATTTCTATCTCACATTTCAGCGCGGGTTATCAGGATCCGCTCTGAAATAACACTTACCTGAAAATGTGATTAAATGAACTTATTGAATCGCCTGGCGCTATTGCCAGCTGCCTTGGTATTGTATTTTTCTTGTTTTGGGAAGACTTTACCACTTAAATCAACTCGTACAATCTCTCTCGAAACGACCCAAGGGTCCTATATGGATGTAGATCTTTCACCGGACGGTAAAGAGATTGTTTTTACGCTGTTGGAAGAGATCTTTAAAATGCCCGTATCAGGAGGAACAGCGCTGCAGCTAACCCGCGGCATGGCTGTTAATTGTCACCCGGTATGGTCGCCTGATGGTAAAGAGATTGCTTACCTAAGCGACATCTCAGGGGGCCGTCGGCTTCAGGTAATGAATGCTGACGGCACAGGCCAGCGAATGCTCGGTTCCAACGGGCCTTCGATTGATGATCCTAATCTTTTGTTAGCAGCTATGCCTGTATGGCTGACTGATGGATCGGGTTTAGCTATAAAGGATCGCCTGATAAACCAAACGGGCAGGATTGACGTATTACCTGGGGGCGTTAAAAATGTTTTCGATATTTCTTCAAAGAATTGGTATTATCAAGTCGATAATAATAATCTTCAAAGTTATGATCGCTCGACCGGCAAAATTTCCAAACTTATTAATAACCTGCAAAATGCGTCTGATCCACGGATTTCTCCCGATGGGAAATGGCTCATTTATATAAAGAATCTAGCCATCAAAAGCAGCCTTATTGCCAGAGACCTTTCAACCGGAAATGAAAAGATATTGATTGATCAATTAGAAGCTAGTTATCGCCCGATTAAGGAACATTACTCGTTTTCTTCTGATTCTAAATTCCTCCTGATCGGCTATGGTGGTAAAATACATAAGATCAATATTGAAACAGAAGAAGATCTCATTATACCTTTTAAGGCCACACCGAAAATCGACTGTGCCAATTTCAATTATCATACTTATAAGCTGTCATTGGATCCGCTGAAGGTCCGTTATACCCGTTCTGCCAATGCAAGTCCTGATAGTAAAAAACTGGTATTCTCGGCTTTGAACAAGGTTTATATTATGGACCTGCCGGATGGGAAGCCTCACGTGCTGACAAACCAGCCATGGGAGCAGTTCCAACCCACGTTTTCTCCTGATGGCAAATGGATCGCGTATGTGACCAAAAGTGATACCAGCGGAGGCGCTGTATGGCGAATCAAAACATCAGGCGGTAAACCAGAGCAGTTGACCACTGATCAAATGGTGATCTATACGAATCCTACCTGGTCGCCGGATGGCAACCAGATCGCTCTTATAAAGGATTCGATTCGTAATGTATCTGCGCCATTTAGTATAGGTGGGGGGGTATTGGGACGTTTGCAACTTTTGAATATTTCGGATAGAACCATAAGCAAAGTTGCAGATAGCATTTCAACGATTAATATCCTTTCATTTTCTGCAGACGGCACAGAAATTATTTATATGCCGCTTCGAGATGATTTTCTAGGAAACCGCAAGACTACACATAATACGAGCTTGGTTTCTGTTAACATCAAGGATAAAAGTAAACAGGCGATAGCGATCCAGCCCAAAAGAAAAGCAGATCCATTAGTTGATCCAGAGGAAGTTTCCGGCTTCTGGCAAATAACTATATCACCTGATAAAAGATATATTGTGTACGAGATCAACGAAGATCTGTATCTATTCCCGGTAGGCCTGTCCGCTGATACGATATTGATCAATTCTGCAAAAAATGCTCAACCCGCTATCCGCTTTGCGATAGGTGGCCTGGATCCGTACTGGAGCCCCGATGGGAAGATACTCAGCTGGTCCTATGGGAATAAATTTTATCAGATCAACCCGGATGAGATCATGCGGTCAGAGAGGCAGCAAAAAGATAAATCAACAAATAATAAGGATGAGGCACTCGTCAAAGTGCATATCCAGCCGAATACTGTAAATATTGACCTGGAAGCACAGAGAGCTTACGCCAAAGGAACCATTGCATTAACCAACGTCAGAATTATCTCTATGAAAGGGGATGAAGTGATTGAAAAAGGGACAGTGATCATCGGCAACGGACGTTTCCTGTATACCGGCGAATCCTCAACAGTAAAAATCCCCAAAGAAGCGAAAGTGATAGATCTAAACGGTAAGACCGTTATGCCAGGCATCATTGATATGCATGACCACATAATGGAAAGCCAGTTGATTACAGGACAGCAATCGTACAGATACCTGTCTACCCTGGCTTATGGGGTAACTACGTCGCGTGACCCTTCTTCTAATTACGACTCTTTTGGTGGTGCCGAGTGCCTTGAAACTGGCCAGATGACAGGCCCCCGATTATTTACTGTTGGTGATGCCGTTAGCTTTCAACTCAGAAGTTATGAGGAGGCACTTGCGACGGTTCAAAAACGGGCCGAACTGGGCGCCACCTATATCAAACAATATGTGCAGGAAACCCGTCAGCAAAGACAATGGCTCGCTATGGCCTCCCAACATTACGGCCTCAATATGACTAACGAAGGCGGTTTTGTATTTCCAACCGAAAATATCGCTATGATCAAGGATGGCTCGACAGGTATAGAGCATGCACCTGAATGGGGTGATGTTTATGAAGACGTAATCAAACTATGGGCATTATCAGGAACATGGCATACACCCACCTTAGAAGTTGCCCATATTGGACCCTCTCAGGATTATTACCAGTACCAGTTTATGCAGCACCCTGATAAAAAAGTATTTGAGAAGAAATTTGGATTCGAGCCGGAGGAAACCTACCAGATGTTTCTGCATAAATCTCTTCCCAAAGACACCGTACCAATGAGTTTTGTCTATCCCTCTACTGTCGCAGCGCGGATATTTCATGCCGGGGGCCATGTTGCATTAGGTGCACATGGAAATGATCTGGGTATCGCGTCTCATTGGGAACTCTGGGCACTGCAATTGGGCGGGCTATCGAACCTGGAAGCCTTACAGGCAGCAACTATCGAAGGCGCGAAAGCTCTTGGTATGCAGGCTGACCTTGGTTCGATCGAACCAAACAAACTGGCCGACCTGATTATCCTGGATAAAAGCCCGCTGGATGATATTCATAATACAAACTCGATCCGTTATGTTATGAAAAATGGGATCCTGTATGAAGGGAACACCCTGGATGAGATCTGGCCTGAGAAGAAAAAATTGCCTGAATGGCGATTTAAGGGATCGAAGGCTCCGATTATCGATAAGTAACAAACGCGTAGAAAAATCTGCAACTAAATCAATTAATAAAAAATAAAACAAATGAATTATAAGAAATCAATCATCATCATCGTCGCATTGCTGATCTATAGCATAGGCTCTTTTTCTCAAAAAATAAATTTTGCAGGTAACTGGGTCATTAATAAATCAAAAACTGATTTTGGGAATGCACCTGAATTTGTTTTGGAGAAAACAATTAAAGTAGAGCAAAGGAATGATAAAATGGATATAGCCCGCATAAGACTGGATCATCAATTAAATGAGTTACCACCGATGATTCAAACTCTGGCTTTCGATGGTACATCTTTTACGGGCCCCCAACCAACAGGCCCGGATGTTACGAGTGAAATGCATTGGCAAAATGACCAATCATTGATAATAAATCTGAAGGGGGCGAGCACTGCAGTTGAAACATGGACATTAGATGATGGAGGAAAGACTCTTATTATCAATCGTTCGGTTCAACAAAGTAATGGCATGAAATATTCGATTAAAGCAGTGTTTGATAAACAATAGCTATATCAAAATATATGTATTTCAAAAATATGCGCATTAAGAAAAAATCATTGTATAGCCTATTGCTATTGCAAGCGATCCTGCTTGTGTATCTACCCAGCCTTGGGCAGAACTTGCCTCTTAAAGCAACTCATACAATCTCGCTTGAAACGACCGAAGGATCCTATATGGATGTGGACCTTTCACCGGACGGCAAAGAGATCGTTTTTACGCTATTAGGAGAGATCTTTAAAATGCCTTCATCGGGAGGGACAGCAGTACAACTTACCCGCGGCATGGCTATTAATTTTCACCCGGTATGGTCACCGGATGGTAACGGGTTCGTGTATGTGAGCGACATATCGGGAAGCCTGGAGCTGCAAGTGATGCATAAAGACGGCACCACCCAACGAGTACTCAATGCTACTGGCTCACAGCTTAGCCAGCATGATATGCCTTCTATACCGGTATGGCTGGCAAACGGAACCGGCTTAGCTGTAGATAAGCGCTTGATGAGTTTGGCTGGCGGTATCAATACTTTACCGAATGGCGTTGAAAATGTTTTTGATATTTCTGCAGACAGATACCTGTATTACCGGGAGGACCACTGGGCCGAGGTTTATATTGAACGTCACGACCTTTTGACCGGTGAGACTTCGAAATTTGCTAACCTTCCTGCGCATGCTTATAATCCAAGGCTATCTCCAGACGGCAAATGGCTCATTTATATTACGAATCCATGGTTTACCAAGAATCCGTGGGTCAAGAGCACCCTTATTGCCAGGGATCTTTCAACCGGAAATGAAAGGATATTGGTTAATCAGTTAGAACCTAATTATCGTGTCATTGAGGAACATTACTCATTTTCTTCCAATTCTAAATTCCTCCTGATCGGCTATGGTGGTAAAATACATAAGATCAATATTGAAACAGAAGAAGATCTCATTATACCTTTTAAGGCCACGCCGAAAATAGATTGTGCCAATTTCAATTATCATACTTATAAACTGTCATTGGATCCGCTGAAAGTTCGTTATACGCGTTCTGCCAATGCAAGTCCCGACGGCAAAAAACTGGTATTCTCGGCCTTGAACAAGGTTTATATTATGGACCTGTCGGATGGTAAGCCTCATGTGCTGACAAGCCAGCCATGGGAGCAGCTCCAACCCATGTTTTCACCTGATGGCAAATGGATCGCGTATGTGACCAAAAGTGACACCAGCGGGGGTGCTGTATGGCGAATCAAAACATCAGGCGGTAAACCAGAGCGGTTGACCACTAATCAAATGGTGATCTATACGAATCCTACCTGGTCACCAGATGGCAGCCATATCGCTCTTATAAAGGATTCGATTCGTAATGTATCTGCGCCATTTAGTATAGGTGGAGGGGCATTGGGATGTTTGCAACTTTTGAATATTCCGGATAGAATCATTAGCAAAATCGCAGACAGCATTTCAACGACCAATATCCTCTCATTTTCTTCGGACGGCAGAGAAATTATTTATATGCCGCTTCGAGACGAGTTTCTGAGGAACTATCAGACTACGCGTAATAAAAGCTTGATTTCCGCTAAAATCGAAGATAAAAGTAAACAGGTGATTGCGGTTCAGCCCAAAAAAGAGGCGGACCCTTTAGTTGATCCCGATGAAGGGCGCAGCGGCTACTCGCAGATATCTATGTCTCCGGATAGAAAATATATTGTCTACGAGATCAACGAAGATCTATATCTATCCCCGGTAAGCCCGTCCACAGATACGATATTGATCAATTCTGCAAAAAGCGCTCAACCCGTTATCCGCTTTGCGATAGGGGGCCTGGATCCGTACTGGAGCCCTGATGGCAAGATGCTCAGTTGGTCCTATGGGAATAAATTCTATCAGATCAACCCGGATAAGATCATGTGGGCAGTGACGCAGCAAAAAGATAAATCAACAAATAGTAAGGAGGAGGCACTCATCAAAGTGCATATCCAGCCGAAGACTGTAAACATTGACCTGGAAGCGCCGCGGGCTTATGCAAAAGGAGAGATTGCACTAACCAACGTCAGAATTATCTCGATGAAAGGGGATGAAGTGATTGAAAAGGGAACTGTGATCATCGGCAACGGACACTTTCTATTTGCAGGTAAATCTTCAATAGTAAAAATTCCCGAAGAAGCGAAAGTGGTAGATCTAAGTGGTAAGACCGTTATGCCAGGCATTATTGATATTCATGATCACATAATGGAAAGCCATTTGATTACAGGACAGCAATCGTACCAGTACCTGTCCACCCTGGCTTATGGTGTAACTACATCGCGTGACCCGTCTTCTAATGACGACTCCTTTGGAGGTGCCGAGTGCCTGGAAACCGGCCAGATGACTGGCCCCCGATTATTTACCGTTGGTGTAGCTGTCAACTTCAAACTCAAAAGTTATGAGGAGGCACTTGCAACGGTTCAAAAACGGGCCGAACTGGGCGCCACTTATATCAAACAATATAGACAGGAGACCCGTCAGCAAAAGCAATGGCTTGCCATGGCCTCTCAACATTACGGCCTCAATATGACTAATGAAATAAGTTATGAATTCCCCGAGGATATTGCCATGATCAAGGATGGCTCGACAGGCATAGAGCATGCACTTAAATGGGGGGACGTACATGAGGATGTGATCAAGCTATGGGCATTATCCGGAACATGGCATACACCCACCTTAGAAGTTGCCGGTACAGGAGATTATAGAGCCGCTCAAGAGTATTATAAGTACCAGTTTATGCTACACCCTGATAAAAAAGTATTTGAGAAAAAATTTGGATTCGAGCCGGAAGAAACCTACCAGATGTTTCTGCATACACCTGTTCCCAGAGACACAGTGCCCATGAATTTCATCTATCCCTCTACTGTCGCAGCGCGGATATTTCATGCCGGTGGCCATGTTGCACTGGGTGCCCATGGAAATGACCTGGGTATCGGTTCCCATTGGGAACTCTGGGCGCTGCAATTGGGTGGGCTAACGAACCTGGAAGCCTTACAAGAAGCAACCATTGAAGGAGCTAAAGCACTTGGTATGCAGGCTGACCTTGGTTCGATCGAGCCGGGAAAACTGGCTGACCTGATCATCCTGGATAAAAACCCGCTGGATGATATTCATAATACAAATTCGATTCGCTACGTCATGAAGAATGGGATTCTCTATGACGGGAACACCCTGAATGAGGTCTGGCCGGAGAAGAAAAAATTGCCGGAATGGCGATTTAAGGGATCGAAGGCTCCTGATATTGATAAATTAATAAATACGCTGAAAAAATCTTAAACCAAAGGCATCTCGGAGATGCTGATTATTTAAACTTAAAATTATAGTTATGAATCGTTTTAGAGGTTTATTTTTCCTGCTGTTGTGTATTCTGACCAATACTGCGTTTACCCAATCAACTGCAAAGACCCTGGCACAGGAGTACCAATTGAACAAAACTGATTACGCTAAACTCCCCGATCTATATTTCAGGGCTTCGGGGGTTCAAGATTGGGCATTAGCCGATACTATTGCTGTAGACTGCATGCACAATTACCTGGATAAACTCAGCCTGGATGAATTTGCAGAATTTATGACCAGGAACCCTTCTTTTTGCAGGGGCCCCCTGTTCTACCTGATGACCTCCAGGGACCCTATTTTCCAATGGTATTATAAACATGGGAATAAACTGGATTCGGCCATGCCGGCTGATTTTCCTAAAAGCCATAGTATGGTGAATGCTGTTATATTCAGGGAAGAGATCGCTCCGAAAGTTGAAGCGGCCGAACAAAGCGGGAAAGAGCCCGATTGGGAACAGATCAGCCAGACCATTCAAAATAAGTACGGAAAGGATTATATAACCGACAATGACTATATGGTTTCCAGCAAAAGGGACTGGTCTTCGAAGCATAAGAACTAGGTTCAGTATTACCCATCCCGCGCCATAGCCTTTGCAGCAACGGTGGGTACATACCATACAAAAAAACTCCAATCAAATAATACAGATGATGATCATGATAAAGGATAAAAGAATAACCGGTACTAAGTTGATGCTGGCGTTGCTAATTATGTTAGGTACATCGGTACTGCAGGCCCAGGACAAAGGAATCCAGTTTGAACATTTAAGCTGGGAACAGACAAAAACCAAAGCCAAAACAGAAAACAAATATATTTTCGTTGATTGCTATGCCAGCTGGTGTGCCCCCTGTAAGGCAATGGACAATTCTGTTTATTCCAAAGACGCAGTCGGCGAAACGGTAAACCCTCATTTTATTTCATTGAAGCTTCAAATGGATATCTCAAAAGATGACGATGACGAAATCAAAAGTCATTACGGTGATGCAAAGCAACTCAACAAAACTTACGAGGTAACGGCTTACCCTACCTTACTATTCTTTTCACCTAAAGGTGAACTGGTTTATAAAAGTATAGGTGCTATGATTCCCAATGATTTTATAACAATGGTAAAAAACGCACAGGATCCCAGCTATCAATATCCCGTCCTTGCAAAGGAATACCGGTCCATTCGTGGTAACTATGACAAGATCCCCGCATTACTGGATAAGGTTTTAAGGGCCAGGGACCAGGAATTAGCTAAAACTGTTGAAGAAGATTACCTGCACAATTACCTTGATAAATTAAGCCTTGATAAGTTTGCGACCAAAGAGCATATAGAATTTGGCGGTAAATATTTAGGAAATGTAATCACTTCAAAAGACCGCATTTTTCAATGGTTTTACAAGCATGGCGATAAGATAGATTCTGTTATGCATAATAATGATTGTGCCAATCACATCCTGGTGAATTTTATTATCCGCAAAGAAGAAATCCTTCCCAAAGTTACCGCGGCAGAGCAAAGCGGGAGTGATCCGGATTGGGAACAGATCAGCCAAACTATTCAAAATAAATACGGGCAAGATTATATAACCTATAATATGGTGTCCAGTAAAATGAAATGGTATTTTAAGCAAAAGAAGTATGTTGAATATGCGCATAACCTGGCAGCACTCATGGGACTTTCTGATATAAAAATTTCAAATGACTGGTATGGATTGAACCAGGCGGCCTGGGATATATTTTCATACAGTCAGCAAAAGGATGAATTGGAGCAAGCCATTACCTGGATCGAAAGGGCGCTGCAAATCCAACCTGAAGACTACAGGCTGATCGACACGAAAGCCAACCTGTTATATAAACTGGGAAGAAAAGAAAATGCCATAATTCTGGAACAAAAAGCCGCATTGCTATCCAGTGATAAACAAATGCAAGCAACACTTGAGAAAATGCAAAAAGGTGAACAGACCTGGGACAATCATTAGGCTAATGAAGTGAAGACACCCCTTATCCGCAACTTTTATCGCGTCTTTATCATTACGGGCGTTCCATCACGGGCGGATATTCATGAAGGCAAAAAAATTACAACTTCTTATAAGCGTGGGTTTCTTTTTTACCACGCTTAACCTTCATGCCCGAACGTGGATAACGGATCTTGCCTGCGAACATTTGCGCTTTAGCTGGCGGATCGTTTCGGATCAACAAAATGTGCTGCAGGCTGCATATGAAATAAAAGTTTTTTCAGAAGCAAATGAAATGGTTTGGAGCACGGGCAGAATTAATTCCAATCAATCTGTACAGATAAATTATACCGGGCCTGCTTTGCTATCCAATAAAAAATATTACTGGCAGTCAAGGGTATGGGATAATCAAAATAATATTTCTGCATGGAGTGAAACAGTTTCTTTTCAAACAACATTTTTTGATGCGCCGGAATGGAAAGCAAAATGGATCACGCCTGGATATAATGAAGATGCGCAGAGAGCCAGCCCGCTTTTCAGAAAAGAATTCAGCACAAGCAAAAAGAAAATTATTAATGCCTCAGTTTATATCACTGCGCATGGTTTATATGAAGCAAAGATCAATGGAAAAAAAATCGGCGATGCTTATTTAACGCCCGGTTGGACCTCTTATACAAAACGTTTGCAGTACCAGGTGTATGATGTAACGGATATGATCAAACAGGGAGCCAATGCAATTGGAGTTACGCTTGGCAACGGATGGTACAGGGGATACTTAGGCTGGGAAGGAAAAAAAGATACTTATGGAAAGGATATTGCTTTGCTATTTCAACTCAACATCAGGTATGCAGATGGCACAACAAAGATCATCAGGAGTGACAGCAGTTGGAAAACTTCAACAGGTTCCATTGTGTATTCAGAAATTTATAATGGTGAAATTATTGACGGACGAAAAGAAAAAAAAAGATGGGATCAACCCAACTATATTGATAGAGATTGGGCGAATGCAAAGGAAGCGGGCTATTCAACAAATAATTTAATCGCAACAGAAAATGAACCAGTCAAAAGGCATGAAACGTTTAAACCAATAAAAATTATCACTACACCGAAAGGAGAACAAGTGATTGATTTTGGACAGAACCTGGTTGGATGGGTGATGGTGAAACTAAGAGGACGGGCAGGTGACACAATAAAAATATCACATGCGGAGGTACTGGACAAAAACGGGAATTTTTATACGGATAATTTAAGACTTGCAAAGGCGCAGGACATGTATATTTTAAAAGACGGCACGGAAGAAAATTTTGAACCGCATTTTACCTGGCACGGATTCCGGTTTATAAAAGTAGAAGGATGTAATGATAAATTAAACGCGGAAGATTTTACAGCTGTGGCTTTGTATTCTGATATGAAAGAGACAGGATCTTTTTCCTGTTCCGATCCACTCATCAATCAATTACAACATAACATCGTGTGGGGACAGAAGGGAAACTTTTTGGATGTACCAACAGACTGCCCGCAAAGAGATGAAAGGCTTGGCTGGACAGGTGATGCGCAGGTGTTTGCCAGGACAGCGAGTTTTAATATGAATGTAAATAAGTTCTTCTCAAAATGGATGAAGGATGTGGCGGCAGACCAGCGGGATGGTGTTGTTCCTTTTGTCGTGCCCAATATTCTTGGCGGTACGCCCGGCAGCGCCGGCTGGGCGGATGTGGCAACTGTCGTACCATGGACCATGTACCTGGTGTATGGTAACAAAAAAATACTGGAGGATCAATATGAAAGTATGAAGGCGCATGTGGAAAGTATCCGCCAGGTTGCGGTGAACCATCTGTGGAACACAGGTTTTCATTTTGGCGACTGGTTATTTTACCGCCCTGATGATGATAATGATGGCAGGTCCGCAGTAACGGATAAATACCTAATCGCACAATGTTTTTACGCGCATTCGACGCAGCTATTAATTAATGCCGCTAAAGTTTTAGATAGAGAAGATGATGTAAATAATTATTCAGCGCTGCTTCAAAAAATAAAAGATGCATTTGTAAAAGAGTATGTGACTGCAAATGGAAAGTTGATCTCAGGTACGCAGACCGCGTATGTATTGGCGCTTGGTTTTGACCTGCTGACGGAACGTTCACGAATCCAGGCGGCGCTGACGCTCGTGGACAATATTAAAAGTTATGGCTATCATCTTACAACAGGTTTTTTGGGAACGCCTTATATCTGTGAAGTGCTGACGCGTTTTGGTTATATTGATATTGCTTATAAACTTTTATTGCAGGAAACTTATCCATCATGGTTGTACCCTATAAAAACGGGCGCTACTACTATCTGGGAAAGATGGGACGGCATCAAAGCTGACAGCAGTTTTGAAACACCCGAAATGAATTCATTTAACCATTATGCTTATGGTTCGGTAGGAGATTGGTTGTACCGGACAGTAGCAGGGATTGATACTTATGAAGATGAACCTGGTTATAAGCATAACCGGATCTGGCCGCATCCGGGAGGTGGGTTGACTTATGTGAATGCTGACCTGGAAACAGTGTATGGAAAATTAAGTTCGCATTGGCGGATAGAGAATAACCGGTTTTTACTGGATGTAGCAATACCGGTTAATACTTATTCGGAAGTATATATCCCAGCATCATCGGCGGAAGCTGTAAGGGAAAGCGGGCACAGAATACAGGCTGCAGAAATACTGAATGAAACATTTCCTGGGTGTGTGCATGTACACCTGGGATCGGGTACGTATCATTTTGCAGTTAGTAATTGAACTGCTCTTTTAAATCACTCACTGCTTCCATCACATGTTCTGATACTGTGATTTTGGCGATGCCTAACTGATCAGCAATTTGCTGATGGCTCATGTTTTCTAAACGGCTCATGCGGAAAACCTGCTGACGTCTGCGGGGCAGTGAAGAGATTGTTTTTTCAATCAGCGCGGAAGTCATTTTATAGATGAGTAAATCATCAGCGCTGTTTGCATCTGCAAAATTTCCATCCAATAATTCTTCGGCCAGCCATTTTTTTTGTTGGCGCTTATGACTTACCAGGCGATTGCGTACACAGAGAAATAAATAATTGGAGAACGATTCAATGTGTTTTAATTTATCTCTTTGCTGAAAAAGTTTCATGAAAATATCCTGTACAAGATCTTCTGCGCACGCACAATTTTTATCCAACAGGAAAATCATTTGCAATGCCTGTGCGTAATGTTTTTGATATAGCTGCGTAAAAAAGATGTCATGCTTATCGTTGGGAACATCTAACCTGTCTTCAAGACGGACGCGGGCAATTTTGTGCGTGGCTAATGTGTGGGAACAGGTATGTTTTGTTATTGCGTTCATGAATTGTTTTGCAGTCTGCATTGTATATTTGAACAACCCGGTAGTTACCAGCAGCTTTTTGATAACTGCTCTTGTCTTTGAAAAAGACGATCCTCGGAAATCAGAGTGGACGACCGGAAATAAAAAGAAGTGAAAGAATCTCTGAATTGATATTTACAATAGGTTTGACATTATCCTGCCTGAAAACCTGCACAAATTTTCTGTTATTTTATTATCTACTTTGTACCCGAGTTCGTAACGCGATAATTCAAAATCAACTTGTCTGCCAATCATTCATATAACTCCCCGTCATCACCCGATGATATTGCCCTTGTCCGTCAGTTGACAGAGGGTGACCAGGATGCTTTCCGCCAGTTGTACGAAAGATACCAGCCCAAACTGTCCCGTTATTTATTCCCTTTTGTTTCGGGCCAGCCTGATCTTGCGGACGATATTATCCAGGAAGTTTTTATAAAGGTCTGGACGAAAAGAGACATGCTTACAGGCATATCCGTTTTTGAATATTACCTGCAGCGCATGGCGCGCAATCAACTGCTTGATCATATAAAACTTAAAAAGATCCAGCAAAAGCATGAGACCAATTATGCTGTCAGTAAAGATCAACAGCAAAGCGACACGGTAGATTTTCTGCAGTTTAAAGAATATCACCAGATCGCCCAGCGTGCCATGGCCTCACTCCCTGAACGCCGCAAATACCTGTTACGTTTGAGTCTGGTGGATGGGTACTCCCTTGATGAGATAGCTGACATGACAAGACTTTCCAAGGCGGTTGTTAAAAAGCAACTCTTCAAAGCAAACCGCTTTATGCGGGATTACATAAAAGAGCATGGAGACCTGCTGCTCCTGATCTTCTTTTTAGCTGAACTACCATAAACCACAAAACAATTTCTAACCCACCCGTCCCCTTTATAATTTACGATTCGTCTTACTAATAATCAACTGCTATGAACATACCCGAACTCTTATATAAGTTTGCTCATAACCAGGCTTCGCCGGAAGAGTTACGTGAGTTTGCCATATACCTTGAGTCCTTAGATGCGGACCAGTATCGATCCATGCTGGAACAATACGGCGATGTTATTCATTCAATAACAATTGACGAGCCGGCAAATATGGAACTGTTCGAAGTTATTTCAGCAAGAATAAAAGCTATCGAGGCTGAAGAAATGCCGCGGATAGATCCTGTACATACAATTCCTTTTATCCGCCGCTTCCGGATTGCTGCCGCTGCAATCCTGTTGCTGATAGCCGGGGCCACCTACTTAATTATTGCTGACAAAAATAATAAGCAAACAATAGCTGTTGCTAAATACAAAGGCGATATAGCACCGGGCAAAGAGGGTGCAAGATTAAAGTTACTCGATGGCAGAATAATCCTGATTGATACCGTGAAAGATGGGCTGATCGCCTACCAGGGGAAAATTAAGGTGTATAAAGAAAACGGGAAAATTGTTTACAAAGGAACAACTGATGAGATCATCTATAACGAGATCATTACCGATAAAGGGCAACAAACTTCAGCCATATTACCCGATGGTTCTGCCGCCTGGCTCAATGCCGCTTCAAGCATACGTTATCCGCTGCATTTTGCTAGCGATGAAAGACTGGTGACAATGACCGGTGAAGCCTCTTTTCGTGCGGTACACAATACTGCGCAACCTTTTCGTGTAAAAGTAAAGGACCAGGTTACTGAAGATGTAGGAACCGAGTTTAATATTAATGCTTACGATGATGAAGCCGTCATTAAAACAACGGTGATTGAAGGAACCGTAAAAACAGCGGGCGGTTTTGTACATGCAGGAGAGGAGGCAAGTATCAATTCAGCAGGCATAAAAATAAGTAAAGCAGATGTAGATGCTGCCATTGCCTGGCGCAAGGGACTATTCAGTTTTAAAGATGCAGATATTCAAACCGTCATGAAGCAGTTAAGCCGCTGGTATGATGTGGAAGTAAGGTACGAAGGAGAGGCGAATCCTGTTCATGATATAACCGGTGAAATGGGGCGCGGGCTCACACTTTCGCAGGCGCTGAACGTGCTTGGGAACATGCGTATTCATTACCGGATAGAAGAAGACAAAAGAATTGTGATCATGCCCTGAATAAAAGCCGGTAGTGCTTGCAACACTACCGGGGAATTTTGTTCGGGGTTTATCAATAACCAAAACTTCAGGGATCAATTATCGTTAACCCAAACACTCACAAAAGTATGAAAATTACTGATCGCAGGCCTCACGCCCAGATGCGTGGCCTCGCCCAAAACTGGCTGGCTATGAAACTCACCATCGTTTTACTGACCGCGGCCGTCTTCCAGGTAAACGCCCGCATCGTAGCGCAGAAAATAAATTACTCTGCCAAAAACGTGAGCCTTGAAAAACTATTTGCTGTAATCAAACAACAGACAGGGTATGTTTTTATTTACCGCAGCCAGGATATAGCTGCTGCCAAACCCATTACGGTTGAATTGAAAGATGCATCAGTTGAAACCGCGCTGCATGAGAGCCTTAAGAATCAGGCGTTAAGTTTTATGATTCAAGGCAATACTGTTTCTATCAGTAAAATGGACAACCACCTACCGGCTAATGAAACGGTTATCCCAAACGAAAACGCACCGCCACCCATTGACATCTCAGGTAAGATCACCGATAAAGATGGGAATCCATTGAACGGTGCCTCGGTAAAAGTAAAAGGAACCAATAAAGGAACGACAACTGCTGCGGATGGGGTGTTTGTGTTGAAAGGTGTAGAGGGCAATGCAACGCTTGAGATTTCTTTTATTGGGTATGAGACAACGAATGTTGCTGTGAATAACAAGACTTCTATTATTGCGAGTTTGAATGCTGCAATACAATCGTTACAGGATGTGGTGGTGAGTAAGGGATATTATACTACTACGCAGAGATTGAATACGGGGGATGTGTCGACGGTCAAAGGTGCAGATATACAGAAACAGCCGGTGACGGATTTTATACTGGCCCTGGAAGGCAGAGTAGCGGGATTATATATTCAACAGGCATCAGGCACTCCCGGAGCGTATAGTAACATTACCATACGAGGGCAAAACAGTATTGCGAATGGCAATGACCCACTGTATATTATTGATGGCGTCCCATTTAGTTCCGTTTCTTTAACAAGTACTAATATCGGGGGTGGTGCCATTGGCAGACCTAGCGGAATTACAAGTAATGGAACTGGTGTTGCCAGTGGTGGCGCCGGTATGAGCCCATTCAATAGTCTCAATCCTTCCGATATCGAAAGCATCGACATCCTAAAAGATGCAGATGCCACGGCTATTTATGGTTCTAGGGGCGCCAATGGAGTTATCCTGATCACTACTAAAAAAGGGAAAGTTGGAAAGACTCAAGGTAATCTGAACATTGAGCAGGGCTGGGGGAAAGTAACTCGTGAGTTGAATCTGTTGAATACACAGCAATACCTGGCAATGCGCCGGGAAGCCTATAAAAATGACGGCCTAACGGTTCCTTCCTTCACTACTACGCCGACAAATACCATCTACGACATCAATGGCGTATGGGATTCGACCCGATATACCAACTGGGAAAAGACTTTGATCGGGAATACCGCCCAATTTACCAATATACATGGGGAAGTATCCGGCGGTACTGCCAATACGCAATTTTTGATTGGTGGCGGATATAGTAACCAGGGCACTGTATTTCCTGGAAGCTATTCCGATCAAAAAATTTCAACACATTTCAACCTGACACATGCTTCAGATGATGGGCGTTTTCATGTCCAATTTACTGCCAGCTATGTTTACGACAATAGTAATTTACCTCAAAGCGATCTCACCAGCAACATTACATTAGCCCCGGATGCTCCAGCCATATACGATGCAAACGGCAAAATTAACTGGCAGATCCTGAATGGGAAGGCTACTTGGGCGAATCCTCTTGCAGGTACTGTTGCGCAGGCGAAAGCCATTACAAACAATCTAACCAGCAATTTGGGTGCAAGCTACCGGGTTTTAGATGGATTAGAAGTGAAAAGTAGTTTTGGGTATACGCATACACAGATGAATCAAAATATCCTGGTGCCAGCAACTGCATCCGCACCTCCTAATGATTTCAATCCTGCCAACCGGAGCAATAATTTTGCCACTACAGATTTTCAGACATGGATCATTGAACCGCAGGTGAATTATCAAAAAAAGATTTCGAAGGGACAGTTAAACGTTACTTTCGGAGCCACCCTTCAGCAGAATACCAAAAAGTCGATCGCTGAAAGAACGTCCGGGTATGCCAGCGATGCATTAATTTCCAATCCCTTGGCTGCAAGTACTATACAGCTATCTTCTAATGCTGATGTCCTATACCGATATAGCGCCCTTTTTGGAAGGATCGGGTATAATTGGATGGAAAAATATCTTATCAATATTACCGCCCGTCGGGATGGCAGCAGCCGGTTTGGACCTGGCAAGCAGTTTGGCAATTTTGGGGCGGTTGGAGCGGGATGGATATTTTCCAAGGAAAGTTTTTTTCAAAATAATCTCTCTTTTCTGAGTTTCGGTAAATTGAAAGGCAGTTATGGGAGTAGCGGTAACGATCAAATACCTGATTACCAGTATCTCAGTTCCTATTCCTCACTTTCTTCTACCTATCAAGGCATTACAGGACTCTATCCAGCGCAATTGGCTAATCCCTATTTTGGTTGGGAATTGGTAAAGAAAATTGAAGGCAGCCTAGAGCTTGGATTATTGAAGGACCGGATTTTAATTTCCGCCAATTACTATCGGGACCGAACAGGCAATCAATTGGTCGGCTATCCATTATCGGCCATAACCGGCTTCCCGAGTATTCAATTCAACCTTCCTGCGGTTGTGCAAAATAGCGGTTGGGAATTTTCAATTAATGCCGTGAATATCCGGAACAAAAATTTTACCTGGATGAGTTCGGTAAACTTAACACTTCCCGCAAACAAGCTGATCGCATATCCAAATTTGGCACTATCAAGTTACAGCAGTGCTTATATAATCGGGCAACCCATTTCTGGGAGAAGGTCTTATCAATATACCGGAGTAGACCCGCAAAAAGGGGTGTATACGTTTGCTACGAAAAATTCTAACGGCATTCCATCCAGCCCTCAAGATCTTGTCTCCTTCTTACCCTTCACACAGAAATTTTATGGTGGCCTTCAAAACAGCTTTACGTACAAAGGGTTTCAACTTGACATTCTTGTGCAGTTCACCAAACAACTAACCCGTAATTATTTAAATAACTTCGCCTTGCCGGGAGCATTTAACACTAATCAACCAGTTTCAGTATTAGGTCGTTGGCAGAATCCCGGGGATAACAGCAGTATTCAAAAGTTCTCAACAGGCACCAGCCAAAACAGCGCACTATATAATGCAGGTAAGTCAAGCAATCTGGGGGTTTCAGATGGTTCATTCATTCGTTTAAAAAACCTATCGCTTTCTTACCACATACCTGACGGTTTACAGAAAAGGCTGCATCTGCATGGTGCCAGGATATATCTACAGGCACAGAACCTTTTCACAATTACCAATTATTTAGGGCTTGATCCTGAAACCGGTGGGTTGAATTTGCCTCCGTTGAGAATGATCACGGCTGGTGTTCAACTTGCCTTATAGAATTAATATTAATAAAATTAAAACGAAGAATATGAATCCCTTATTTAAAAGTTGTATTCTGGCTCTCTTTATTTTCCTTTTATTTCCAGGTTGCCAGAAATTTGTACAGATAGGACCGCCCAATACTCAATTAGTTACTTCCAACGTATTTACCAGTTCTCCCACCGCGACAGCAGCACAAACGGTCATCTATACCAATATGAGCAATAATTTGGAATCTTATTTGCTGTCCTTGGATAATGGCTTGTTGGCTGATGAATTAACCAACTATACGACAGACAATTTTCAAACAGCAATCTATCATGATGCTTTGAATGTAGGATTAGGGGGAATCGGCCCCTGGACAAACGCTTATAATTATATTTATCAATCCAATGCCATTATAGCCGGGCTTCGCAATAATAATTTTATTCCTGCAAAGGTTTCCAACCAACTATCGGGTGAATCAAAATTCGTTCGTGCTTTTTGGTATTTTTACCTAATAAATCTCTACGGAGATGTACCGTTAATAACCGGTACAGACTACACTGTAAATTCAACCGCCCCCCGTATGCCGAAGGCACAGGTTTATCAACAGGTTATTGCCGATCTTACAGATGCAGAAGGATTGTTAAACAATAACTATGTAGACATAAGTGACACTACTATCACCTCAGAAAGAGTTAGGCCTAACAAATCTGCTGCGGCAGCAATGCTAGCTAGAACTTATCTATATCTAAAAAAATATGATAGCGCCGAAGCCAAGGCCACCGAAGTTATTAATAATAATATTTACGTGCTTAACTCCAATTTGGACAACGTTTTTCTAAAAAACAGTAGCGAAGCTATCTGGCAGCTGATGATACCATTGCCTACTTCATTCAATACATGGGATGGCTTTTTATATATATTGACATCTGCCCCAAACAATGTTGCGATCAGCCCTGACCTTATGAGCAATTTCGAAGCCGGTGACAATCGAAAAAGCCATTGGATAGGTACCTATAATACTACTAATCCTCAAACATCTTATTATTTTGTCAATAAATACAAAAACATTTCATCCACGGTTACAGAGTATAACATGGTATTGAGATTGGCCGAGCAATATCTTATCCGAGCAGAGGCCCGGGCACAACAGGGGAATCTTAGTGGTGCGATCTCTGACCTAAATATTATTCGTAACCGGGCAGGGCTCGCTAACACTTCCGCCAGCACGCAAAGTGCATTGCTGATTGCTATATTGCATGAACGTCAATCAGAGCTTTTTGTGGAATGGGGGCATCGCTGGTTCGATTTGATCAGGACCGGTACAATCAATTCGGTGATGGGTAGCCCGGGAAATGCCTGCCAATCCAAAGGGGGAATCTGGAATCCCAATAGCCAGCTTTACCCCATACCACAAGCTGAAATAAACGTTAATCCAAATCTCACACAAAATCCCGGGTACTGATTTTTGATTACTTGTTTTAAAGTTTAAAAATTATCGTATGATTCGTTGTAACTATTTGTTTTTCTTTTTCCCATTGTTGAGTCTTTTGACCAACAAGCTGTCGGCGCAAACTAATGGTCCTTCTGATCTGAGTTCAGGATCCCGCAATAAGTCCTGGACGACAACGCATTCCGATAGTTCTTACCGGGGGATCAGGTTTGAGCAAAATCTCAACTGGCAAGAAGTACAGAATAAGGCTAAAGCAGAAAATAAGTATGTTTTCGTTGATTGTTATGCGACCTGGTGCGCTCCCTGCAAGAAAATGGATAAGGATGTATATCCAAAGGATTCCGTAGGCGAGCATATGAATGCCAGGTTTATTTCTATCAAGGTCCAAATGGATTCGTCAGAAAAGGATGATGAAAGTATAAAGAATATGTACGGGACTGCACATATTCTTGCCGACCAATATAAAGTTAACAGCTATCCAACTTTTCTTTTCTTTTCTCCGGAGGGAGAACTCGTTCATAAAGGTATCGGTGCTATAAGTGCCGAAAAATTTATTTTACTGGCAACCAATGCGACCCTTCCCAGTCAACAGTATTTTGTCTTAGTCAAATCTTATCAACAAGGTAAGAAGGATTACACGAAAATGCCCTATTTGGCTAATGCGGCCAGGGATCTTAAGGACGATAGCTTATCGAAGCAGATAGCCAATGATTATATTCATAACTATCTTGAAAAGATCGATACCAACAATTTATTAAAAAAAGAAAATATACAGTTTATCAACTCTTTTTACACCTTAATAAAATCAAAGGACAAGATCTTCGATTTATATTATCATTCTCCTCAAAAGATAGATTCTATTTGCGGGGACAAGGGGGCTTCAAAAAAATATATACGCTCCATTATTTACAATGAGGAAATGCTTCCTTTGCTGGCAACAGGGGTTAATGAAAACCGGGCCCCAGATTGGGAAAAGAGTACACATGCTATCCAAAAAAAATATGAAAGAATATACGCAGATTATGACCTGAATCAGGCTAGGATCCGGTGGTATTCTTATAAAAAAGATTGGAAAAACTATGCCAAATACCTTGTTCAGCAAATCGAAATACAGATTGTCGAAAAAGAGCTGCCACCCGCACCATGGGCTATGTATTATCTGAACAACAATGCTTTTGACGTATTTAAGTATAGTAATAACAAAAAAGAATTGGAGAAAGCACTTTCGTGGTTTAATCAAGAGTTGCCGAATAGTGACAAGCCCTTTGCCGAGTACGTAGATACCAAGGCGAACCTACTCTACAAATTAGGCCGAAAGAGAGAAGCTGTTGAACTGGAGGGCCAGGCAACCGCACTTGCGCCAGATGATAAGGAAATCCGGGCAAATTTCGAAAAGATGAAAAAAGGCCTCCCCACATGGGCTAACTGAATAGGGCTCTCTTATGTGCGTCCCGTACCTGTATGCCGAGTACTTTATCTCCAATTATTTTTTTAATTGATTGTTGTGAATATAAAAAAAATAATACCGCCATTATTGTGTCTTCTGACCAACAATCTCAATTTCATTAGTGCTACCGCTCAAAGCCAGATTCCCATCCAGCCTGCACGCACTATCTCTTTTCAAACAACAGAAGGATCGTACATGGATGTCGATATCTCTGCGGATGGGAGCAAAATAGTTTTTGATCTTTTAGGAGATATCTATACGCTGCCGTCAAGTGGTGGAAAAGCTAAGCAAATTACAAAGGGCTTGGCGTGGAACAGGTATCCAATTTGGTCGCCAGATGGAAAAGAGATTGCATTTATCAGCGATGTTACCGGTGCCAACCATATAAATATCATAGGTGGTGACGGTACTTTTAAACGAACAGTGGATAAATCTGAACCTCAAATAGTGTTTCTGCCTCAATCTAATGATGAGGGTACCCCCTTGTGGACGCCAGATGGCAATTATATCATTGAACATAGCCGCCTACATCATATGGCCGGAGGCTCTTTATCACTACCTCTACCTGCATCGATTAAGAAAATCATCGGATTTTCCCGGGATGAACAGTTGATTTACTACTGCGATAGTGACACCGTGAAACAATATGACAGGCGGACACGAGGAATTAATCAAGTTATGAGACTTCCAGAAAATTATTGCAATGTGCAGATATCTCCAGACCTGAAATGGCTGACTTATATTACGGGGCCGGCTTTAGAAAGTAATATGGTAATCCGTAACCTTGTTACTTCCAAAGAAAAAATCCTGGTCCGAAGCATTGAACACCATTACCGTAGAATGGAAGAGCATTATGCCTTTACTAATAATTCTAAATACGTAATAGTTGGCTTTAACGGCAAAATACATAAAATAGAAGTGGAGAGTGGTGCCGACCACGAAATCCCGTTTGTGGCACATGTGAATGTAGAGATGGGGCCATTTAACTACAACTTATTTAGAATACCACGCGATTCCTTACAAGTTCGCTATACTCGTTCCGCCAATGAAAGCCCTGATGGCCATAGCCTTGTATTTTCGGCCCTAAATCGTTTGTATGTCATGTCACTCCCTGGTGGAGAACCGCATGTATTAGCCGAACAGCCTTTTGGACAGTTTCAACCCGCTTACTCACCTGATGGGAAATGGATTGCTTACGCAACCCGGGATGATACCGAGGGGGGGGCTCTCTGGCGTATACCTTCCATTGGTGGTAAGCCAGAAAAGATCACCAGTAGTGATACACCTTTTATCTATTCTGCACCAACATGGTCTCCCGATTGCGAGCATTTGGTTTATATAAAACAAAATCGAACAACAATGGGCATCTTCGGATTCATAGGGAAAGGCATATTGGGGGAAATGGAGATTGTTTCACTTAACGATAAGGCTATCCAAAAAGTGGCGGATAATATTCCTGTACAAAATACCCTTGCATTTTCGCCTGACGGCCGCCACCTTCTATTTAAGCCGCGAGAAACCCATAAGTGGCGTCAAGCATTATTGGTTTCTTTGAATATAGACGATAAAAAAAACCAAGTTTTGAGCGTCCAATCTGACACAATCGATCATTTAGTTTCACCGGATTTTACGCAACAAGAAAAAATAGTTATTTCACCGGATAATCGGTACGAGGTGATGGTGATAAATGAAAATTTATATTTATTACCGCTCTTTTCCAAACCCATGATAAGCAACCCATCAATGAGCGGTGCCCTTCGCTTAATTCAATTTGCCGATCGCTGTATGGATCTCAATTGGGAGAACGAAGGAAAAACATTCTGTTGGTCCTATGGTAATCAATTTTACCGCATCAATCCAGATAAGATCGTTGCAAAAGCTGTACAGGTTACCAAGGATATCGGACGCTTTGGTTTAGGTGATAGTGGAGTTTTAAAAGTACAGGTTATGCCTGATGAAACGATCACTATGAATATAAAAGTTCCTAAGCATTACGCTCACGGAACTATGGCGCTTCGTAATGTGAGAATTATTTCTATGAAAGATGATCAGGTTATTGAACATGGCGTCATTATTATTACCAACGGAAGATTTACCGCTGTGGGCCCGGTAAATAAAGTTCATATACCCTTTGGAGCAAAGACAATGGACCTAAAGGGCAGGACTATTATTCCAGGATTAATTGATTTGCACAATCATATCTCCGCGAGCGATGATATTTATCAACAACAATCTTGGAAATTTCTTGCTAATCTTGCTTATGGCGTTACTACGGTTCGTGACCCTTCATCCAATTCCGATTCATTCGGGTATACAGAGTTACTCGAAACGGGGCAAATGACCGGACCCCGGTTATTTTCAGTTGGCTTTTCAGTGCGGCAACCCTTACTGAGCTTTGATGACGCACGTTCATTCGTACAAAAAAGATCCGCATTAGGCGCTATTGCTATAAAACAGTATACGCAGCCTACGAGATTACAGAAGCAATGGCTACTAATGGCATGCCGTGAGGCCAAACTAAACATGACCAACGAAGGTGATTATGATCTCAAAAGCAGCCTGGCGATGATGAAGGATGGTTCAACAGGAGTGGAGCATACCGCTATTTATGGAAATATTTTCGAAGATGTAATCAGATTCATCTCCGAAGCTGGAACCTGGCATACACCGACGTTGCAAGTATCACGTGGAGGCGAGGAAGGAGCAACTTATTTCAGAAATTTATTTCAACAACACCCTGATACGAAAGTGTACAACTATTGGCCACAAGATTCTTATTCCGCGAAAATTACTTCCAAAAAAATTTCTACCACCGATACACTTGGTCGTGATTTTGTGTATAGTTCCAGTATCGAAGCTAAGATCTTTAAGCATGGAGGACACATAGCCATGGGCGCACATGGTGAAGACCAGGGGATCGGGTCTCATTGGGAGTTATGGGCGTTACAAATGGGGGGCCTTACTAATCTTGAGGCCTTGCAGACAGCAACCATTGAAGGAGCCAAAGCATTGGGTATACAACAGGATTTGGGTTCCATAGAAGTCGGCAAACTAGCTGACCTTATTGTTCTCGACAAAAACCCGCTGGATGATATTCATTATACTACTTCGATCCGTTACGTGATGAAAGGCGGGGAGCTTTTTGACGGAGATACGCTTGATACCCTCTGGCCGGTAGCAAAAAAAATACCTGAATGGAAACTAAAGAAGCCAGTTAATTAATTAATGTCAGCAACGGAATAAAATAAAGGTGAAAACTTTACTTCTCATTTTATGTACAGCCTTCTTGTTAAGTTATTTTTTAACGGAGAGCAAATCTCAAACGACTGCAAGTGTCGCCCAGAGGGATATAGATACTGTTGCTACAAAAACACTTGTTACCATTCTGGTTTATGATAATAATGCGGTCATTAAGCAGGTAACCGATCTATGCGAAGTATTTCATTCCACGGACCATGAAACAGAAGACAGCAAAGAACAAGCAGGTATGGTGCTTATAAGGGCATACTTTCTGAATATTCAAAAAAAACAGGAAAAGGAATTGGTGGAAAAACTGGAAGCGATTTCAGGAGTAGCGGCAGTTAAAACCAAAACAGAAAAGAATGCAGAAAGACAGCTTCGTTGCGCATAAACAGCTGTATAACGTTAGTCAGAAAGTGTTGATCGGAAAAAAATGATTTCGTGTGAAACCTACATTGAATATTTCGGAGTAAAGTGAAACCCGACAAAAAGATATCCAGACCCCTTATGTTCTTAACATAAAGCGTCTTTATAAATGATGGCTGTGCTATGTGCCACCGGTAACTTTTTTTGAAATATGTTTTAGGCTTTTATTATAAAGTGGTAGTTGCGCGATTACCATCACCGGCACTTGACGAAGCTGCCGGGCAAGGCAAAAGCCGAGGGCGGGTAGTAGACTATCCGCCCTTTTAGAACCAATTCCTTCCGCATGGCTCTTCCGCCAGCAGAATACGGAGGCGGTTTTCACGGTAACGTGCATCATCAAACCACTCTGAATACCATGAAACAAACACTACTTATTGTGATTGTATTATGCAGCTTAATGGCCTGCAGGAAAACAGAACACCCTCGGAAACCTGGTAACAAATTGAATTTCTTATGCTGCTCATAACTCACAAACAAGGAAATGGAAAACGCCTGGCATTCCTCATCGGCAACAAAATATATGATTGTCATCATGTACACCCGGCATTGCCGGAAACGGGGGAGGCCTTTGTCGCGCAATGGGAAAAATATAAATCACTGGCTTTGCTGATGCACAATGCGATTCAGACAAATACTATTAAGGTGCCATTGAAACATGTGGAGATTGGTTCTGCAGAAGATGTACAGGCACTGCAATGGCCGGGAATGTAAGGCACTAAAATTTTTAAGAAGAAAGTCATGAAGAACAACAACGGATGGTATTTATACTGGCCTTATTTTAAACATGAACTTACTATAGAATGAGAGCAGTTATTATTGATGATCAAAAAAATGCAAGAGACCAGTTACGAAAACTACTTGCAGAACATTGCAGGCAAATTGTCATCGTGGGTGAAGCAGCGAATGCCGGTGATGGAGCCACTTTGATTCTTGCGACCAAACCTGAACTGGTGCTGCTTGATGTACAGATGCCAAAGCAGACAGGTTTCGATATGCTGCAATCGCTTGGTGATTATGAATTCGTGGTGATATTTATTACCGGCTATGATCAGTATGCCATACAGGCGATCCGATACTCGGCACTCGATTATCTTTTAAAACCTATTGATGTGCAAGACATGGTCGCAGCGGTCAGCAAAGCAGAAAGAAAAATCAAAGGCACCAATATTTCAAAGCAAATAGAAAATCTCCTCGATATCGTCAGCCATCCTGAGCGGCAGCATCATCCTATCGCGCTGCCGGTTGCCAAAGGCCACCGGTTCGTGCATGCAACGGATATCATCTTTCTTGAAGCGATGAATAATTATACGAATTTTGTGATGGCTGATAAAGAAAAAATACTGATATCAAAAGGAATGTATCATTTTGAAGCGATGCTGGTCGCCGCTGGATTTATCCGGTGTCATACCGGTTATATCGTCAATCCAAACTATATCAACAAATTTGTAAAAGGTGTTGCAGGTCACGAACTATTGCTAAAAGGCGGCGAGAGTATTCCTGTTACCTATAAATATGTTTCTATTGTCAGAGAGGCTTTACGGATAGCTAAATAAAATTATCAACAGGCAGGATCTATTATGAAGGGGTTCGGGTTTTTATCGGGATGTATCCTGCTTGCAGGTTATGCAGATGCGCAGCAGCAACCGGGAAGAGGAGCTGCTTACGGTGACACTGTTCCTTTGTTTATTCATACAAAGGTGTTCGAGAACCTGACGCACACGAAGAATACTTTTGTTTTTCTTTCGCCAGCGATCAGCGTGTCAATAGCGGAATCAAAGGATTCTGTTGTAACCGATGCACTGATGTCGGTGGCGGCGAAGAGCATGAATCCTGCACAACTTTTAAAAGTAGAATTTGGTGTAGCCCCGACAGGTCATACCCACCTATTATGGAAATCAATTGCAGCAGGTAAGTTACTTCTCGATACGGTATTGTCAGAGAATGATAGTATTCAATTGTTGTTCAGGTTGAAAGGGCATAAAAGATTGTTGCAACAAACGATTCTAAAAAGAGTTGCGTGGATCCCGGAAATTGCCATGATCAGGACAAGCCCCAATCCTGATTCTACAAACAGGAAACTTGTTGCAAAAGCAGTCTATGAAAACAGGAACCTTCCAAAAGGATTTCGTGCTGTCAATGATAATACGATTCAAATTTCGGCAGGTAATACACTGGAACTCGGTTTACGCCTTCGATCTTTAAATAAAGATTCCAGCATTGAATATAATATAACGGACGTTGCTCGCAACGATATGGACAAGTGGATACATGCAGGACATCTGATCACGATCAGTAGATTATCTGCCGGCCATGCTTACCGTCTTTTATTGCGGTATCCTGCGAACGGCCGGATCAAACCATATTCTGTTATCATTGATTCCTGGTGGTGGGAGCGCTGGTGGGCTATCGCATTATTTTTTGTTGCTTTTGCTGCGATCGCGATCATTGTTATGCTTATCATCAAAGAAATCAAAAGAAAGAGAACCGGGCGCGCTATCGAACTTGCGATGGAGAAATCGAAGAAGGAACAAAACAAGTTAGATACGCATTGGCTGGATAATACTTTACATGCCGTGCTTGGCTTTATCCGCAACAATGAAAATGAATTGGCTGATGAATATTTAGGAAAGATATCGAAAGTGCTGCGCGATAAATTGATCCATGGAGAAAGGTTATTGATTCCATTTAAGGATGATCTAAAAATTCTTACTGATTATATTTCCAGCGAACAATTAAAACATTCTTTTCAATATCATATCAACGTCGATCCATTACTGAATATTGATTCGATCCAATTGCCGCCACTGTTGTGGCAACCGTGCCTTGAAAATGCTGTTAAGCATGGTGAGTATAATGGTGGCGGAGCGATCGTGATCAAGATTTACGCAAAGGAAAAGGGACTGATTATGGAAATCCGGAACCCAGGAAAACTTATGGTGCCATCATTTGATGCGGGCAGAAAATTCGGTATCAGCATCACACAGGAAAGGGTAAGAGGCTGGAATATGGCTAATCCGGGCAGCCCAATCCATTTTGACTTGAAATGGGTTGATAATGAGGTGCTTACAGAATTTGTTTTTGAGAGATGGTTGGAATAAATCAGTTATTTTTGAAACGATCAAAATGGAACTATTGAAATAATATTTGCTTAACATAACCAGCAGCGTTTAGCTTTTCTTGTACCCAAAATCGCAAAATTTTTATCATACAGGGAATTGCAAAGCGCCGCGCCGTCAAGGCGTGGGCTTTTGCATTCTTGTATGAAGGCTTTTGCGAGCCATGGGTACGGAGTGTGAAATCACCCACGCTGTTTTTTTATACATCATCATGAAAACGGCGCAAACAAATCTTAAAAGAGAGATCGTCCAACGGAAAGAAATCTACCAAGCTGGTCTTGAACGTACTGAAATACTTATTGCTGCAGAAAAAATAAATGAAGCACTTGTATTTGGACTGCAAACGGTCGTTTATTCTAATACAGGTTTGATCTGTGAAGAGACCCATATCAACATTCTAATAAACTGCTGCAATAAATTTATCGATGGATTTCCGGAAATAGATTTTTCTGAAATGAGCATTGCAAATGCAGTTGAAAGAATCAGGGGAGTTCTTATCGAAAGAATAAGTTTTTACAAGCAGTTAGAAAATCTCACACATTGAGTTAGCCTATACCCCACATCCGTCCAGGTTTAAGCCACACATTGCACCAAAGTACAGCACCATAACGCATGCAGTTTTGACAAAAATTAGTCAATGAAAAAACTGTTTGTCATTTTAGTTATGGTTTCTGCTGCAGCTTGCAGCAAAGTTTCCAACCACCAGGTTCATGCGAGACCTGTTCCATTTTTCAATAGCTCGCAGGAAGCTGATGCGCTTGTTAAAAGTGCTATTCAAAAGCTTCACCTGAAAGGAGGATTCACGAGCATCGAGCATGTGTCCTATCTCCGGTCGGGAAAAGATGCTTATGCTTTTATCTTCTACCATTCCACTTGCGGAAGCAAAAGTATGGTTGCGCAAAAAACAATGCAGGACGATGAATCGATTGACAATCCAACAGTCACTGTTTGCCAGGACGGTTCCTGCGATTGCAGTGTCAAAGCTATTCTGAATGGTGACGGGACCATCGGGATCGGGTGTTCGTGTAATGACTGCAAAAAAGTTACGAGTGGTTTATGAGAGCCAGCATGATTTGTTTTTTGTTCAGTGCCTGTCTTGCGTGCGCTGCGCAGTCTATCGAGATCCGCGCGGGATTGAGCGGGATACCTGGCAATTACCTGTCGATCGGCTATGAGCACTATTCCAATTATGTATTCAATTTTTCCGGCCGCGTATTCGCAGAAGGATCTATGGTGAATCAATTGCGATACAAAGCATACGGCCTGGACCTGCTCATGGAGTATGGAAGCAACCAGGATGATAATGGGGCAAGCATTTTCGCTTTCCGTATTGGTCTTGGTGCTACGGGACAAATTGAAAATGAACCATGGATATATGGCGCCTTGAAGGGAAATCAAAAAATGAATTATGGATTTGTGGGCGTGCTTTCCGGAGAGTGGTGGATGAGCGAGAACTTCTGCTTATCTGCTTTCGTGCAACAAAAATATTTGTTCAATTCTTCGCTTGGAAACACGCGTTTAGCATTTGGGGGTGGTTTAAAATTTCGATTGCACAACTATTAAAAATTATTTATGAAAAATTGGTTACTGGTATTATTTGGTTTTTGTTTCAGTGTGTTTGCAGATGCACAGAGTAACTCTATTTCTATTGTGCTCAATTCAGAATCTTATGACTGTTCAACGGGACAGGTAACATTTAGTTTTCACATCAGCAATACAGATGCACTTGGTAACTCGGGTAACTTTCATACGGTGTATGATGTGAATGCAGGTATCAGCAGTATCACTAATCAAAGTGTGCCGGCGGGTGAACCTGATTTAAGTTTTACGGGCGCCTATCATTTGGGTGATAATATTTCGATCACTGCGCATGGTATCAGTAATAATGGTGCGCCGCTGACAGAATATGATTTTGTTGCGACGTCGCCTGCTCCGCCTGCTATGCCAACGATCAGTTCATCCGCTGCTATGCCATTATGCAATGGTGCTTCAACGATATTGACGGCAAGTGGATCAAATGGAAATTACACGTGGTCAACAGGATCAACTTCTTCTTCCGTCACTGTATCGGCATCCGGTACTTATTCTGTTCATGCATCTGATAATTGTGGCGTTTCGCCGGATGCGGGTTATACAGTGGTTGCAGCATCCTCGCCATCTGCTCCAGTGATCAGTAACAATAGTGAGGCTGTTTTGTGCAATGGTGCATCTGCGTTATTAACGAGTTCTGTTTCGGCAGGTGGGATAATTAACTGGAGCAATGGCGCGAGTGGAGTTAATATTTCAGTTAATGCGGCGGGTTCTTATTACGCGAGTGAATCGAATGTTTGCGGAACAAGTGGTAACAGTAATGTGATCGTGATCACAACAAATAATTCTCCTTCTGCTCCAACTGTCAGCAGCAGTGCAGGGAATTTTTTATGCGATGGGCAAAGCACTATTCTTTCTGCTTCACCATCCGCAGGCGGAACGATCAACTGGAGTACGGGGGCAAGCGGTAACTCAATTACGGTAAGTTCTGCCGGAAATTATTATGCGTATGAATCGAATAATTGCGGTGCAGGTGCGAATAGTAACATCATTAGTATTGCAATAGGTGCAACACCTGCCGCACCGACGGTTTCACCATCTGGCAATCAAACATTGTGCAATGGTGCAAGCATTAATTTAAGTGCGACCGGTACTAATATCACCTGGTCGAATGGTGCAACCGGTAATTCCATTTCGGTAAGTGCTGCCGGAAATTATTTTGCGTATGATCACAACAGTTGCGGCAATAGTGTGAACAGTAATGCGGTTACCGTTTCAACAGTTGTCTGTCCTATTCCTTCACCCGGTTCTAATTTTAGTGTATGTCCAGGTACACTGAAAATGCTCGACGCAGGCGCTGGCTACGATAGTTATGCCTGGTCGGATGGGGAGACTACGCGAACGATCAATGTGGGGCCGGGAACTTATTCGGTGACAGTTACCAGACAAGGATGTTCTGCAACATCTGCTGCGGTGACGGTGAGTTATTATACCGTGGTTACGCCGACGATCAGTGTATCGGGTGCGACCACATTCTGTTCAGGTGGGTCAGTAGTATTGACAGCAAGCAGTGGTAGTGGCTATGCATGGAGCAATGGTGCAACAAGTAATCCCATTACTGTAAGTTCTTCCGGCGCTTATTATGTAACCGTAACAGATGGCAATGGTTGCCAGGCCACTTCTGCGGCAACAAATATTACGGTGAATGCTTTGCCTGCCGCAACGATTGCAGGTAATGCAGCGGTTTGTCAGAATAGTGCAGCGCCATCTGTAACATTTACGGGCAGTGGCGGAGTTGCGCCTTATGCGTTTGTTTATAAAGTAAACGGCGGGGCGAATCAATCTGTTTCAACAACGAGTGGTAACAGTGTTTCCATTTCTGTTCCGACAAATACTACTGGAAGTCTTAGTTATTCTTTAGTCAGTGTGCAGGAAAGCAGTAGCACATCCTGTGTTGGTTCTGCAAGTGGAACGGCTACAATCGTTGTGAATCCGTTGCCATCGGCTGTGATTTCGGGAAGCACTACTGTTTGCCAAAACAGTTCTTCTCCTGCCATCACGTTTACAGGCAGTGGTGGAACAGCACCGCATGTATTCACGTATTCTATTAATGGTGGTGCAAATCAAATTGTTTCCACAACAAGCGGGAACAGTGTTACGGTTGCCGTGCCAACAAATGTTCCGGGAACATTTGTGTATTCATTGCAGAGTGTGCAGGAAAGCAGCGGCACTTCCTGTAATGGTGTTGCGAGCGGAACTGCCACAGTTGTTGTGAATCCGTCACCATCGGCTGTGATTTCGGGATCTTCTACCGTGTGTCAGAATTCTGCTACACCGGTGATTACGTTTACCGGCAGCGGTGGAATAGCGCCCTACCATTTTGTTTATAAAATCAATGGGGGTGCGGACCAGAGTATATCAACGACCAGCGGCAATAGCGTAACGCTTGCCGTGCCGACCAATAGCGCGGGAACATTCGTGTACTCATTGGTGAGCGTTAGCGAAAGCAGTGGCGTGTCCTGTAGTGGTGTTGCGAGCGGAACTGCCACAGTTGTTGTGAATCCGTTACCATCGGCTGTGATTTCGGGAACATCTACTGTGTGTCAGAATAGCGGCCCACGTACTATCACCTTTAGCGGTATTGGTGGTACAGCGCCTTATACATTTACCTATACGATCAATGGCGGCGCTGTTCAAACTATTACTACCAATAGTGGTAATAGTATTGGGGTAAGCGTACCGACAAATGTTGCCGGAACCTTCACCTATTCGCTGGTTAGTGTGCAGGATGGAAGCAGCACGTCATGTAATAATTCTGTGAGCGGCACAGCTACGGTTGTTGTGAATCCATTGCCATCGGCTGTGATTTCGGGAAATACAACCATCTGTCAGAATGGGATTTCACCTGTTGTAACATTTAGCGGCAGTAACGGTACTGCACCTTACACGTTTATTTATTCGATCAATGGCGGTACTAATCAAAGAGTCACTACCGCGAGTGGTAACAGCGCTAGTATATCTGTGCCAACAACAAACACCGGAAACTTTACTTATGATCTGGTGAGTGTGCAGGATGCGAGCAACACCGCATGTATTAACGCAGCTAGTGGAAGTATAACGGTTACCATTAATCCTGCGCCTGCAAATGCGGCGATCACGGCAGGCAGCAATCATTTGTGCAATGGCGAGAGTGCGATACTTACGATCACCAATTATACTGCCGGATTTACTTACACCTGGTATAAAGATGGCGTGTTGCTTACTACAACAACTACGAATACTATTTCTGTTACACAGGCAGGCAGTTATACAGTCATGGTAACATCTGATAAAGGATGTAATGCTGCTGCTGTTTCCAACGCAATCATTATTACGACCGGTTCTGTTTCTACTCCGGTGATCACGGGATACTTACATGTCTGCCCACAGGGAAAAACAAAATTGTTTGTTCAGCCATCGGATAGCTCCCTGCCTTACGAGGCCTGGAGATGGACGGACACGCGGGACACGTCTCCGGGGCGTGTCCTTTTGGGGGACAGCAGTTTTTCGGCTTTTGCCGGGCAGTATCGCGTAGTGGTTTTACGTGAAGGATGTGCGGATAGCGCCTTTGTCGCTATTACGCCTGACGATACTGAGTTCCCGGCAGGACAATTAATTATTTCTCCGAATGCTGTTGCTTATGGCGGACAAGTGAAACTCTTTGCTGATGTAACGGGTTCGGTACAATACTCTTGGGATCTTGGTGATGGCAATACCATTGCTGATACTTCCCGTACCATTTTTGAAAATTATTATATAGGCCAAGACAGTGTTAGGATCAAAGTGAAAGCTATCAGCGAGAGAAACTGCCAGACAACATTTACAGGAACATTGAAAGTTTCTGCGATTCAAACGCAAAGTATTCCTAACCGTTCTTTTGCGGGAAACCTGAAAGACTGGAACGTTTTCCCGACACCATTCCACGATCATTTAAAAGTTTCTGTGATACTGATAAGAAATGAAACAGTTCGGCTCGACCT